>MDTD01084298.1_pt1 | contig 12616 bp, 14 predicted proteins | sample 811221 | NCBI WGS metagenome assembly MDTD01 (sample SAMN05326646, study PRJNA326480) | marine metagenome | isolation source: seawater | place: Pacific Ocean: South West | collected 2011 | reverse complement strand
ATATTTTGTTGTCTCATGTCAAAAGAAAGTCTATTAAGCATATAGCTTGATTGATTCGAATATTTTAAATTATTCCTGTTTGGAGACTTTAAATGTTTCACGTGAAACATTCCCAGAACTTGAGGAATTTCGTAAAATAATAATTAAAAAAAATAAGCAGATTAATCTTATAAGCAAAAATTCAGAGTCGATTTCTAAAGAAAGGCACATAATAGATAGTGCACAAATTATTGATTTAATTGATTTAAATAGAGAAAATTGCACAGACATTGGGTCCGGTTCTGGTTTACCTGGCATTGTTCTAGCAATTATAATGAAACATAAAAAGTCTAGTATGAAATTCATACTTTACGAAAAAAGTTTTCATAAAAGTAATTTCCTTAAAGAAGTAACAAATAAATTTGATTTGAATGTTGAGGTTTTGCAAAAAGATGTTTTTGCAGAAAAAAATATAAATTCAGATATTATAGTAGCAAGAGCATTTAAACCACTTCCAATAATTTTGAATCTAATTCAAAATAATTTTAAAACTTTTAAAGAACTAATTTTGTTTATAGGAAAAAATCAAAAAAAGATTTTAGCAGATGCAAAAAAAAAATGGGATTTTCAGTACGTGGAAAAAAAAAGTATTACAAACTCTGAGTCAGTCATAATTAAAATTAAAAATATAAAAAAAAAATGAAAGAAAAAGTTATATCAATAATTAATCAAAAGGGTGGGGTGGGAAAAACCACGACTATTATTAATCTAGCAGCTGGTTTGAGCTTACTCAAAAAAAAAATTTTAGTTATAGATTTGGACCCTCAAGGAAATGCAACAACTGGTTTGGGACTTTCTAATTTAGAAAATTCTAATAAATCAATTTATAGCGTTTTGAATGGTAACCAGAAAATATCAGATGTAATAGAGAAGACGAAATTTGATAATTTAGATTTAATAACATCCAACGTAGATCTGTCAGGATTGGAAGTTGAAACAGCTGGGGACAGTAGAAGAGCATTCATTTTAAAGGAGCAAATAACCGCGTATTTAAACGATTCTAAAGGCGAGTATAACTATATATTGATCGACTGCCCGCCATCACTAAGTTTGATTACAATTATGGCCTTAGTAGCATCTGACTCACTCCTAGTTCCATTGCAAACAGAGTTTTTTGCACTAGAGGGAGTAACTCAACTTGTAAAAACAATTGATAGGATAAGAAATAACCTTAACCCAGATCTGTCAATAAGAGGAATTTTATTAACTATGTTCGATAAAAGAAATAAACTTTCAGGACAAGTGGAAAAAGAAGCAAGAAATTATTTTAAAGAGAAAGTGTACCAAACTGTAGTGCCTCGTAACGTAAGATTATCAGAGGCCCCATCCCATGGAATGCCAGTCTTGTTCTACGATAAATCGTGCCCTGGAAGTAAATCCTATCTTAATTTTACAAATGAATTTATTAACCAAGAAAAAATAATGGAGAGTGCTGCATGACAAATACATTTAAATTAAAAAAAGGATTAGGTAGAGGGCTGTCTTCTTTAATCGGAGATAGCACTTCTTTAACTAAATCAAATAAAGTATCAATTAGTTCTATTATAAGAAATAGGTTTCAGCCAAGAAAAAATTTTAATAAAGATCAAATGGAAGAACTAACTAACTCTATAAAAGAAAGAGGTATAATTCAGCCCATTATAGTAAGAAAAAACTCTGATAAATATGAGATAATTGCTGGAGAAAGAAGGTGGCAAGCCGCACAAAACGCAGGTCTACATGAAGTACCGATTGTTGAAATAGAGGCCGACGATTTAAAATCGTTGGAGTTTGCTATAGTAGAGAATGTGCAAAGAGATGATCTAAATCCAGTTGAAGAAGCAAATGGATATAAAAGACTTATAGATGAGTTTAGATATGATCAAGATAAGGTAGCTAAATTTATTGGTAAAAGTAGAGCTCATATAACAAATTGTTTAAGACTTCTAAATTTACCAGTTGAAGTAATCAAACTAATAGAGCAACAAAAGTTATCACAAGGACATGCAAAGGTTTTAGTTGGTTTAGATAACGCTCTGCAGTTAGCAAAAAAAATTATCGATAAAAAATTATCAGTAAGACAGGCAGAAAATTTGGTGAGAATATACAAATCTCCAAAAAAATTTAAAGTAATAAGAAACGATAGCAATATAAAGGCTTTAGAGAAAAGTTTACAGGAAAAAACAGGTTTGCAAGCAAGGATTCATCATAAGAAAAATAGCAAAGGAATTTTGTCCTTCGAGTATAATAATGCAGATCAACTTGATAGATTAGTAATGGTTATCAAGGCTAATTATTAGAAGTGTTTAATATAAGATCAAAAATTAAATTATTCGAAAATTGAGAATTTTTTTTATATTTTATTTCTAAATTATTCACTTCGTTTATTAGTGCGTATACTTTATCAATTGGCCAAATTTCGATATGTTTTTGAACTATTTGTTTATCTTTCCAGAAGATTGGTGGTTTAAAATTTTCTACAGTTTCTTTCGATCCCGTTAATTCCATCTGAAGTTTTTTTAGTTCTATTAATCTTTTTAGTCTTGAAAGAAATGAACGTATTAGAATTATCGAGTCATTCTTGCTAAAATTATTATTATTAATTATTTTTCCAACTTTAATATAATTTTTTGAAAGGCAATTATCTATAAGTTCAAAATAATTATCATCCCCGTTAAAATTAATTAGTTTACTAATTTCGTTCCTACTAATCTTTCTTTTATCTAAACAGTAATTTAAAATTTTATTCATTTCATTTTTAAGATTTTTTCTATCACCCATAGATTTATCAATTATCATATTGATATTTTCACTAGAAATTGAAATTTTGTTAAACTTAAAAAAATCACTAGCAATTTTATACAAAGTTGAAAAATTATCTTGATAAAATGCTATACAAACCAAATTTTTTTCCTTTTCAAATATTTGTCTAATTTTAGATTTTTTTTCTAATGCACCTGAATTAAATATAATTTTTTTTTTGATAATTTTTTTTTTATTTATTTCCTCTATGGTGTCATATAATTTTGCAGTTACTCTAGAAACAATAATGATCTTTTCATCATCAAAAAGTGATTCGTTTAAACATGTTTCAAAAAAGTTTATTTTGTTTTCTAATATTTGATTTTCATCATACCTAATAATTTCACCTTTAAAGTTCGATAAAAAATAATTTTTCACAACATCATCTTTTTGCCCTTCATTTTCACCAAACAGGAGGAATATTTTATTTTCTGTTTTTTTTATATCACTTAAATTAAATGATTTTATGATCATTTTTTGGTTAATAAGAAGAAAATCAGGTCCTCACTTAAAAGATTTGAAAGATTTTTTTTATTATTTTTTTCAATTTCTTTTTCTTTTATTTTACTAGATTGAGAATTCATAGATGTTGATCTTTCAAAACTTTTTGAAATTTCTGTACCATCGGAAGAAATTATTTTTGCGTTTATGATTAATTTCAAATTATAGTTTTTAGGATTTCCATCTTTATCTTTATTTGTTAGGTTTTTTGAATATTGCGAGAAAATCAATAATTTGTAACCATTTAAGTTTGTGTTAGGTTCTCGGTATCTTTTTAGATTTCTTTCAATATAATTGTTTATTTTTCTGTCACCCTCAAAATTAATATCGCTTATATAAAAATTGATTTTATTTTTCTCAACCAATGGTTTGAAACCGCAAGCTGATATAAAAATTAGTAAAAATACAACTGTGAAATTTTTAACTATATTCATATTAAATAATAAAATTAATTAATCTATTTTTAACATAGATTTGTTTCTTAATTTTATTTCCTTTAAGATATTTTTCAAAAAGTTTATTTTCAATTATTACTTCTATTAATTTATCCTCAGAAATATCTTTATTTGTTTGAAAAACACCCCTTTTCTTACCATTAAATTGTACAACAATATTTACTTTCTCTTCTACTAAGAATTTTTCCTCTATAATTGGCCACAAATTATCATTTGCATCTAAATGACTTAAGCATTCATTAGAAAAGTGAGGTATCACCGGAGATATAGATGTGAGAAATTTTATATAGTCCACTTTTAAATTTGAGTGATTTTTGTTTTGTTTTATTGCATTGGTAAAGAAAGTATGGGCCTCATGAATATTAGCAATTATTACGTTATATTGAAAATTGTTTAAATTTCTTTCAACTCTTTTTAGATATTGATTAATAAATTTTGAAATATCTTCAGAAAATTCCTTTTTTTCACCATCAATAATTAATCTTATTTTTTCATGAAGAATAAATAATTTTTGTATAAATTTATATGACGCGACCATTCCTTGCTCTGACCATTGAACATCCTTTTCAGGTGGGCTGTCAGACAAAATAAATAGTCTTACAGCGTCTGCTCCAAATTGATCAATCATTTTTTCAGGGTCGACTGTATTTTTTTTGGATTTTGACATAGACTCTGAAGGTCCAACTCTTATTTTAATTTGATTATTTTTTTTTAATACGAAATTTTTACCATTTTTGGTTTCAACTTCATCTGGACTGTACCATATATTTTTTTCGTCTTTATATGTCTCATGACACACCATTCCTTGAGTAAAAAGTCCTGCAAATGGTTCTTTTAATTTAAAATTTTCATTTTTATAACCTATAGCTCTCATAAAAAAACGAGAATATAATAGATGTAAAATAGCGTGCTCTACACCTCCAATATATTGATCTACTGGCATCCAATAATCAATTTCGTCTTTATTATATCCATAATCTTTATTATGGGCAGAACAGAATCTTAAGAAATACCAAGAGGAATCAACAAAAGTGTCTAGTGTATCAGTTTCCCTCTTAAATTTTTTACCATTTATTTGAACATCTAGCCACTCCGTTGCTTGTGATAGAGGATTACCTTTTACATTTAAATTAATTTTATCTGGCAGAACAACAGGTAATTTATCTTTTGGTACTGTGCTATAATTTCCCTTTTCGTCATAAATTATTGGTATTGGACAACCCCAGTATCTTTGACGAGATATTCCCCAATCTTTTAATCTAAAATTTATTTTTTTCTTTCCAATTTTTTTTTCTTCTAAAATTTTTATCGTCTCTAAAATAGATTCATTAGGTACTTTTAGATTATTTAAAAATTCAGAATTTATTATTTGACCAGGACCTGTATAAGCCTCTTTGGTAACAACAAAATTTTCATCCTCTTTTTCTGGTCTTACAACTGTTTTAATTTCCAGATTATATTTTTTTGCAAAATCAAAATCTCTTTGATCATGCGCTGGGCATCCAAAAACAGCACCAAACCCATATTCCATCAACACAAAATTTGCAAAATATACGGGCACACTTTTATTCTCATCCAAAGGATTTAATGCTATTAAATTAGTTTTGAAGCCCAATTTGTCTGCATTTGCGATGGATTCCTCTGTCGTTCCAGTTTTTGAACATTCCTCTTTAAATTTCAAAAATTCGTCATTTTCTTTATAAATTTTGGATAATGGGTGATCAACTGATAGTGCTAAAAAAGAAAATCCAAATAAAGTGTCAGGTCTTGTAGTGAAGCACTTTATCGAACTTATATCATCACTTCCCTTAATTTTAAAGTCAATCTCACAACCAAAGGATTTTCCAATCCAATTTTTTTGCATTGTTTTGACCTTATTGGGCCAATCTGGAAGCTTTTCTAATTCATCCAACAAATCCTCGGAAAATTTTGATATATTAAAAAACCATTGACTAAGCTTTTTCCTTTCCACAATAGCTCCTGATCTCCATCCTTTTCCATCAATAACTTGTTCATTTGCTAAAACTGTCTCGTCAATTGGATCCCAATTTACGTAATTTTCCTTTTTATAAACTAATCCTTTCTCAAATAACTCAACGAAGAAGTTTTGTTGATGTTTGTAATATTCAACTGAACACGTGGATATTTCTCTGTCCCAGTCTATGGATAGACCAAGTTGTTTAAGCTGCAATTTCATCACAGAAATATTGCTTTCAGTCCATTCTTTTGGATTTTGATTATTTTGTTTTGCTGCATTTTCCGCTGGCATTCCAAACGAATCCCATCCCATTGGGTGGAGGACATTAAAACCCTTTAAAGTCTTAAATCTTGATAAAACGTCACCTATTGTATAATTTCTTACATGTCCCATATGAATCTTTCCAGAAGGATATGGAAACATTTCTAAACAGTAAAATTTTTCTTTTTTTTTGGTAATTTCAGATTTAAAAGTTTTATTTTTATCCCAATATTGTTGCCACTTATTCTCAATTAACTTGAAATTATATCTTTCCACAAGAAACTAATCAGATTTTTTTTCTGATTTCTCTCTGTCAGCACCTGATACTGCCGAACCTTTATATCTTCTTTTCTTTTTATTTTTTGCAAAGTCTGCCTTTTCATAAAGAGCTGCCTTTTTTAGTATACTGGTTTCTAGAGAAGTAAGTAGATCACCATCGTCATTAGATGTTATGCAATTATTATTTGGGTCACATTTTTTTACAAATACGTTTATATCTAAAGCATCAGATCTAACTTCATTTGAAAGAAATCTAATTGATATTTTAACTGACTCTGTTTTAGAGTTATCTTCACTATACCAATCAGTAACAATTATTCCTCCACTGTAATTTGCAGTCGTTAATGGCATAAAATCTAAAATGTCTAAAGATGCCCTCCAAAGAGGATTTGAGCTGGCAAATTCATAAGTTGTTGCACCCGAACCACCAAAATTTTCAAACCTAAAACCTCTACCTTCTTCGATATTTTTTTTAACTCTTTTTGAAGGCTCAGGTGGAAACTCATTTGCATCTACTGGCTTGTACTTAAAAGGACCGCATGCATTTAGGTAAAAAAGTGATAGTAAAATACTTATTAAGATATAAAATTTTTTTAACATCATTATTAAAGACACTTATTATATTAAGTAGATAGCGGGTTGAATATTAATTTAACGACCTATGTTTAATATAATTCAGATTTAAGTCAATTTTACTAATAAAAAGTGATGTATTTATGCAACAATTAGCCTAAAAAACTCAATTATATAGCTTTTAAGTGTAATTTTTGCAGATTTAGCAATAAAAATACAATGTTTATTATTAATATTAATAACAAAGGAGAAAACATGAATAAATGGACAAAAGCTGGTTTGACAGCTTTATCTGCTTCTCTAGTATCAGTATCTGCTAACGCAGGTTCACTAGATGTAGCTGGTACAGCTTCAATCACGTTCCACTCTGACCAGGCAGCTGGTCATGGTAATCCATACTCTCACAACGAGTCAATTACATTTACTGGTAGTGGTGATTTGGATAATGGAATGACAATAGATTACAGCCATACTTACATGAATGGTTCTGCTTCAACTGCTTCTAGCATTAAGCTAGGAATGGGTGATGGTGGATCACTTTCATTTGGAGTATCTCAAAGTGGTGGTGTAAGATCTTATGACTCTGTAATTCCAACAGCAAAAGAAGAAGCTTGGGATGACTTAGCTGGTGAAGCTAACGTTGTTTCAGGTCAATCTGGAGATGATTCATTTGTGTACGCTGGATCTTTTGGTGGTGTTGACTTTAGTGCTCAATACACAAAAAATGGTTCAAGTAACGCAAGCGACTCGTCTGTAGGAGCTAGCTACACTATTGGCGACACTGGTTTAACACTAGGTTATGCTACTGGTGAAGATGGATCAAACACTGATGAAGAAGTAACTTACGCTAAATTCGTTCTTGGTGGAGCAACAATTGCTTACTCAAAAATGGATGTAGAAGTTTCTTCATCAACAAATGACAGAGAAATCACACAGTACGGTGCTTCATTCGCTGTTAACGAAAATTTATCAGTATCTTATGGTAAAGCAGTAGTTGACTTTGATAACAGTGCAACTGATCAAGAATCATCAGGTGCATCTATCTCATACACTATGGGATCTATCACTGCAGCTGCAGCAAGTAACAAAGAAACTGGTACAGGTGGTACTTCTGGATCTGAAGATAAAATGACAGAAGTTACTGTATCGTTTGCATTCTAATTTAATTAGTTTGTAATTTAAAATACATAAAACCCCCGCAATTTCATTGTGGGGGTTTTTTTTTAAAGTAACTAATACCAGCAAAATTTTCTAATTCTAAAATTTTTAAATATTTAAGATTATTTTTATTAATCCCACCTAATCCAACAATTCTCTTTTTAGTAAATCTTTTTAAAGTCTTAAACCTATGCAGTCCTAAATAATTTTTATTTTTTTTAAAGATGGAGGAGATAAAAATTGTTTTTACTCCTTGTAATTCTTTATGTCTAATTTCTCTTAAATTATGTGCAGAGCCCAGTATATCAAAGTTTTTTTTAAAATTTATACCTTTGGTAAAAGTGTATTTATTAAAGGATGGGATATAAACTCCATCGCAATTTAATTTTATCGCTAATTTTAGGTTATTTGATAAATAAAATTTGATATTCCTTTTCTTGCATATTTTTCTAAATATTAAGATTTCATGGCTATTTACGTTTGAACTATAATTTCTATAAATTACAGAAGTTCTTTTATCTAAATTTTCTATATTTTTTATGTCAAAATTATCTATAAAATAGTATTTATTTACAAAGTTTTTATGCATAAATCTCAAAGTCAATTAATTCAAATTAATAATGATATTAATAGTAGAATAAAAGAATTAAATTTCAAAGATTATCAACCAAGGATTATTGCAGTTTCAAAAACTTTTCCAATGGATAAAATAAAACCATTAATAGAAATTGGTCATCAAGATTTTGGTGAAAATAAAGTTCAGGAAGCATTTGAAAAATGGTCCAGTGTAAAAACAGACAATATAAAATTGCATTTAATTGGAAAGCTACAAACAAATAAAGTTAAACTTGCTGTCAAATTGTTTGATTTTATTCATTCAGTGGATAACGAGAAGCTCGCTAATAAAATATCCGAGGAGCAAAAAAAAATAGATAAAAATATTAAAATTTTTATTCAAATAAATTTAGAAGGCGAAATTCAAAAGTCAGGAATTGAACCTAAACTAGCTGAAAGTTTTTATAATTATTGTTCACAAAAACTTAATTTAAATGTAGTTGGTACGATGTGTTTACCTCCTTATGGAAAGGATCCAGAACCCTATTTTAACCGATTAAGTGAAATTAATAAAAAACTAAAATTAGAGGATTTAAGTATGGGTATGTCAGAAGATTATATGAGTGCCCTTAAGTATCGTGCAACTTTTTTAAGGATTGGTTCTAAAATATTTGGACAGAGAGATTATCCTAAATAAATTTTAGTTTTTTTATTAATTAATTTACAAAGAATAAGAAAATCTTTTTTATTTAGTGCGATACATCCTTTGGTGGGATTATAATTTTTAGTTAAATGAATAAAAATTGCGCTTCCTTTATTAGCCATAGCTTTTGGATAATTATACTTTATTAAAATTAAATAATCATATTTTGAGTCTGATCTATATAAATTCTCAAATCTAAATTTATTTTTCTTATTAATTTTAACTAGTTTGTTATACAACTTGCTTCTGGAGTCATCACACCAACCAAAGTTTTTTTTTATTATTCTTTTATTTAATGAACTTATTGGTTTTTTAACTCTATCACTTCTAAAAAATATTTCACCGATTTTGAATATCCCTTTAGGTGTGCAATTATCTCCTTCTAATTTATTTCGTATTATACCACCTTTTCCTACTGCACATTTTAACTTAAATTGATCTATATAAAGATGTTTTTTTTTAACTATAATGTTCATTTATGAATAAACTATTTTTAATTATTGATCAAAATCAATATCTGTATGAAATACTTAAAGAAATTATTATTGATTTACAATATGAAATTATAAATGGAGGTAATAGAATTGATGAAGAAATTAATAAAATCATTTCAAATAATAATGACTATCTAATTTTAACAAATAAAAATACTAATAAATACGAAAAAACTAAAAGCATTTTTTTAAGCAAGCCAATCAAAATTAAAAAATTACTTGAAATTATAAATCTTATGTTCTTAAGAAATAAATATTCTGAAACTTCCAATATATCTATTGGAAATTACAATCTAGATTTAAACTCGAGGACAATGTCATTTGATAACATAAAACTTAAATTAACTGAAAAAGAATTGAACTTAATTATGTATTTATTTGTTAATGAAACAGAAAAAAAATCTTTTGATATTAGAAAAGATGTATGGGGTTATTCAGACGGTGTCGAAACACATACAGTTGAGACACACATATATAGATTAAGAAAAAAAATAATTGAAAAATTTAACGATAAAAAATTTCTTAGTTATGAAAAGAATGGATATAAATTATTGTGAAAAAACGAAACCCATTCGCCAAATCACTTTTTTCTAAAAAATATAAGCAAAGGAAGGTTAGACCAAAAAAAGGTAAGGGAAGTTTTAAAAGAAAAAAAAAATAAAACTAATCTTTAATATCTACATTAAAACTAATAATTATTCTGTCATCGTCTGACATGTTTGACTCAACCGAATGCCATAGATACGATGGAAATAAAAGCAAAACTCCTTCCTTAGGCTCAATTTTCTGTATGTTTGCAGAAAATTCAGTTTTTTTTATATCCAATGGGAATTTGTTTCTTGAAACTTGATTTGGATTATTAAATATAATTTTACCACAATTTTTTGGAGCTTGAACGTAATATACTGAACTTAAAAAATTATTAGGATGTATATGAGATGCATTAAAACTATTTTTTTTATTTATGATTGACCACATCTCAGTGATTTTGACTTTATCGGCTTTATATGGCCATCCATATTGTTTAAAAGTCTCATAAATATGTTTTTCAATTCCCATAGCAAATTTATACACAATGTTTCCCTTTTCGAACTTAAATGGTTTTGAATGCCAACCATTCACATTTGATCTTTTTACACCCTCTCGATCATTATTAAACTTATCATAAATGAACTCCTTTAGTTCCTTATTGAGATTTTCATGATCTTCAACTTCAAAAGAAAAAATTGGCTGTGGGAAGAATTTATAAATATACGATTTTGTCAAATTACAATCTAGCCCCAATTTGTTGAATTACTTTTGAAGACATTTCGCTACCTTTCGCCAAGCTTTCTTTTATTGATAATTTATTAACGTAGCCATCAAGAAAGCCAGCTGCAAAAAGATCTCCAGCGCCTGTAAGATCTACAATTTTAAGATTTTTTTGTGCACCGCATTCTACAACTTCATCACCATGTATAGCAATAGCTCCATTTTCACCTCTGGTAATAACTATTAATTTTTTAAGTTGCTTTGAAAATTTTATAACCTCCTCAAAATTTGAAGCATCAATTAATGATATAAATTCTTGTTCATTAGCAAATGTTATATCTAGCTTACTTTTCACCAGTTCTAAAAAATGTGGCTTATGTCTATCCACACAAAACTGATCAGAAAGTGACATTGCTACTTTATTTGCATCATTAATTGCTTTATCAAAAGCTTTTTTAGGATCCCCTTCATCCCAAAGATAACCTTCAAGAAATATCAGTTCACTTTTTTTAATTGCTTCAGAATTGACATCTTTTTCATTAATTTTTCCAGCAGTACCTAAGAATGTACACATGGTCCTTTCCGAGTCTGGTGTAACTAATATTAAACATGTTCCTGTTGGCAAATCTTCTTTTTTTTTTGAATAAAAATATTCGACTTTTTCTTTTTTTAATCCTTCTTCATATTTACTTCCAAACTCATCATCAGATACTTTACCAATAAAACCTACTTTGTTTCCCAATTGAGACAGACCAACTATTGTATTTGCTACCGATCCTCCAGAGACAGTTTTTTCTATTTTTAGGCTTCTCAATAGCTTTTGAAATTCATTTTCATCAAAAATTAATTTCATCGTACCTTTTGTAAGGTTATTTTGATTTATAAAAATGTCATCAACTTTACAAATAACATCAACTATTGCGTTTCCTATTCCTAAAATTTTCATAATTAAGCTTTCTTAGTTTTCATTGGTTTTTTTCTATTAGGATAACAACTAGTACAAATTTTACAAGAAATTCCATAACATTCCCTTGCCTTACAGAATTCTCTTCCATAATAAATAATTTGAAGGTGAAGTTTATTCCAATATCTTTTTGGAAATAAACGTTTTAAATCTTTTTCTGTTTGAACTACGTCTTTTCCGCTAGTAAGCCCCCATCTTTGAGCAAGTCTATGAATATGTGTATCCACTGGAAATGCAGGATAACCAAAACCTTGAGACATAACTACACTAGCAGTTTTATGTCCTACCCCTGGTAACTCTTCTAGTTCTTCAAAAGTTTTTGGTACTCTACCATTATATTTTTCAACTAAAGTCTTTGATAGACTAAAAACACTTTTGGCTTTTATTCTGAAGATGCCTATACTTCTAATCAATTTTTCAATCTTTTTCCTACCAAGGTTAACAAAATGCTCTGGTTTATTATATTTTGGATAAATATCTTTTGTTACATTATTCACATTCACATCTGTGCATTGTGCAGATAGAAGAACAGATATTAATAGTGTAAATATGTTTCTATGTTTTAGAGGAATAGGAGTTTTTGGATAAATCTTATTTAAAATTTTAAGAACAATTCTTGCTCTT
>MDTD01077034.1_pt1 | contig 12616 bp, 9 predicted proteins | sample 811221 | NCBI WGS metagenome assembly MDTD01 (sample SAMN05326646, study PRJNA326480) | marine metagenome | isolation source: seawater | place: Pacific Ocean: South West | collected 2011 | reverse complement strand
TACTTACAAAGTAAGCATGGGAGCTATTTTATATTCAGGAATATATTTTGCGACTGATGTCCTCAATGAAAAATATGGTAGAAAAGAGGCAAATAGGGCTGTCATGCTCGGTTTTTTTGCAAATGTTGCTGTCATGATAACTTTAGTTTTAAGCATACAATTCAAACCATCTGAAATAACAGGCTCAGCTCTAGAAGTTCACAATGCCATTAGCACTTTGGCTTATTATTCTCCAGCTTTCGTGGTTGGTTCACTTACCGCTTACTTGGTCAGTCAAACTTTCGATGTATGGTTCTTTAATAAAATAAAGACTATTACGGGAGATTCCAAACTATGGTTAAGGAACAACCTTTCAACCATAACCTCCCAGCTCATTGACACCTTAATTTATCAATTCACATGGGTTTTTGCTACCGGTATGGACTGGTCAACGGCATTAATGTTAGCTCTTACAAAATATATTTTTAAAGTAATGATAGCTGCAATTGATACAATATTCATATATTGGGTAAAAAAATGGTAAGCGGTCAGTACAAGTTTAAAAATATAGCTATATATTCCTCTTTAAATGACAAAAGGATAGTAGCTATAGCTAATCATGTCATCGAGGTACTTACAAACTTAGGTATCAAGTGCCTATTTCCTTCTTCTTCCAAAGTTACAAAAGCCATATCAAAAAGAGGAATAGGAGATAAAACAATTATTGATAAAAGTGATTTAGTAATAGCTATCGGTGGTGATGGCACTTTGCTAAGCAGTGCAAGAAATTTTGGTATACATGGTATACCTGTTTTAGGTATAAATCTTGGAAATCTTGGCTTTTTGACTGATATAGCGCCTTCTAGTATTACTTCCGATCTCAAAAAGGTAATAAATGGCGATTTCATCGAAGATAAACGAATATTTCTAGAGGCCAAGTTAGATGGTGAAAAGACTACATACAAGGCTTTGAATGAGATAGTTCTGCATTCAGGTTCTATAGCGCAGATGATAGAGTATGATTTATTTATAGATGGAGATTTTGTTTATAGACAAAGAGCAGACGGCTTGATAATGAGCACTCCAACTGGTTCAACTGCTTATTCGTTATCTGGTAATGGCCCTATTATCTCTCCAGAGGTTAAAGCTATTACTTTACTACCTATGTTTCCACATAGTTTGAATGCTAGAACTCTTATCACAGGACAAGAAAAGGAGATAAAGCTAAGAGTTAATAAAAAATCAAAAGCATTCTTGAGCATGGATAGTCATTTGAAGATTGGCGTTGACCCTAAGCATGATGTTCTTATAAAAAAAGCTAAGGGAGAGCTTACACTGATCCATCCTACCGACCACAATTTCTTCTCATCATGTCGAAATAAGCTCGGGTGGAGCTTGGGAGTTCCATATAAAAAATCTTAGATTTATTTTCATAAAGCAGTAGAATACACCCATGAAATTTTTGCGCTCAAAAACAATTCTCACATCACTTCTCATAACTTTTTCAAGTGTTTTTCTTCCTCAGGAGCTCGATCTTTCACCGGAACAGCTTGCGATGCTTGAAACTCTGCCCCCGGATCAAAGAGCAAATATTTTAGAAAAGATGACTACTGCTTCTGCTTTACAAGGCCAAATAGAAGAGGCCTTTGAAGAAGTAATTTCCCTTGTAGAAAAGCCTGAATTAAGGGATTTTGAAGATGAAGCAGATTACTGTTCTGATTGCATATATGGATTTAATTTTTTTCAGTTTTCTCCATCTACGTTTGCGCCCGCAGATGATACTCCAGTAAATTCATCATATAGTGTCGGACCTGGTGACAAATTGTTAGTTAGTTTCTATGGTGGAAATGAAAAAAAAGCTGAAGTGGATGTAAACAGAGAGGGTAAAGTTATACTACCTTTTCTTGGCCCCGTAAGCCTCACTGGGATGACTTATGCAGAAGCCAGTAAATTCCTTAAGGAAAAAGTAAAATCAGAACTAATAGGTACAGAAGTAAACTTATCAATAAGAGAGGTAAGGTCTGTGGGGGTGTACATACTAGGTGAGGCTTACAAACCTGGAAAATATGTGGTTAGCGGTTTGAGTAATGTTACAAATGCCTTATTCATAAGCGGTGGCGTTAATAAACAAGGCTCCTTACGAACTATTCAGATTAGAAGGAACAATAAAACTATTGCTACATATGATTTTTACGATTTTATTTTGAGAGGATCATTAGATTCCGATGTCACCTTGCAAGATGGAGATATAATATTTATCCCTTTCATAGAAAATAGCGTTACTCTTGGAGGGGCTTTCAAGAGACCTCACAGATATGAGTTTGTTGAGGGTGAAACATTATCAGACGTAGTGCAATTAGCTGGTGGATTCAGTACAGAAGTAATGACTGGAGCAAGGATTGAACTTAGTTCTGTTGATAGAAAAGCGTCAAAGAGAGAGCTTTCTTTCCTAGATATTGAGAGTGATGCAAATCTACTGATAAAAGATGGTGATGTTCTAAATGTTTCTTCTACTTCAGGTATAACACCTCAATCCATAGTATTAACCGGCGAAGTGGTTAATCCGGGCGAGTACTCCATACAACCCGGTGAAACTATATTAGACATCCTGAAAAGAGCAGGTGGTTACACGAATGAGGCTTATTTTCAAGGTGCAGTATTTTTAAGAGAGGATGTCGCAAAGTCACAAAAAGAAGCATTCAGTCGCTCAGCAGATCAGTTAGAAAATACAATAGTTGATGTGATAACCAACAACACAACAAATAACATCAGTGAATCATCTTTAGTTCCTCTATCAAACCTTATTGCAAAACTTAGGTTGGAAGAACCCCCTGGTAGGATGGTGGTCGATCTGGATACCTTGACGCTGAAAACTGATCCGATTGCTAATTTCTCCGTCAAGAATCGTGATTCTCTTCACGTTCCAAAAAGACCCAGCTTTGTATCGATAGTTGGAGAAGTTTTGAACGCAACAACCGTTGGATTCGATCCTAACTTATCAGTCGATCAGTACATTGATTTATCTGGTGGTTTAAATGATGCAGCCGATAAGGATAAAATATTTGTTATTCTTCCTGATGGAAAATCTCAACTTGTTCAAAGATCTCTATTCGGATCAAAAACATATATTTTGCCCGGAAGTACAATTGTTATCTCTAGAGACTCAAGACCATTTGATGCGATAAGCTTAACGCGAATAATTACACCAATTTTAGCCGATTTAGCTACCTCAGCTGCTGCCATAGCGGCTATAAGCGATTAATCAAATGTTTAAATTTCAGCTTTGGCTGATTACCCTATGCATATTGCTTTACGGTAAATTACACTCCTCTATTTTAGATTACTATCCATATAAGGTAACGCCTACAGCTTCAAACTACGGCAATACAGGTATTTTGGAAATGCCTAATGCAAGAATGATGTCTGAAGCACAGTTGAGATTTAATTTTTCTGCTTCGTTTCCAAACGAATTTACTTCTTTAACCGCATCACCTTTTAATTGGCTTGAAGCAACCTATAGATATGCAGAAATTAAAAATGTTAAATATGGACCAGCTTCCTATAGTGGAAATCAAACTCTCAAAGATAAGGGTTTTGACTTAAAAACGCTAGTTTTAAAGGAAACTTCGTCTTTGCCGGCTATAGCCATAGGGTTGAGAGACATAGCAGGAAGTGGAGAATTTTCTTCAGAATATATTGTGTCTACTAAAAGATTAGGACAATTTGATTTCTCACTAGGACTTGGTTGGGGAGTTTTGGGTACAGAAAATAACTTATCAAATCCCCTCGAACTTTTTCATGACGGTTTTAAAACAAGAAATGATACTTCAGATTTAGGTGGTACTTTTACAATAAAAAACTGGTTCTCAGGAGATACAGCATTATTTGGAGGTATAGAATTTGATATGCCTAGAAGAGGGTTGCGACTAAAACTTGAATATGACACCTCAAATCCAGATTTCCGAAGAACTGTCGATAAAGTTGACAGTAGAATTAACTTTGGGGTCGATTACCTTTTTTCCGAAAATTTAGATTTATCAGCAGCTTTTGAAAGAGGATCTCAGTTCAGAGTTTCCTTTCGTTTAAAAGGAAACTTTCTAAAAGATACAATATCTAAACCTAAACCCAAGAGAGTGGCAAAGCTGAATGATGAACAAAAGAAAAAAATTCTGGACAATAACGAAATATTTTATACCTCATTAAATTTAAACTTAAGAGAGGAATCTATATTAATTCAGGCTGCAAATCTGAAGGAGGATGAAGTAGATGTCGCAGTCGCAACTTCGAGATTTCCTTCTCTAACTAGGCCAGTTGGCAGAACTGCGAGAATGGTTGCAGCTCTAGCGCCAGATGGAGTAGAAAAAATTAATATACATGCTATGAATGGAGACTTTGAAGTAGCAAAATTTTCAATAGGCCGAGAGTATTTTGAGAAGGGTGATGATAATCAATTGAGTTCAAGTGAATTACTTCGGCTTAGCGAAATTGATTCTACTGATTCGGATCCTCTTTATAAAACAGCCGATTTCAAGCCATTAGTTTATTTCCCAGAATTCGGTTGGAACGTCTCGCCCGCTCTCAATCATCAAATTGGTGGTCCTGAGGGTTTTTATCTAGGCGAACTTTTTTTGAGAGCAGATGCAACTCTTAAGTTTAAACGAAACTTGCTACTATATTCATCTTTTGGGGTAAGTATTTATGACACTTTTAATGATTTAAATAATCCTAGTCAAAGCTCCATTCCAAAAGTCAGGAGTGACATACAGGAATATCTTAAAGCAGGAAGCAATAGCATCCTAAGAATGCAACTTGAGTATTTTAGCCAGCCCTTCAAAGATGTTTTCACAAGGCTGGATCTAGGATATTTAGAACCAATGTTTGGAGGTTTAGGAGGTGAAATTCTGTATCGACCTTTTGATAGGCCATATGCCGTGGGATTTTCGATGCATAAAGTTAAACAAAGGGGTTATAGACAGCTTTTTGCATTTAAGGATTACTCAACAACAACAGGTCACTTAGGGTTTTACTTCGATTTTCCATATCAGATTCATTCACGTCTTATGGTAGGAAAATATTTAGCGGGTGATACAGGCGTAACGCTAGATTTATCAAGAAGGTTCAAGTCTGGTTTCCAGGCAGGTGTTTTTGCTTCAAAAACAAATCTTTCTGCTGAAGAATTTGGAGAGGGAAGTTTTGATAAGGGGTTCTATATTTCCATTCCAACAAACTTGTTCTATTCAGATTTCAGAACGGGCGCCATTACATTTGGACTTCATCCTTTAACAAAAGATGGGGCTGCTGCATTAATCCAACACAACTCATTGATAAGTATTGTAGGAGATCAAAAGAAAAGTTCTATCATAAGGGACTGGGATTATTTATATGATTAATTTGCGAAGCTCTCTTCTTTTGAGCTTATCCATTTTATTTTTCGGGTGTTCAATGATTGACACCAATAGAATTGCGCCTGGCTATGTAGCTGCTTATGAAGCAATTAGACTTAATATATTCGGTTATGAAAATAATATTGATCCTAACGTAATCAAGAATATTCCATACGCTTCTATGTTGGTAAGAATTGGAAAAGGTCCAAGCGCCTTGATGATTCTAGAGAGTGTTAATGAAGATACCTTTACATGGGTGAGTGCAGATGGCGTTTATTTAGTTACTAAAAACGGAAAAATAATAAAAACTGCAGGTTTGCCAAATAATCTTAATCAGAGACTTGACCCAAAATTGAAATGGAAAGACCTATCTTCTAAAAATGAAGAATATGTTTCCTATGTATCATTTAAAGACCCTGATTTAAACAATCTCAAAGTTGTATCAGATTATTTTGTAGGTGAGTATGAAAATCATGAATTATTTATGACAAATAAAACTTTGAAATTGATAGAGGAAAATATAAATTCAAATATTATCGGATGGTACGAGACAAATTCTTATTGGATTGATGATGAAAATTTTATTTGGAAATCAACACAATATGTGACTCCCAAAATACCTCCAATCCATTATGAAGTAACTAAAAGACCCCTCTAAATAATAAGATTTAGAAACTCATATTCTTTTCAAGCTTTTGTTGCCTTAATTAACAACGAGTTACGTAGGTAGCTATAAAGATTTTCAAAAATTACTAGATAATGTTGATTACATGCAGGTACCTAGAATGGTAGCTGTAAAAGGTTTCTTGAAATAGTCATCACCTTTCGTCTTGTAATCTTTTCACCATTTCTTTAATTTAACGTTCGGTTAATAAACCAAGAAATACATTAAAGATAAGACTATACTTAATTCAAAAACAATTACGAGAATATCTTTCTCAACTAATAGTCACGTAGAAATTAATCATTATTTTTAAGATATTAAATTTTAGGATGTCCTATTTGATATTCCATGTAGCACACTTCTAGGTGATACAAATGCTATATTCTTTAATAGCTTAGAGTATTTTACTGCTTATCTCTAATAAAGGATTTCTACCCTAATAAAAAAAAACCCCGCATATGACGGGGTTTTTAGTTTAACTTGGATATAAGTTAATTAACTTCCCTTGTTGCTGTAGCAGTGGCCGTAGCTGTAGCTGTTGCGGCAGGAGATACAGTAACTGTTATTTCATTTTCATTAGTAACTGTGTATTCTTCAACCGGTTCATATTCTTCTACCAGGTAATAGTAAGCAACCCCACCAACGGTTTCGAATGGTCCATATCCGCCAGCTTGAGCTGCCCTTGTTGTGGTAGCACCAGTTGTTCTTGTCGCAGTAGCCATTGTCCTAGTAGCTGTTGATGTTGAAGTTGCAGTAGCAGTTGCGGTTACCGCTAAAACATCGACTTCAACTTCTTTCTCAAATTCAAACTCTTCGATAGTTGGTGTCGGAGTAGGCGTGGGTGTAGGTGTAGGCGTGGGTGTAGGAGTTGGTGTCGGTGTCGGTGTAGGAGTTGGCGTTATTGCTCCACCACCAGATCCACTATCCGATATTGCAGCAGCAGCGGCTGCTATAGCCACGACAGCAGCTATTGTTCCAGCACTGACTCCACCAACAGCAGATCCTGCTGCGGAATCACCAGCAGCGCTTCCACCTGAACTGGTGTCTTCATGATCATCAGTAAGACCAAGTTGAGGGAAAAGCACTAAAGCAAATCCTGTTAGACCTGCTAGAAAATTTTTGGTAAGTTTTTTCATCATAAAACCTGTTTTGTAATTAATCTTTATCCAATCAGTTGTGTATTGGGAACAACATTGTGTATTAAAAGGCATCTCATGTTACATTGTCAACATATTTATTTTCCATAATTACTCAGTTTTAGGTTTTATTGATCCCTAATTGATCAGTCATTAATGTAGAATAGTCTTAATAACATAAACAATGAAGTTCATTTCATTAACAACAAGATTCTTACATTATCTTCCAAGTGAAATATCGCATTTCATAGCCCTTAAAAGTCTAAAGATACTTGATTTATTTGGAATACTGCCTTTTTTAACAGGACACATTGATTTTAAAAATTCTAATTTAAAAACTTTGGGCAAGATTGAAAATCTTAAGAATAGACTCGGATTTGCTGCAGGTTTAGACAAAAATGGTGAATACATAGATTGTTTAGCAGCTTTGGGTGTAGGTTTTATTGAAATTGGCACTGTAACTCCAAGACCACAATCCGGAAACAAGAAACCTAGGCTATTTAGAGATATTAATAAAAAATCTATTCTCAATAGACTTGGTTTCAACAATAAAGGTGTTGACCAGCTAGTCACGAATATAAAAGCCAGGAAATCTAATATACCAATTGGTATCAGTATTGGTAAAAACTTTGATACTTCCAACGAAAATGCCTATGAAGATTACAAAACATGCATGGAAAAGGTGTATGAATTTTCAAGCTATATTGCAATTAATATATCATCACCGAATACTCAAGATCTTAGAAAACTGAGTGGCGAAGAGTATTTAGATTCGTTACTCAAAGAATTAAAGAAGGTTCAATTAGAACTCTCCTTAAATTTTGGGTATAGACCTATTTTTTTAAAAATAAGTCCTGATGAAAATTTAGACAATTTAGAAAACATCTGCAAATTAATACTCAAAAATGAAATCGATGGAATAATTTGTACTAATACAACTTTAGAGCACAATGAAAAATATGGTGAGGGGGGTTTAAGTGGCAAACCTCTCAGTGAAAAATCAACTGATACGATAATAGCTGTAAAAAAGTTTTTGGGAGAAAAGGTGACAATTATCGCTTCAGGCGGAGTTATGTCTGTTGCAGACTATAATGAAAAAATTGCCTGTGGAGCTGATCTTGTTCAGATTTATACTGGATTTATTTTTGAAGGTCCAAAACTCATACACGATATTCTCAATAAGGGCACACATCAAAGAAAGACTTGACATGATACCCATACTTGAACTTTATACTGTAAAGAAATTAAGTAAAAATATTTATGAAATCACTTGTAATTGTCGAATCTGGTGCAAAAGCAAAAAAAATAAAGAACTATCTTGACTCTAATTTTCCAGATAATGAATGGCAAGTTGAAGCATGCGTTGGCCATGTAAGAGATCTTTCCGATAAAGAAGATGCTGTAGATCCCAGTGACTGGAACAATCTTAAATGGGAATTCTCTCCTAAAGGAAAGAAAGTCATGAAAGATCTGCGCAAGTTCTGCAAGGAATCAAAATTTTTATACTTGGCAACAGATCCGGATAGGGAAGGAGAGGCAATTGCTTGGCATTTACTTAGCGATTTTGACAGTAGGAAACTGACTAAAGAAGCTGATGTAAGAAGAGTTACATTTAATGAGATAACCTCTTCAGCAATAAAAAAAGCTATAGAGTCGCCAAGAGCAATAGATCAAGATTTGGTTGACGCATATTTAACCAGAAGGATCTTAGATCACTTAATTGGATTTAAGGTGTCTCCGTTGCTTTGGAGGCACGTCTCACGAGCAAAATCTGCTGGCAGAGTTCAATCTCCTACTCTGAGACTCCTCTGTGAAAAAGAAGATCAAAGAGATTTACACATTCCAGAAGAATATTGGCCTTTCGAGTCAAGTTTTGACTTTTTAGGTACTTCGTTTGATGCAAAATTAACTCAAATCTACGAAAGAAATATTAACAAAGAGCCTTTGCAAAATGAAATGGAAGTCAATAATCTGATTGATGAACTGAAAATTAATAGTTTCAAGTTACAAGCAATACAGTCTAAAGCTCAATCAAGTAGCCCAAAACCGCCGTTCAGAACTTCTACATTACAGATGTCAGCAGCAAATAGATTGGGCTTCACAGCTGATAGGACCATGCAAGCTGCTCAAAAGCTTTATGAAGGTGGTTTAATAACTTATTTAAGAACAGATGGTATATCGATAAGCACATCTCCTAATACTGGTGAACCATTTTCAGAGGAAAATCCAGGCCCACCACCTCTGCAAGAAATAAGAAACTTTATTTCCTCAAACTATGATTCCTCATTTCTTTCTAAAGAACCGCGAATTTATAAATCTAAAGTACAAAATTCCCAAGAAGCCCATGAAGCAATTAGACCTACGGATATTTCTAAAGCGCCTTCCGCTACAGTTTTGATGGGAGATGAAGAAAAGTTATATACCTTGATATGGAATAGAACTGTCGCAAGTCAGATGGAGAGCTCAAAATATGAGAGAAAAACTCTGGTGATATCTTCAAAGGATAATAAGTATGAATTTAGAGCTTCATCCAGAAAGAACATATTTAAAGGTTTTGAGGTTCTTACCGGTACTGAAGATGAAAAAGTTACATTATTTCCTGAAGGACTGGAGGAAGGAAGTGAGCTTAGCTTAGTCTCAAACAAATATGAACAAAAATTTACTACACCTCCAAATAGATACTCAGAAGCGTCATTGATAAAAAAGATGGAAGAGGAAGGCATAGGGCGCCCCTCGACATATGCAACTATCGTTAAGGGATTGAGAACAAAAAAATATGCTTATGGAGCTAAATCAATAATCCCTTCTGATTTAGGAAGAGTTCTAACCTCCTATCTAAAAAGGGTTTTTGAGGAATTTTTTATAGAGACAGAATTTACTGCTCGAATGGAAGCTGATTTAGACGAAATTGCTTCAGGAAGTAAAAATTATGAAGAAGTTTTAAATACTTTTTGGGCAGAACTTCAAAACTACCTCAATAGAAAAATTAATGATGTAGAGATTAGTAACAAGGATGATTTCAAAACTAGACAAGTTTTAGACTTACTTAACGAAGAGCTTGGATCTATAGTATTTCCAAAAGATGAGTCTGGAAAGAACAGAAAAGAATGTCCGAAATGCTCCAGTCCTATCAGTTTAAAATCAGGAGCCTGGGGATACTTTGTTGGTTGTTCCGAATGTAAATGGACCAAAAAACCTTTTGAACTTAATACAACATGGGAAACTTATCAAGAGCTTCCAAAAGAATTAGGACTTCACCCAGATCTGGGAAAACCTATCTATGCTGACTTAAGTGTCAATGGTCCTTGCGTATGGACATTAAATGAAGAAGAAAAAAAAATCTTTGGTACGCCAGATGAGGATGAATTTATTCTAGATATAGGTCTGAATAGAGCCGTAGAGTTAATAAACTCAAGCAATGCTGAAAATATATTATTTATTGAATTTAATACAAATTTACCAATCATCTTAAAAAACGGAAGATTTGGGGAATATACTGAATTTGATGGATTCAATAAAGCCACTAAGCTGAAACCTGAAAATAAAGAACCAAGTCCTAAAGTGGCTTATTACGAACCTAGTACGATAGATTATCAATCAGATTCTGGAAGAAGATATGTTTTAAATTCTTTAAGAATACTGGGATTCGTTCATAAAGAAGATAAATCAATACAACCAGTGGGAATAAAAATAAGGAAGCCTGGTAAAGCTTTTAAGTTCGTGAAGAATTTGAAGGTTGGCGAAGAAGAGACGGAAATTCCAAATGAATGGTATAAATTGGATAAGGAAGAGCAATATTTCATTATCAAAGAAATCTTAAAGCTCAAAAAGGGAGAGAAATTTATTTCTCTTCAAGATTCGAAAGTCATCTAAATTTTCTCTCTTAGGAGGGCCACACACGAACCTTCAATAGCCAGCTCCTCAACTTCCGGATTAACAATAATGTCATCATACTCTTGGTTTTCAGCTTTTAGCACAACTTTATTTTGAGACATTTCAATCAAGGTTTTAACTGTAACTTCATTATTAATCCTAGCTACTATGACAGATCCAATTTTCGGTTTTGCAGATTTACTTACTCCGATTAAGTCTTCCTCAAATATGCCTAGGTCAATCATGCTGTCTCCCTTTACCCTCAAATAGTAGTCAATATCATCAGACAGAAGATTATTTGATCTAGGAATAGTCTTTTCAATATTTTCTTGAGCTAAGATTGGACCTCCGGCAGCAACTAATCCAATTACAGGTATTCGATCAGTTTCATTATCAATTAGAACTATACCTCTAGAAGCCCCAGATAATATTTTTACAAATCCTTTCTTCTCTAAAGCCCTCAAATGTTGTTCCGCGGCATTGGGAGACTTAAAACCCAAAGATTTGGCTATATCTGCTCTAGTTGGAGGAAATCCTAAATTTGATAAATAAAATTTAATTAAATTTAAAATTTCTTCTTGTCTTTTAGTTAGATTTTTCATAAATATTACTGTAATTATATACAGTATATTGTATTATGCAATAATGTTAAAAATTGGTATAACTTCAAGGGCACTATTTGATTTGGATTCTAGTCATTTAATATTCGAGAAAAATGGTCTTGAAGCATATAAAGAGCATCAAATAGTAAAAGAAAATTGTCCCTTAGAACCCGGTCAAGCATTTTCTTTAGTTAAAAAGTTATTAAATTTAAATAATCAATTTGGTGATGAAAAATTAGTAGAGGTTTTTTTGTTAAGCAGAAATACAGCTGATACTGGTTTGAGAATTTTTAATTCAATTCAATACCATGGTCTTGATATTGAGAAGGCTGCCTTCTGTGGAGGAAATAGTCCTCATGTTTATGCAAAATCCTTCGGAGCACATTTATTTCTCTCAACTGAATTTGAAGATTGTAAGTCTTCTATTAATAGTGGTATTGCTTCAGCTAGGATTATGCCGTCAAGAAACCCTCAAGTGGATGATGAAACTCTTAAAGTTGCTTTTGATGGAGACTCAGTTATATTTTCAGAAGAATCCCAGAAAATATTTGATGAGTATGGCCTAGAAGCTTTCAATAATAACGAAAAAAATCTTGCTGATAGTCCGTTAAGTGGTGGACCATTTAAGTCTTTTTTAAGAGAACTTTATAAAGTCCAGCAAAGTTTTCCTCGATCTGAATGTCCTGTAAGGATTGCACTAGTAACAGCCAGATCGGCCCCTTCTCACGAAAGAGTCATAAAAACTCTAAGAGAGTGGAAAATTAGGATAGATGAATCACTTTTTCTAGGCGGTATGGATAAAGCCAGTTTTTTAAAAGATTTTGGAGCCGATATATTTTTTGACGATCAAATAGAAAATTGTAAGTCAGCCTGTTTAAAAGTCCCAACCGGTCAAGTGATCAATTTTAATTCAAGAATTTAAATTCAAAAAATGTATAATCCTCACCTCAATTATAGAGTGAGAAGAACTATCGATGG
>MDTD01175061.1_pt1 | contig 12617 bp, 12 predicted proteins | sample 811221 | NCBI WGS metagenome assembly MDTD01 (sample SAMN05326646, study PRJNA326480) | marine metagenome | isolation source: seawater | place: Pacific Ocean: South West | collected 2011 | reverse complement strand
TGATTTATTAAATATAGAACCAACAAAACTTATATTTCTTTTTGAGTATTTTTTTAGTAAGTATTTGCCATATTTGGTACTTGTACTGCCAACAACCACCATAGGTTCATTACTCTTGCTTTTGACAAAACCATCTAAAATAATCTCGACATTATTTTCAGGCTCTAATCTTGCTAAAATTAAATGATATGATTTAGAAACCTGTAATTGCTTGTACGGTAAAAAATTAGAATAAGGCATTGGTTCGGCTCCATATGCTATTACATCTGAATCCAAGGAATAAGTACTCTTAAAATACTTATTTATTGCAACATTATCAGAAATAAATGCCGATGATCTTTTGACACATATTCTTTCCATTGTTTTAAGTATAAACTTAGTAAAAAAGCCCCATTTTTGTCTTTTCCACTCCAATCCATCCATATTTGTAATAATTTTTGAGGCTTTTTTATTCATTAACGCAAGGGCTGGGGTTGCTGTACCATAACCAAATATTAAAATTATTGGAAATCCTTTTTTTATTGCGTCACGTATGCATAACCAGTCATATATAAAGTGAGCTGGGGCACCTATCTTACTTTCAGGACAATATACCTTCGTGATTTGAACACCATCAATTTCATTATGTTCAAACTTGTGCTCAGAGGAATTATATACTGTTACATCAAAGCCTTTTTTAACTAAGCCCTTTGACAAATATTCTGCACACTGCTCGAAGCCTCCATAGTTGTTAGGAATTCCTCTTGTACCGACAATAGCTACCTCAATATTTTTTTTTATGCTCATAATTTAAGAATTAGTTATGTAATAAGCTTGGATAAAAATAAATTTATGTCAAACTCGCTCGGGCTATCCATAAATTCTCTTAGAATAGCATTGGACTTAATTAGTTCATCATCGTAGCTTAAAATTACTTTTTCCATCTCATATGCAAGACTTTCCGCATTCCCAGATTCAAAATAATTACCCCTGTCTCCCAATACATCAAAAAATGCTTCTAAATTTGAAACAATTACTGGTATAGATCTTGATAAAGCTTGAAGCAACACATGACTTTGATAAATTCTTTTATAAGGAAGCAATATACAGTTTGAAGAAAGAATCTCTTCATTAAATTCTTCTTCAGATAAGAATGCATTAACAATAGTAACTTGCTCATTTAGATCAAGCATATTTTTTTGATCCATAACTTCACCAAAAATATTTTCAATATCATCGCCTATAACTTTTAAAGATGCAGAAGGATGATCTGCTGAAATCCTTTTAAATGCATCCAAGGCAATATCTATTCCCTTTACTCTTTTAAGATTTCCAATCATTAGAAATTGAAAAGATTTGTTATCATTTTTTGCGTTTTTATGTGATGAAAAAATTTTGATTTCCATTTTTTTTATAAAAATCTTTGAACTAGATATTTTTCTCTTTATCAATTCAGAAGAGGCTTCTCTAGAATGACATACAATTAAATTAGAAATATAAGCACAAAATCTTAATCTCTGATTTAAAAACGATACAGCATCTCCTCTCCTGAAGGATGTAACATCATGCAATGTTAATACAAAGTAATCTGCTTTAAGTTTAAGCAATACTATCGAAAAAATTGTGAAGAGCCGAACATCAAATGCATGGATATTTATTATTCTTTTTTTTGGTTGCTTTTTAAAAAAAATATAAAGTAATCCTAAAAGAAAAAAATAAGCTTTTTTTAATTTATTTTTTGAAATTTTAAGTCTACCAAAAGCGTTGCTTGTCTCAATAAAATTAGGCCATTCAATTTCAGCTCTTTCAATCTTTGATGAATGAATTTCAACATCCATTCCCCCTTCATAGAAATCATTAAGATAATCAACAAAATATGTATACAAACCCCCATCAGCGCCTGAAAAATCAACAACTTCAAATTTATATTTATTTACCTGGATCATATAGATTTAGTGTAGAAAAATTATAAGATCCTCCTTTTAAGGGCTAATAGAAAATTTGGAGCTCTTTTAATATTAAATATAAAAATTAAAAATAATTGGAAAGGGGTTATTAAAAGCCATCCAATTCCGGGAATAATCTGAGAGTACTTAAAATCATTCCTATAATTGTTATTCATCATATATTTTCTTAACAGCAAAGAAACCCAATACAAACCTGCGCTTACTCTAAAACTCTTGTATTTTAAATCAGATTTAGAGTTATTTACTATGCCTTTTTTTCTTTCAGAGCCCTCTGAGATAATAGAGGATCCCCAAAACTTTACCTTCTCGGTATCTATATCATCTAAATCTGAAAAAGTCTTTATTTCGTCAATGTAATCTTTTGAATTAGTAAGTCTCTCAAAACGGAATTTTTTAATTCTTATCCCTAATGAAGATTCCTTAATTTTTTTATATTGTTTTTCAAATCCATCGATGACCAATGAGAGTAATAATGGATTGTAACTAAGAAATACTCTTATAGTCTCAAATGCAGGAATAGAATTTAGCCCTAAGAATACAATTTTATATTTAAGGGCTTCTGAACGAATAACATTCTTTGGATTCCTTATCATATGAAAAATCCTAATATCTAAATTAAAAGAACTGAAAGTGTCATAAAAGAAAATATATTTTCCAGTTTGTTCACAAATAGTATCTACTTTTTTTCTTGAGGCTAAAATATCAAGCATGCAAATATATAAATCACTTCCAGTTAACTTCTGAGGATAAAATTCTTCCAAATCGAAAAGATAATTTTTAATTTCTTTTTTTTCTATGTTAGAGATTTGTTTGATGCCAAGGATCCCTTTGATAGACCTTTTAAAAAACAGACTGGCAAGCTCTTTCTTTTTATCATTATCCAAAATCTTATCGAGATCTTTTCCATCAATCATATTTTCAAAATAATGAGTCTCTGCAAGAGTAACAACTCTTTGAGATGATCCCAAGACCTGACCCATTAGTGTCGTTCCTGATCTGCTATATCCTGTGACAAGAAAAATTCTTTTTAAAGATCTTATCTGCAAGTTTTTAATCATCTTGTGAATAGTTTATGACTTTTTTTTGGACATTAATTATATATTATCTTAAATATTTTGCTGAACCTACAATGAAAAAATAGTAAATAAAAATACCTGGATAAAGAAAAATTTCACCAGTAGCTAATACAATGATCAGTATTGGTAAAAAAATAATAAATCTGGCTACCCTGCTTTCATGAGAATTTAAAAGATAAGAGTAAAAATTCTTCATTATGAAAAGTACTAAAAATACTCCCAAGAAACCATATACTGCGAATATGCCAATGATACCCAAGTCTTCAAAATGAAAGTAACCAAATAGAGTTTCAAAATTAGTACTATGATTTAAACTTAGCTTACCAATACCAAATGGAAAAGTATCTTGGACTATTGATATCATGGATACAAATTGAAGTGCTCTTGATGCTGCCGAAAGGTCAGATGAGCCTTGAGAAATAAATAAAGAATTTATTGTCGTGAGTGTATTACCGCCGACATATGTAATGCCAATAAAAACTAATAGTATTAAGGGTATGGCGACTATAGCATGGTAAATACTAAACTTTCTTCCTGAAAGAACCCCGAAAAGATTTTGAAATAAGATAACTCCAAAAATTAAAGCTAAAATTAAGGAATGTATTCTACCCTGAGATAAAAATATAACAGTCAAAGTTGTAAGTGTAATAAAAATAAAATCTGAGCTACTCTTATAATCTTTTGTTAATAAAAGAGCGCACATCAAAACTGGAAGGGTTAATGGCAATCTTAATCTTGCTCCTCTTATATCATCATCTCCAATCAAACTTTCTGGAAGCCAAAAACTTAAGCCTGATAGAGTTGAAAAAGAAAAAACCAGGTGAAGACCAATAATTAAATATGATAAAGAGATTCCGATGCCGAGGCTGCTAAATTCAGCTGGATATAGTCTTAAAAATAAAATAAAAGCTAATGGAAAAAATAACCTAGCCTCAGTAAGTATTGTCATAAAAGTTGGTTGATTCCAAAAGAAAGATGCTTGAAGTACTGAAATCAATACAAGAAATATGAAAATAATAATGTATTGTCTTATAAACTTTAGTTCTTTGCTCTTGATATTAAAAATTAAAAAGAAAGAAATTGGTGCAATAATAAATGCAATAATTGCATCTATATATATAAGATTTTCAGATGTAAATCTAAAGATTCTCGAAAAAAATACAAGAATAAAAAAAGCAAAAATAAAATCCCTAATGCTGGATAGTGTCATTTCTCAAGAGTAATTGAACTAATAATATTTTCATTGGATCTACTTTTTAAGCATGATAGATGAAATCTATTGGAATGATTTATGATAATCAAGAGTATATTTGAGATCCTTATCCCTTTTAGCTATAAATTTAGCTGGAATACCTCCAACTACCTCATAAGGCTTTACATCTTTTGATACTACTGCACCTGCTGCCACTACAGCACCTTTTCCAATTGTCACATTTGGCAATATTATTGCTCTATGACTTATCCAAACATAATCTTCAATTTTTACCATACCTCCAATAGTTGAGAAGTTTGGATCATTATAATCGTGCTGCTCTGTCCAAATTGATACTTCGGAGGATAAATTGACATTATCTCCAATAAAAATCTTTCTTCTTCCATCAAGAAAAGAGTCAGATCCTATACACGTATTATTACCAATTTTTATTCCTGAAGGATGAAAAAATCTAGCTCTCCAGTGAATACTTGTTTGTTTTCCAATTTTAATTCCAAATATCTTATAAAAAGATTTCCTAATGAAGTGAATTGGAATTTTACCAACAAGGGTTAAGCATAATAATATGAAATCAGATGGGAGATGCTTGATGAAACTAAATTTATATAAAAGATTTTTCATAAGTTATTATAGAGATAAGGACTTGTGTATTGGTAGATTTTTATAAAAATAAAAATTGCCAATTCCAGCAATAATATGACTTAAACAAAAGGTTATTGCAGCTCCTAATGCAGCATAATTAAAAATCAAGAAAATACCAAATAGAGATGAAACGATCATTGAAAATATTGAAACACGTTCGTTAATTTTTGCAAATCCACCCATCCTTAAGAAATTTCCGTAAGGCAAAAAGATTGCCTGGAAAAATAAACCGGTGAACATAATCAGAATAAGAGGCGAACTTTCAATAAATTCACTACCGAAAATAACCGGCATATATTCGAGTGCAAAAAAAGTTATTATAAAAGATATAAAGACTATTGATCCTAAAGAAAGCATAGAAAACTTTAATATAGGTCTTACAACTCTTAAATCTTTTGAGTTTTTTGCCATCAAAGGTGCTAGCTTCACATCCGCCGCAATAAGAGGGATGTTAAATAAAGCAATAATCCTTAGCGCTAATGCAAAAAAACCAACTTCTTCTGGTGCTCCAAATGCTCCTAGTACTAAGATTGCAAAATAAGAGCTTGCCAAATTAGTAATTACTATTCTCTCAAATGAGGCTCTCTCATTATGTTTTTTTAAATTTACATGTTCTTTATTTTTTATTAGTTTTATAGATGGCTTCGAATCCTTAAATAAGAAAAATATCGCTATTGATGCAGATGCAAATAATGATAGAAGATAAATATTTATGATATCTACATCTGGTTTAAAAAAGCCTGAAATACTTAAAATTATTAATATTGAAAGAGCTGGTAATATAGTTTTAAGAAACTCTGAAATAATAAGCTTATTTATACCTCGCATAAGTTCAATTGTGATAGCAGTAATTATGAGCAATGGTGCTGCGAGTAAAACTTTTAAAGAGTTTTGTGGAAGTACAAAATTAATAGATAGATTCGATAGTGTTAATATGAAAAAAAAAAGGTATATGCTCGAAAGAATTACTAAAGTTTTAAGGCATTCAAAGATAGTAACTGAAATAGTGGTATTCAAATAATTATCACTTATATTTTCATTTGCTGATAATTTAAGTAAAAGTATGTCCCAGCCTCTTCTGCAAAGTGTTGCTAAAACAATGGCGGTGCTCACAAAAATGGTATAGTTACCAAATATCGCTGCACCAAACTCTCTTACTATATAAACAGTTACTATAAAACCAAGAATCATGCCAATAAATCTTGCGCCTAAGGCTATTGAAAATCCACTTATTAGAGACTTAATCTGTTCAAGGATCTTTTTATCTATTATTTTCATTAATGGTTTAAGAAGCTATCTAAAAAAATATCTTAAGTATTTTTTTATTCGATGATTAACTTTTTCTTTTAAAGAGAGTTGAGATCCGTAGGTAAATGAGTATAAGAACTTAAGAAGAGTAGCCCTTATCCTTGGACTTTCATAAATATCAAAAATGTCACTTAAGATATATGGAATAAAATCACCATAACCTTTTTCTCTATTTTTAGTAGAAGAAGCATTGTTGTTGTCAAGAGTGTAGAAACCGATAATATCCCTATAAAAAGCTGGTTCAAGTTTTTGTATTAATCTTATAAATGCAACAACATCAAGAGCAAATCCATGTTTTCTTGAGAATCCGTTTATGCTCAACAATGCATTCCTATTTATTATGGTGGATACAAACTTGGGAGGATTCTTAATGATGTTACAAATTAATTCAGTCTCAGATAAATTAGTTTTTCTTCTTACTGTATTTTGCTTTCTTTGAGATCTTACTAAATAATCGAATGCTATAAATGAGAATTTTTGATCCAACTTACCTTTAACTGCATTATTAAATCTTTTCGGTATTAATTCATCATCATCATGAAGATACAAAATCCAATCTTCCTCTATTTCTTTTAATGGTTTATTCCATGAGTCACTCATTTCTAGACGCTCTGGATATTTGATGATTGATAGACGGTTATCACTATTATTAGTTGATAATTTTTGAATAAAAGACGACTCTGAAACATCTTGAGTATTATCTAGTATTATGATCTTACTGACACTTGTTGGATCGGTTGCAAGGGCTGATTTTAGACTGGTTTCTAGGCCTTCTCTCCTCTTGCCGATTGTTGGGATAATAATGCAAATTTTATTCATTATGATTCAGATAAGATTGTTTTATTATATTCGATTGTTTCTATCAATCCTGATTTCAATGAAAACTCCGGCTCCCAGCCAATCAGACTTTTAGCTTTTGTGATATCTGCATATATCAAAGGAAAGTCATCGGTAGATGTTTGGCCCCAAGATTTCTTGATCGTAATGTTTTCAATCATTTCTATTAACATTACTAGCTCTCTAATACTAGTTGGAATGCCTGAAGCAATATTTATGTTTACATAACCTTTAATGTTTGGATCAAAAATGTTCAGGCATTTTAGGTATGCTATCGCAATGTCTTTAACATAGGTTAGATCAATCCTTTGAAATCCCTCGGAAAGAATGATTTCGTCTCCCATAAGTGCTTTTTTAATTATATAGGTTACTAACTTCTCATTATCTCTAGGGCCAAATGGAGAATAAAGTATCAGATCAAAAGTATTAATTTTATTTGCTAATTCCTTGAGATAATCTGAAAAAATAATCTTTGTCTTAGCGTAATAATTAAAAGGTGAAAAATCATTGTCCTCAGAAATAGGTAATGGCTCTGTTGAGTATTGGAAGAAAGTACTTGTATTTAAAAATCTATTTGTTTTATGTTTAATTGCCATATCAACTAATTTTTTTGGAAACTCAACATTTTCTTTATACATCTCCTTAAAATCTGCGTCCTCATCACTTTTCTTATAGAGAGTAGCTAAATGAATAATTGCAAATGGCTTATATTTTAAAAAAATATCTTCAAGATCGTTTGTATCTCTATCAAGAATAGTTATTTTAGAAAGATGTTTATAAATTCTGCTGGTATTCGAAAAGTGACTTTTCAATAATATGATTTTGTAGTTATGGTCTAACAACAAATCTATTACATGGCTTCCAATGAATCCAGTGCCGCCAGTGACTAAAATACTTCTACTCACATTAGCTAATATTATAAAAAAGGTGAATTAAAATCTTTAAGCTTACAAAAGCTTTTATCGCGACTCGAAATGATTTGGTCAGAAAATGGCCACTCAATCCCAGCTGAATCCCAAAGAATCCCAGAATCAGAATCCTTTGAATAAACAGTGCTTGTTTTATAAATCATAGTGGAATGATCTTCAAGGGCACAAAAACCATGGGCCATACCTTCTGGAATATAGAGTTGATTTTTTTTCTCAGCACTTAACTCAATAGTGAAAAATTGACAAAAAGTATTGGAATTGGATCTTAGGTCAAGCACAACATCAAAGACTTTACCTGAAGTGCAGTAAACTAACTTACAGTGATCATTTGGAGGTAGTTGAAAATGAAGGCCTCTTATAACTTTTTTATTAGATATTGAATAGTATTCTTCAACCCATTCACTGCACAAACCATTTTTATCAAACACATCCTTATTGAAGGTTTTATTAAATAATCCCCTTGAATCATAGAATGAATTTGGCTCTATCACAAAACAACCATCAAGATTTGTGGATACTAAATTCATACTCCAACTACAAGCCTAAAATTGAAAAGAATATTAATTATATTTGCCAATAAAATTATCGATTGATTCATGAAGTCTAATAAACATTTGATCAGTTAGCCCATGATGAAGTGGAAGGAGAACGCCCCACTTCATTATTCTGTCAGCATTAGGATAACCTTGCTCAATAACTCTTTTTTTAACATCCTTACACATTGGCTGTCTTAGAACATTCCCAGTAAAAACAACTCTTGTTTGTATATTAAGTTTTTCTAAATATATTTGGAAATCTCGCCTTGAGAAAGGAGCTTTTTCTTTTATCAAAATAGGAAATGCTAACCATGCTGTGTCGCATCCATGAGTTTCTTCAGGATTTTCAAAATAATCAGGATATTTGCTAAAAAAAGTACACTGCCTTTTAAAATTTTCTTGCCGCGTTTTAATATTTTGAGTAAGTTTTTTGAGCTGAGCAAGGCCAAAAGAAGCACCAAGTTCATTGCCCTCTAGATTATAGCCAACCATTTCAAAAACAAATTTTGCATCGTATTCTATTCCATCAAGATCTACATTAAATCTATTTTCTATAGCTTCGCTTTTTTCATCAAACAATGAAGAGCTTCTGCCCCAAGATCTTAAAAGTTTTGCTTTTTCCATCACGGTATCATCATTTATTGCTAAAGCTCCGCCATTTCCAGCACAGTTAATGATATGTGATCCATAGAAGCTTGTTATGGACATGTCAGAGTAAAATCCAGAACTTTTTCCATTAATGGTAGCACCGAGTGTATCTGCAGAATCTTCTATTACGATTAGATTATATTTATCAGCTATAGATCTAATTTTTGGCCAATTACATAGATTTCCCATCAGATTAGGTGCCAAGATTGCCACTGTTTTATCTGTAATTTGTGATTCGATCAAATCTACATCTATATTGTAAGATAACGGCTCAACATCGACGAATACGGGAACCAGATTATTTTTGATTAAGCATCCTATTGATGTTGAAAAAGTTAAAGCTGGTGTAATTACTTCTCCCCCATCAGGAAATTCAAACGCCTCAACTCCTATGTATAAAGCTGATGATCCTGAGTTTACGTAAAGACAATGTTTTTTGTTAAAAAGAGAGGCTATCTTTGATTCAAATTGTCTTGAATAATTGCCCATCTGAGTTGATTCAGATAAACATTTAACAACTGCATCAACTTCTTCCTGACCATAAACAGTTTTAGCATAAGAAATTTGTTCTAAATTTTTCATAAGTTTCCCTCATATTTATAATTTATTGAATTCATTTAATTCATTTACACATAGTTTTCTCGCACACTCTCCAGCAAGAAACTTTTCATTCCATAAAGCTGTATCATTGAGTGAAAGAGTTAAATTTTTTTTTGGCATCCAATCAAGTCTAGCAGTGGCCTTTGAAATATCTAACTTTAAAAGCTGCGATTCATGGGGGTTTTTGGTACTTCCATCTCCCCAATTGACAGAACCATTAAAATGCTCAGACATATATTTAACAATATGTTTTACAGAGACAACATCTTTATCTGTTGGACCAAAATTCCATGCTTCGGCATAATCCTGTCCATCTTTATATAGCGCTTCTGCAAGAGAAATATATCCATTTAATGGTTCAAGCACATGTTGCCAAGGCCTTACAGCATCAGGATATCTAATATTAAGAGTCTCTTTGTTAACGAAAGCTCTAATAATATCTGGAACTAGTCTATCATTTGACCAATCTCCTCCACCAATTACATTTCCAGCTCTAGCTGATGCAACAGCAGTATTGGTATTGAAGAAATAAGAGCTTCTGTAAGCATTTGTTATTAATTCTGAACAGCCCTTACTGCTACTATAGGGATCGTGTCCTCCCATTGGATCAGTTTCTTTATACCCCCATAGCCATTCTTTATTTTCATAACATTTATCAGTGGTAACGTTTATTACTGCTCTAGGTGTACATGTTTTTCTTATTGATTCGAAAAGATTTACTGTACCCATAATATTTGTATTAAAAGTATCTTTTGGATTTTTATATGATTCTCTTACAAGAGGTTGAGCTGCCATGTGAAAAATTATATCTGGCTGAGTTTCTTCCATAAATGAGTTTAGTTTTTTTTCATCGAGAATATCTGCTAGGTAAGACTCCATCCCATTAGAAATTTTAGCCTCTGAAAATAAATTAGGAGATGTCGATGGCTCGAGGGCATATCCATATACTGATGATCCTAGCTCTTGCATCCATAGTGAAAGCCAAGATCCCTTAAAACCTGTATGGCCAGTTATTAAAACCTTCTTATCTTTCCAGAATGATGGTGTCATATTAACTTTTCCACACTTTCCATGGAGCTTCGGATTTTTTCCAAAGTTCCTCTAAGAAGATTTTGTCTCTAAGAGTATCCATTGGTTGCCAAAAACCATCATGCTCAAAAGCCATCAATTGTCCATCATTTGCCAAATTCATTAAGGGTTCTTGTTCCCAAATAGTATCTTTATCTTTAATATATTTAAATACTCCTTGGTTTAAAATAAAAAACCCTCCGTTAATCTTATCGCCATCACCTTTGGGTTTTTCCTTGAAGCTCTCCACTTTTGAGTTTTGTATTTCCAGAGCACCAAAGCGACCCTGAGGATATGTTGATGTAAGTGTAGCCAATTTTTTATGATTTTTATGAAAAGAAATCAGTGAATCTAAGTCAATATCAGCAACTCCGTCACCATACGTGAAACAAAAACTTTCTTCTCCAATAAGAAAATCTTTAACAGCTAAGAGCCTTCCTCCTGTCATGGAGTCATCACCTGTGTCGACAAGGGTAACTTTCCACGATTCAGCTCTTTTATTATGAACTTCAACTGAGTTGGTTTGCATATCAAATGTAACATCTGACATGTGAAGAAAATAATTAGCAAAATATTCTTTAATTATGTAGCCTTTATATCCACAGCAAATGATAAAATCATTAATTCCATGATGTGAATATAACTTCATTATATGCCATAAAATTGGCTTTCCACCTATCTCAACCATTGGCTTTGGTCTGCTTGCTGTCTCTTCGCTGAGTCGAGTTCCAAGACCTCCGGCCAGAATAACTGCTTTCATATTAAAAATTTGTATTAAAAATATACATTATATAGTTGTATTAATTAATTATATAGATGTCTATAAAGAGAAAAAACTAATCCAAAAATAAGGCCTAAAAATGCTCCAAAAATAGTAATAAGAAGTCTCTGAGGAGAAGATTTTTTCTCTGGTGATATAGGAGAAGAGATTATCTTGTAAACATATTCTTCAGTTGACTCAGTAAGCATTAATATTTGGATTTGATTTTCAAGCAATTGAGAAATTGCTGTCTTGATTTCAGATAAATTGGTCTCAGAAGATGCTTTATTTAAGTAATCAACTGCATTTTGTGCAATATCTTTATCAATATTTCTCATGTGGCTATTTATATTTGAAATTATTAAATCGAGCCAGGCTTTTGAGATAACTGGTGAAACATGATTGATTTTGATGGTAACAAATTTACTTTTTTTATCTTCTGAAATAGCCAATATTTTTAAATAGCGCTCATATGCCTCTTGATGAGAAGGCTTAGGGCCTTTATCAGACTTACGAACCCATTTTTTTTCTTTATCTAGAAAAATATTATTGTTATAAATAATTTTATTTTCTTTAGGTTTCCATTTTTTTGCTGCTACCAAATCTTCAAACTTAATGAAAGGAAGGAAATGGTCTTTAAAGAAATCAAATGATTGAATTCTTTCCATAGCTTCTGCAGATTTACCTCCTTCAGAAGAGATCTGGATTCCTGCAAATCCAACCAATGACGAGTAGCTGCCTAGCTGATTTGTTAATGAGTCTTCTTCTGATGCGGGAGTTAAAAGAGCAGATGATGTATAAGTATTAGGTATGGTTAGGGAGATAACCATAAAGATTGATGCAAAGATAAATGTAGTTAGTAATATAGAAAATTTTTGACTCCAAACCGCTGAAAAAATATCACTTAGATCAATCTTATCAATTAATATATCTTGCTCGATTGCGTTATTTTTTTCATTCATTTACTTCATCTAATATTTGGTGCCCAGAGCCGGACTTGAACCGGCACGAAGTTGCCTTCGAGGGATTTTAAATCCCTTGTGTCTACCAATTC
>MDTD01173937.1_pt1 | contig 12617 bp, 10 predicted proteins | sample 811221 | NCBI WGS metagenome assembly MDTD01 (sample SAMN05326646, study PRJNA326480) | marine metagenome | isolation source: seawater | place: Pacific Ocean: South West | collected 2011 | reverse complement strand
CTTAGGAGCGTAGCTCAATTGGTAGAGCGCCGGTCTCCAAAACCGGAGGTTGGGGGTTCGATTCCCTCCGCTCCTGCCAGATAAATTATGAAAAATCCTTTAAAATTTTTTCAGGAAGTTAAACAAGAAGCCTTCAGGATCAGCTGGCCTACAAAGAAAGACACTATGATGGGCGCAGTTATGGTTTTTGCATTAGCTTCAATAGCAGCTTTATTTTTTTTACTATTAGATCAAATTTTAAAATTTTTACTAAATTTTCTGTTAACTATTAATTTTTAAATATGAATTGGTATATTGTTCAAGCTTACTCCGGTTTTGAAAAAAAGGTTGTTGAATCAATAAAAGAGGAGTTAAAAAAAAGGAAACTAGACCAAAATTTGGGTGAAATTATAGTCCCCACCCATCAAGTTACGGAGGTCAAAAAAGGAAAAAGGTTAAAAAAAGAGAAAAAATATTTTCCAGGTTATGTTTTAATAAAAATTGACTTAAATAACGAAATTTATCATTTAATAAAAAATTTACAGAAAGTAAGCGGTTTTTTAGGCTCTGCAAATAAACCTACCCCAATAACAGACGCAGAAATTCAAAGGATTTTAGGCCAAGTTTCTGAGAGTGCAATTAACCAAAAAAGTGGTATAAGTTTCGAGATCGGAGAAAAAGTTAAAGTGTGTGATGGACCGTTTGCATCATTTAGTGGTTTAATCGAGGAAATTGACGAAGAAAAATCAAGATTAAAAGTTTCAGTTTCTATTTTTGGTAGACCTACTCCGGTAGATTTAGAGTTTAATCAAGTGGAGAAAAATTAATGGCTAAAGAAATTACTGGGTATGTGAAATTACAAATAAAGGGTGGCCAAGCTAATCCAGCCCCACCAGTTGGCCCTGCATTAGGTCAAAGGGGAATAAATATTATGGAATTTTGTAAGGCTTTTAATGAAAAAACAAAATCTTTTATGGGAAAACCAGTTCCTGTTGTCATAACAGTCTACAAAGATAAAAAATTTGACTTTGTTATTAAATCTCCACCAGCATCACATTTTATTAGAGAAGCTGCGAAACTTAAAAGCGGATCAAAAGAACCAGGTAGGGTAGTTGCTGGATCAATTACCATGAAACAGGCCGAAGCAATTGCTAAAGAAAAAATGAAAGATCTTAATGCTTTTGATTTAAAAGAGGCAACAAAAATAATTTGTGGATCCGCGAGATCGATGGGTATTGAGGTTAAAGAGTAAACATGAAAAAAAAATCAAAAAGATATAAAAAAATTTTAGAGACAAAAATTCGAGAAAAAAAAATTTTCTTTAAAGAAGCAGTGGAATTTGTAAAAAAAAATTCTAATGCTAATTTTGATGAGTCAATAGACTTAAATTTAAGAATTAATTTAAAACAAACAAAGGGCGGAGATTTTAATTTAAGAACAGTTTTAAAACTACCAAACGGAAATGGAAAAAAATTAAAAATAGCTGTTTTATGTGAAAGCGATAAAATTAAAGATGCAAAAAGTTCTGGAGCAGAAATAGTAGGCTCTGATGACCTTTTAGAGAAAATTTCTGCTGGCAAAATCGAATTTCAAAAACTAATCTGCACACCAGGTATGATGGCTAAAATTGGTAAATATGGAAAAATTTTAGGACCCAAAGGATTAATGCCAAATCCTAAACTTGGTACAGTCTCCAATGATATTAAAAAATCAGTTGAAGATTTAAAAACTGGGCTTATTGAATTAAAAAATGACAAAGATGGTAATGTAGGGTGCTCAATAGGAAAAAAAAGTTTTTCCAGTGAAAAATTAAATGAAAACTTTAATTTTTTTATTGAGAGTATAAAGAAAGAGAGACCCGAAACAATGAAAGGCGAACTTATTAAAAACTTATTCATTACTTCTACAATGGGTATTTCTTACAAGATTAACAGTAAAAATTAAATTTTATGATGAATAAAGAAAATAAAAAAAACTATATTGAAGAAATGAAAAAAAATTTTTCTTCACACAATTCTGTTATGATAGCTCAATACCAAGGTTTAAATGTCAATGAGCTAGATAAATTAAGAAAAGAATTAAGAGAAAAAGGAATAATTTTTAAAGTAACAAAAAATAGAATTACAAAAATTGCCATTAAAGATACACCAGTTAAAGATTTAGAAAAATTCTATAATGGACCAACAGCAACTGCTCTTTCTTCAGATGCAATCACAACAGCGAAAATTTTGACAAAATTTGCCCAAAGTCACGATAAACTTAAAATCGTGGCTGGTTTCATGGATGGTAAAGTGTTAGATCAAAAAGAGGTGGCTATAATCGCCACACTCCCTTCTTTAGAAGAGGCAAGGGCTAAAATTGTGGGAATTTTGGCTTCCCCTGCACAAAAATTAGTAAGTATTTTGCTTGCACCTGGCTCAAAAATTGCTAATTTAACGCGCGCAAAGAGTTTAAAAAAATAATTCATAGGAAAAAAATGTCAGACTTAAATAAAATCATAGATGAGCTTTCAAAATTAACAGTGGTTGAAGCCGCAGAACTTTCAAAACAACTAGAGGAAAAATGGGGAGTAACAGCTGCAGCCCCTGTTGCAGCAGCAGCTCCAGGAGGAGCAGCAGCACCTGCAGCTCAAGAGAAATCGGAATTTTCACTTTTTTTAGCAGCGGCTGGAGATAAAAAAATTAATGTTATAAAAGAGGTAAGAGCAATTACCGGCTTAGGTTTAAAAGAAGCAAAAGATTTAGTAGAAGCAGCACCAAAAGAAATAAAAGCAGGCGTTCCAAAAAAAGATGCGGAAGAATTTAAGAAAAAACTTGAGGCTGCAGGCGCTAAAATAGAATTAAAGTAAATAAATTAACGAATTAGCCTATTACAAAGTTGTTTGTAATAGGAAAATAATATTTGATGGAATTATCTTTTACTCAAAAAAAAAGTATTAGAAAAAATTTTGGTAAACTTGTTGAAGGTTTATCAATACCTAATCTTATAGAGGTTCAAAAAAAATCGTACAATGAATTTTTATCTTCTAAAGAAGTTAATAAAAAAAATAGCGAACTATTAAAAGGAATAGAAAAAGTCTTCAAAAGTATATTTCCTATAGAAGACGGAACAGAAAAATCCACTTTGGAGTACATTTCTTACAAACTTGAGACTCCAAAATTTGATGTATTGGAATGCAAGCAAAGAAGCTTAACATACTGTGCATCTTTAAAAGCGAATTTACGATTAGTCGTTTACGATATCAATCAAGACGACAATACCAAACAAATATTGTCAGCGAAGGAGCAAGAAGTTTTTATAGGTGAATTACCTTTAATGACGCCGAGTGGAACTTTTGTAGTGAATGGAGTGGAGAGAGTAGTTGTAAATCAAATGCACAGAAGTCCAGGAGTATTTTTTGATCATGATAAAGGCAAGACTCATTCAAGTGGAAAACTTCTTTTTAATTGTAGAATTATTCCTGGAAGAGGTTCTTGGTTAGATTTTGAGTTTGATCCAAAAGATATTTTATATTTCAGAATAGATCGAAAGAAAAAACTTCCAGTCACAACAATTCTTTTAGCACTAGGATTTGATAAAAAAAAAATAATAGAAACATTTCACACAATTAGCAAATATACTTACGATAAGGATGCTAAAATGTGGATTACCGATTTCAATCCTGAAAATTATAAAAGGCCGATAAAAATTTCACATGATTTAATTGATGCTAAAAATAAAAAGATAGTCTTAAACAAGGGAGAAAAGTTAAATTTTATTATTGCTAAAAAATTAAAAGAAAAAAATTTAGATAAAATTATTTTAAATTCAAAAGATATAGTAGGAAAATATCTATCTGCGGACGTTAAGGATAGCAGCGGACAAGTAATTATTAAGGCAGGTTTTGACATAAACGATGAGGTACTTGAAAAAATTATTTCCAATGAGATCAAAGTTTTAGATTTAGTTGATATTGATCCGATTAATAAAGGCCCTTATTTACTAGAAACACTAAAAGTTGATAAATGTAATAGTAAAACAGAGGCGCTCAATGAAATTTATAAAGTTCTTCGTCCAGGCGAAGCACCTACTACTCAGATTGCTGAGGATTTGTTTAAAAATCTTTATTTTGATAAAGACAGATATGATTTATCAGAAGTCGGAAGAGTTAAACTTAATTCCAAACTAAATCTAGATCTTAAAAATAGAAAAACAATTCTCAATGCTGACGATGTTATTGCTATTCTAAAATTTATGCTAGATCTTAGAGATGGCAGGGGAGAGGTTGATGACATTGATCATTTAGGAAATAGAAGAGTTAGATCTGTAGGAGAATTAGTTGAAAATCAATTTAGAATTGGTCTTTTGAGAATGGAGAGAACAGTAAAAGAGAAAATGTCTACATTTTTAGAAATAGAGTCAGCATTACCGCAAGATTTAATCAATGCAAAACCAATAACAACAGCACTCAAAGACTTTTTTGCAACATCTCAACTTTCTCAATTCATGGATCAAACAAATCCATTATCAGAAATAACACACAAAAGAAGAGTTTCAGCCCTTGGTCCAGGTGGTTTAACGCGCGAAAGAGCCGGATTCGAAGTTAGAGACGTTCACCCAACACACTATGGAAGAATATGTCCAATAGAAACTCCTGAAGGGCCCAATATAGGATTGATTAATAGTTTGGCAACTTATTGTAGAGTAAATAATTTTGGGTATATCGAGAGTCCATATAAAAAAGTCGTTAAAGGAAAAGTTACTGATGAAATAACTTATTTATCCGCAATAGAGGAGGAGAAGTTTACTATCGCTCAAGCTAATTCAGTTATAAATAAAGATGGAACTTTTGCTGAGGAGCTCGTAGCATGTAGAAAAAATTTAAACTTTCAGTTATCTAACAAAGATAATATTGATTACATTGACGTTTCTCCAAAACAACTAGTTTCTGTCGCCGCAGCATTAATTCCATTTTTAGAAAATGATGACGCTAACAGGGCTTTAATGGGATCAAATATGATGAGACAGGCTGTTCCACTATTAAAACCAGAGTCACCTTTGGTAGGAACAGGAATAGAATCTGATGTAGCACTGGACTCAGGAGTAACTATTGTTGCTAAAAGAAGTGGAATTGTTGATAAGATCGATGGGAAAAGAATTGTTGTAAAAGCTACGAATGTTAAAGATTTGTCGCAGTCTGCTGTTGATATTTATAATTTATCTAAATTTAAAAGATCTAATCAGAATACTTGTATAAATCAAAAACCATTAGTTAAGGTTGGAGATCAAATTAAAAAGGGAGATATTATCGCTGACGGACCAGCTACAAAACTAGGTGAGCTTGCATTAGGTAAAAATGTTACCGTAGCTTTTATGCCGTGGCAAGGATATAACTTTGAAGATTCAATCCTAATTTCAGAAAGATGTGTAACAGATGATGTGTTTACATCTATTCATATAGAAGAGTATGAGTCGATGGCCCGAGATACCAAGCTTGGTGCAGAGGAGATAACAAGAGATATACCTAACGTTAGTGAGGAGAGTTTAAGAAATTTAGACGAGTCAGGAATAGTTTATGTTGGAGCAGAGGTCAAACCAGGTGACATTTTAGTTGGAAAAGTAACACCAAAAAGTGAGACATCGTCAAGCCCAGAAGAAAAGCTATTAAGATCTATCTTCGGTGAAAAAGCTACTGACGTGAGAGACTCATCTCTTAAGCTGCCTTCAGGAAGCGAAGGGGTAGTGATAGATGTTAGAGTTTTCAACCGTCATGGTGTAGAGAAAGATGAAAGATCTATAGCTATTGAGAGATCAGAGATAGAATTAGTTCAGGAAGATAGAAAAGTAGAAGAAGAGATTCTTATAAGAAATATCAAATTAAGAGCAACTGAGTTGCTTATGAATAAATCAATTAATAAATCATTTAAAAATTTAAAACCTGGGACCACATTAAATGCTAATGATCTAGAGTCTTTTAATTTAAAAGAGATGTGGAAGCTTTCTTTTGACGATAATGAAACCAATTCAAATTTAGAAAAATTAAAGACTCAATTCGAAAATGCAAGCGATGACATAAAAGTTAGATTTGACGACAAAGTAATGAAAATTCAACAAGGCGATGATCTTTTGCCAACGGTAATGAAAGTGGTAAAAGTTTTTGTTGCGGTCAAAAGACGTTTAATGCCAGGTGACAAAATGGCAGGAAGACATGGAAACAAAGGTGTTGTCAGTAAAATTGTTCCTGTAGAGGATATGCCGTATCTTGAGAGCGGTAAACCAGTTGATATTGTTTTAAATCCACTCGGTGTTCCAAGCAGGATGAATGTTGGCCAAATATTAGAAACTCACTTAGGCTGGGCTTGCTCAGACCTCGGTGATCAAATAAAAATTTATTTAAAAAGTTTTGAAAATAAATTTAATGAACTTAAAGTTTTTCTTGGCGAAATATACGGAAAAAATTATTTTGATAATGTAATATCAAAATTGAATAAAAAAGAAATTTTTGAATTAATTGAAAATATTTCTAATGGATTACCTATATCAACTCCAGTGTTTGACGGGGCTTCTACGGCAGATATTACAAAAATGTTAAAGATAGCTCGTCTGCCTGAGAAAGGACAAACATATCTTTGGGACGGCAGAACTGGTGAAAAATTTGATCGTCCAGTAACTGTTGGAACAATCTATATGCTTAAACTCAATCATTTAGTTGAAGATAAGATCCATGCTAGGTCTACAGGACCTTATAGCTTAGTTACGCAACAACCTTTGGGTGGTAAAGCTCAATCCGGTGGTCAAAGATTCGGAGAAATGGAAGTATGGGCTTTAGAGGCTTATGGCGCATCATATACGCTTCAAGAAATTTTAACGGTAAAATCAGACGATGTAGCCGGAAGGACAAAAGTATATGAGACTATAGTAAAAGGCGACAATAATTTTGAGTCCGGAATACCGGAGTCCTTTAACGTGCTAGTCAAAGAAATCAGAGCCTTAGGTTTAAACATTGAATTAAATTAAAATGGGAAATACTGTAATTAAAAATAACCAAAATAACTTAGAAAAAGAAAATAATTTTAGCAACATTAAAATTACATTAGCGAGTCCTGATAAGATTAAATCTTGGTCTTTTGGTGAGATAAAAAAACCAGAGACAATTAATTATAGAACTTTTAGGCCTGAAAAAGATGGTTTATTTTGTTCAAGAATATTTGGTCCAGTAAAAGATTACGAGTGTTTGTGTGGTAAGTATAAAAGAATGAAATTTAGGGGAATAATATGTGAAAAATGCGGGGTCGAAGTAACAAAATCAAATGTGAGAAGAGAAAGAATGGGTCATATAGATTTAGCTTGTCCGGTAGCTCATATTTGGTTTTTAAAATCTTTACCTAGTAGAATTTCTTTAGCAATAGATATGAAGCTAAAAGAAGTAGAAAAAGTTCTTTACTTTGAGAGTTTTATTGTTGTAGAGCCAGGTTTAACAAAATTAAAAAAAGGACAACTTTTAACAGAAGAAGAGTTGACTAAAGCTCAAGATGAGTTTGGCGAAGATGCTTTTTCGGCAGGCATTGGAGCCGAGGCAGTAAGAGAAATTCTTTTGTCTTTGGATTTAAAAAAAGAGCAAGAAAAATTAAGAGAGTCTTTAAAAGATATTAAATCAAAAGTTACTGAAGAGAGAACGATAAAAAGATTAAAATTGATAGAATCTTTCATCAATTCTGGAAATAAACCAGAATGGATGATTTTAACTTCTATTCCAGTAATACCTCCTGAGCTTAGACCTTTAGTTCCCTTGGATGGTGGGAGATTTGCAACTTCAGACTTAAATGACTTGTATAGAAGAGTAATAAACAGAAATAACAGATTGAAACGTCTTTTAGATCTTAAAGCTCCAGACATAATAGTTAGAAATGAAAAAAGAATGTTACAAGAATCTGTTGATGCTCTTTTTGATAACGGAAGGAGAGGCAGAGTCATAACTGGAACGGGTAAAAGACCATTAAAGTCTCTAGCTGAAATGTTAAAAGGTAAACAAGGAAGATTTAGGCAGAATCTTCTTGGTAAGAGAGTCGACTATTCTGGAAGATCTGTAATAGTTGTTGGACCTGAGTTAAAATTACATCAATGTGGTTTGCCAAAAAAAATGGCATTAGAGCTTTTTAAACCTTTCCTTTACGCGCGCTTAGATAAATTAGGACTTGCAACAACAATTAAACAAGCAAAAAGATTAGTTGAAAAAGAAACGAGCGATGTTTGGGACGCTTTAGAATTTATTATAAGAGAGCATCCGATACTGCTAAATAGGGCTCCTACATTACATAGACTTGGTGTTCAAGCTTTTGAGGCAAAATTAATTGAAGGTAATGCTATAGAACTACATCCTCTAGTTTGTGCAGCTTTTAACGCTGATTTTGACGGAGACCAAATGGCAGTACACATTCCACTCAGTTTAGAAGCTCAATTAGAGGCAAGAGTTTTAATGATGTCCACAAATAATATTTTAAGCCCATCAAACGGTAAACCTATAATAGTACCCAGCCAAGATATAGTTTTAGGTATTTATTATTTATCGCAAGAGTCTATTAAAAAGGATGACAAAGATAATAAACCAAAAGGAGTTTTTCTTAATGTTGACGAGATAGAACAAGCAATTGAAAATAAGTTTATAAGTTTACATTCAAAAATTATTTCAACGTTTAAAACTTTAGATGACAAAGGTGTTACTCAATTAGTAAAACATACGAGTACAGCAGGAAGATTTTTATTAGCAAATTTACTACCAAAAAATCATAATATAAAATTTTCACTTGTTGATAGACTGCTTACCAAAAAAAATGTGTCAGAGGTAATTGATACAATTTTTAGATACTGTGGTCAGAAAGAAACAGTCATCTTTTGTGACAGATTAAAAACTTTAGGTTTTAAACATGCATTTAAAGCTGGGATATCATTTGGTAAGGATGACCTAATAATTCCTAAAACAAAAGAAAATCTTATAAACCAAACTAAAAAACAAATCGAAGAGTATGAAAAACAATATTCTGATGGACTTATCACAAGAGGTGAAAAATATAATAAAGTTGTTGATATATGGTCAAAATGTACTGATACAGTTGCTAACGAGATGATGAAAGAAATTTCATCTGCGGAAAAAATATTTCCTAACGATAGAATTGAGACTAATTCAGTTTACATGATGGCTGACTCTGGTGCTAGAGGTTCTCAAGCGCAAATGAAACAATTAGCAGGTATGAGAGGATTAATAGCGAAGCCTTCAGGAGAAATTATTGAAACACCAATCATATCAAATTTTAAAGAAGGTTTAACTGTTCTTGAATATTTTAACTCAACACACGGTGCAAGAAAAGGACTGGCCGATACTGCATTAAAAACAGCTAATTCAGGTTATCTTACAAGGCGATTATGTGATGTAGCTCAAGATATCCAAATTACAAAAAAAGAATGCGACCCCAAAGCAAGATCATCTATAACTTTATCAGAAATAATTGAAGGAGGAAACATTTTAGTTAGTTTATCTGAAAGAGTTTTAGGAAGAGTTATTGGCGAAGATATAAAACATCCAATCACTGGTGAGATCCTTATTAAAAAAGGAAAATTAATTGATGAAGCAGACTGTGAAAAAATTGATGCGGCAGGTGTAAAATCTGTAAAGGTGTACTCAGTAATAACTTGTGCTTCAAAAAAAGGTGTTTGCGCAACATGTTATGGCAGGGATCTAGCGAGAGGTAAACTTGTAAGTATAGGTGAAGCTATTGGTATGATAGCAGCTCAATCAATAGGTGAACCAGGAACACAATTAACAATGAGAACATTCCACGTTGGAGGAACAGCTCAAATAAAAGAAGAGTCTCAAATAATTACTCAAACAAAAGGAAAATTGAATATTATAAATAAAAACTTAATTGTTGATTCCAAAAAAAATATTATAGTCATGGGACGTAACACACAGCTTAGTATTGAAGATGAAAATAAAAGACAGCTAGCAATTTACAAAGTAAATTATGGATCTAAACTATTTTTTAAAGATGGTGAAAATGTTAATAAAGGATCTAAAATCGCTGAGTGGGATCCGTATACTTTGCCTGTAATTGCAGAGACCAGTGGAATTGTAAATTATATGGATTTAGTTGAGGGTTCATCTTTAACTGAAACTTTAGATGATGCAACTGGGATTTCCTCTAAATCAGTTACTGATTGGAAGTCACTTACAAAGAATTCAGAGCTAAAACCCCGTATTACATTAAGGGACAAAGATGGAGCAATAATTAAAAAAGCTGATGGTAACGAAGCGAGGTATTATCTTGTTCCGGATACTATTTTGTCAGTGAAAGACGGTCAGAAAGTCTCTGCAGGAGATGTGCTAGCAAGATTACCAAAAGAAACTTCTAAAACAAAAGACATTACAGGAGGGCTGCCAAGAGTTGCTGAATTATTTGAAGCTAGAAGACCTAAAGATAGTGCAATAATCGCAGAAAACGATGGAGTTATTGAATTTGGAAAAGAGGTAAGAGGAAAACAAAAAATCTCAATAGTAGCATCTAAAGGTGAAACCTCTAACTATTTGATACCAAAAGGTAAACATGTGAATTTTAATCAAGGCGAAAAAATTAAAAAAGGAGAATACTTATTAGATGGAAGCCCTGCTCCTCATGATATTTTAAGAATACTAGGCGTTGAAAAGCTTACAGAGTATTTTGTAAGTGAAGTGCAAGAAGTTTATAGACTTCAAGGAGTAGTTATAAATGATAAGCATATCGAAACAATTGTGAGACAAATGCTTAAAAAAGTTGAGATAAAAGATCCTGGAGAGTCTGATTTTTTAAATGGGGAAATTATTGACTTATTAGAAATTAATAATATTAACGACAATCTGAAAAAAAATAATAAAAAAGTCGCTACCTTTGAAAGAGTATTATTGGGTATCACAAAAGCTTCTTTACAAACAAATTCTTTTATATCTGCAGCGTCCTTTCAAGAAACAACTAGAGTTTTAACTGATGCCTCAATAAAAGGAAAAGTCGATAACCTTGAAGGGCTAAAAGAAAATGTAATTGTTGGTAGGCTAGTACCAGCTGGCACCGGACTCACTAAAATGGCTTGGGATAACAAAGCTGCTGAACAGGATAAAATAAGATTTGAAGAGTTAAAAAAAGAGGAACTAGAAAAACCAGCTGCAAGTGAGTAAATCTGCGGCTTATTTGATCAAAATATACCCTCATACTTATTGACTTTTTTGACTTCAGTGTTAGTTTAGCGCAATTTTGAATGTTAGAAGTAAGGTAGTATTTAACCTTAAACACTAACCAACGATTACAAAAACCTACCTCCTACTTCGTTCAAAAATTATATTATGCCAACAATTAATCAACTGATAAAAAAACCTAGGGTAAAACCTCAATTAAGAAATAAGGTTCCAGCATTAGAGAGACAACCTCTAAAACGTGGAGTGTGCGTAAAGGTTTACACAACCACACCTAAAAAACCAAACTCTGCTTTAAGAAAGGTCGCCAGAGTAAGACTATCAAATGGTTTTGAAGTAACTGCTTATATTCCAGGTGAAGGACATAATTTACAAGAACATTCTGTTGTATTGATCAGAGGTGGTCGAGTTAAGGATCTTCCTGGAGTAAGATATCACATATTAAGAGGAAATCTTGACACACAGGGTGTTGCAAATAGAAAAAAAAGAAGATCTCTTTACGGAACAAAAAAACCTAAATAATTCTATGTCCAGAAAAAGAAAAGCACCAATTCGTAAAATTTATCCTGATCCAAAATATGGCTCAGTTGTAATTTCAAAATTTGTTAACTCAATAATGTATGATGGGAAAAAATCAAAAGCAGAAAAAATTCTTTATGAGGCGCTTGAAAAGATTAAAGAAAAAAATAAACAAGACCCATTAAAAGTTTTTAACTCTGCAATAAACAACGTTAAACCTAATCTTGAAGTAAGATCTAGGAGAGTAGGTGGTGCTACATATCAAGTTCCAGTTGAAGTAAAAATTAACAGAGGGCAGGCTTTAGCCTTAAGATGGCTTATGGAGGCAACAAGAAAAAGAAAAAACAAATCAATGTCAGAAAAATTATATTCAGAAATTATGGATGCTTCTCAAAATAAAGGAGCTGCAATTAAAAAAAGAGAGGATACACATAAAATGGCGGAGTCTAATAAAGCTTTTGCACATTTTAGATGGTAGATTTATGGCAGAAAAATATTCTTTAGATAAATACCGAAATATTGGAATCATGGCACACATAGATGCTGGTAAGACTACCACTACAGAAAGAATACTTTATTACACCGGAAAGAGTCATAAAATTGGTGAAGTGCATGATGGAGCGGCAACAATGGATTGGATGGAGCAAGAGCAAGAGAGAGGAATAACAATTACTTCAGCTGCAACAACTTGTTTTTGGAGAGATCATAGAATTAATATTATTGATACACCTGGACACGTCGATTTTACTATTGAAGTAGAAAGATCATTAAAAGTTCTTGATGGCGCAGTAGCAGTTTTTGATGGTGTTGCAGGTGTAGAACCACAATCAGAAACAGTCTGGAGACAAGCTGACAAATATAAAGTGCCAAGAATTTGTTTTGTAAATAAACTTGATAGAACTGGTGCAGATTTTTTTAGATG
>MDTD01140038.1_pt1 | contig 12619 bp, 8 predicted proteins | sample 811221 | NCBI WGS metagenome assembly MDTD01 (sample SAMN05326646, study PRJNA326480) | marine metagenome | isolation source: seawater | place: Pacific Ocean: South West | collected 2011 | reverse complement strand
CAGTCAGATGACAGGGCTGGGTGAGCTGGCGCAGGACATTTTCGGTCTTCCAGTTTACAAACCTGAAAGCCCCGATGTGAGTGGGGTGCATGCTTATATCAAGGATCCTCAATATTCGACTGCCCTCGGATTGATACGTTACGCCCAGATTTTGGAGGAGGAACGTCCGAATTCCTCGGTCTTCTCAAAGGCGAGCGGATTTTTGCGTTCGCTCTGGCCATTTGGCGGTTGATTTCCCTTACTTGGGCAGAAGCAGACCAGCCATGATTCCCTACGAGAGAACGCGCCAGCAAACTATCCCGAATTCAGCCGTTAAAATTATCGGGGTTGGAGGTGCCGGCGCCAACATGCTGGATCGGATTGCCCTTGATGGGATGGAGGGTGCCGAGCTTCTTGCCTGTAACACGGATGTTCGCACTCTTACCAGCTCAGTGGCACCTGAAAAGATTCAGCTCGGTCGTAATCTGACGAGGGGCCTTGGTTCGGGGGGTGACCCAGCGCTTGGAAATCAGGCGGCACAGGAGGCGGAACTGGAAATTCGCGACGCCCTGCGGGATCGTAAAATTATTTTCATCTGTGTTGGTCTTGGCGGGGGAACAGGATCTGGAGCGGCGCCTCTTATTGCCCAGCTAGCCCGAGATGAAGGAGCATTCACCGTTGTGTTTGCCACAACGCCTTTCAATTTTGAGGGGGCCCGACGGCGCGAACAGGCAGAGAACGCTCTTGCTGAACTTTCGACTCTGGCGAACGCCCTGATCACCTTCGATAATACAAGGATGGGAGAGCTGGTTCTTGCCAAGCAGGGTGTGCATGAGGCGTTTTCAGCAGCAGATCGCATGGTTTCTGAGAGTATTCGAGCGGTGACGCGGATCGTGATGCGTCCCGGTCTTGTCAATATTGGCCTTGATGACCTCATGGCGGCTCTGAGTTCACCCAAATCACGCTGCCTCTTCGGATCAGGTATTGCCCGTGGTGAAAATCGTGCACAGCAGGCGTTGAAGAACGCCTTGGTCAGTCCTCTCCTGGATCGAGGAAGCCTGCTTAACGATACTGATACTGTGCTTGTTCATGTCTGTGGGGGAGAGGATATGACGCTCTATGAACTGGAGTTACTTATGCGGGGCCTTAGTAAGCATGTGCCAGAGACGGCACAGATATTATTTGGAACCAATGTGGACCCTGCCATGGATGAGTCCTTGAGTGTAACATTGGTAAGTTCTCTGCCAGAAGACCGCCTTCGGGCGGACTTTTCCAAGAGTGTGTCTGCGGAGAAAGCAGAGGTATTAGACGAAAAAGATACTGGGAATTCTGCTCCTTCCGAAGAAATGCTACCTGAGAACGAAGAATCTCCAGTGGAGGACATAGAGGCAGAACCCGAAGACGAGGTCCATGCTGACGGGGACTCTTCAGCTGATTCTGACCGGACCTCCTCACGCGAGGAGGAGGTTGGGCAGGAAGTGGGCGAAGTATCGGTCGAAGTGTCAGAAGATGTAGCCAAATTCGAGCAGGTTGACGATGGGAGTGGGTCGGAAGCAGGCTCGAATGTCAGGATAAGAGTGAAGGAGCTTCCCGAGGCCGAAGAGCAAGATCAAGAAAGCCTGAAGATCATTCCAGAAGAGGCGCCTGCTCCGGTCTCTGATGAGGTCACGGCCTCCGCTTTTGTGGAGGCTGTTCCCAATCTGGTGGAGACGGGGCAATCGCTTGATTTAGAGGATGATGATGCGTTTTTTGCGGAGACGGGCCCGACGGGGGGGGCGGCCCCAATCAAGGTCGAATCTCTGGAAGAGATTCAGGCCTCCGCCAAGGCGAAGCGGCCACAGGGCGAATTAGCTCTTGATGGGGGACCGAAAGGAAAGTTCGAGGGTGAGGACCCTAACCTTATCGAGGGTGAAGATCTCGATATTCCGCCTTTTCTCCGTAAGAAAAAATAGGCGCAGGAGAACCGCATGCATGAGAAGTCGCGGTTCTTCAGGTGAAGAGAGAATCTCCATCGACCATATGCCAGGGCAGGCCACGGTGGGCGAGTCGGGTTAGGAATGGGGCTGTTGGGAGATCCTCGGGGACCCAGACGCCGGGCTTGTTCCAGTCGGTATGCCGGGCAAGGAGAAGCTCGGCAGCAACAACGGGTGGTACTCCTGCCGTGTAGCTGACGGCATGAGCTCCGGTCTCTTCAAACGCTTTCTCGTGATCACAAATATTGTAGATGTAACGGCTCGATCTCTTCCCCTTCAGGATGCCGTGGGCGAGGCAGCCTATATTTGTTTTGCCAATGTAGTCCGGTCCGAGGGTGGAAGGGTCTGGCAGGGTTTTGCTGAGAAACTCGAGCGGCGCTATCGAAACGCCTTCATGCTCTACGGGATTCATGGAGAGTAGTCCGGTTTCCGAGAGGACTGTAACATGTTGGAGATAGTTTTTGGAGAGCCCCATCCAGAATTGGGCCCGTTCAAGACCGTTGATCCGCGTAACGAGTGTCTCCAGCTCTTCGTGATAGAGACGGGTGAGCTGTTGCGACCCAAGGCCCGGAAGCATAAATTCTTGTTTGGTATGGAAAGCGGGTTCTTCATTCCATTGATTATTCTCCCACCAGAGAGAAGGTTGAGTAATTTCCTGCAAATTTGTTACTGGATTAAAGTTCGTAGCGAAGGGGTGGTGATGAGTGCCACCGTTACAGTCGATGATGTCGATCGTCCGGATCTGATCGAAGATGCCTGCGAGATGAGCGACGAACACATTAGTTACCCCTGGATCGAACCCGATGGAGAGTAGTGCGGTAAGTCCTGCATCCTTGAAGCAGTCGTGGTAGGCGAGTTGCCAACGGTAGGAAAATAACTCATAGGCACCTGAAACAGGTTCCGGAGCAGAAGTATCAATGTAATGTGCCCCTGCCTCCAGACATGCCTCCATAATCGGCAGATTTTGCTCGGGAAGTGCTGCGTTGATGACAATGGAAGCGGCTTCTTTCCGGATGAGCCCTGCGATTGAAGCGCTGTTACTGGCATCGAGTTGGGCAGTGGTCACCGGGAGGGCTGCTTTTATTCTTTCAGCAATTTTCTCACATTTCTCCTGACTACGACTTGCTATGCAGAGGGAGGAAAAGGTGTCTGGCTGCTGCGCTGCCTTAACCGCGGCTACGTTCGCAACACCACCCGCGCCAATGAGAAGAATACGGGCCATCGGGTAAGAGTCAGAGAGGTGAAGGAGGAGGCAAGCAAGAAGTGTCCTCGATTTGATCACTCAAGCGCTTGCATTTGAGCAAATATTACGGAGTCTCCCGGCCTGCCAAAGGTTTCCTCTACAGGGCTTCCATCCACTCGAAATGAATTCATGACCGAGCACATTCGTAATATCGCGATTATCGCCCACGTAGATCACGGGAAAACAACGCTTGTTGATGAGCTGCTCAAGGCGGGAGGGGTTGTCGAAGCCCATCAGAAGCTGGAGGAGCGAGCCATGGATTCCATGGATCTGGAGCGGGAGAAGGGAATCACCATCAAATCAAAGAATACCGCGGTCAAGTGGGGGGATAAGACCATCAATATCGTAGATACGCCAGGTCACGCCGATTTTGGAGGCGAGGTTGAGCGAGTTATGCGAATGGTGGACGGGGTTCTTCTGGTCGTCGATGCGTTTGAGGGTCCTCAGGCACAAACCCGGTTCGTTTTACGAAAGGCGCTGGCGGAGGGAATTCTTCCCATCCTTGTGATCAACAAGATTGATCGTGATGCCGCAGATCCGCTGGGAGTGCAGGATCGTGTCCTTGAGCTCCTGATCGAGCTCGGAGCCACCGAAGACCAGTTCGAAGCTCCGGTTCTTTATGGGAGCGCAAAAGAGGGTTACTTCGTTACAGATCTCAGTAGCGACAATCGGGATAGTGTTGAGCCACTGATTGAGGTAATTCTAAATAGGGTTCCTCCGCCAAAGGTAGATTCTGGGGCTCCTTTCCGCATGCTGGTTAGCAATATTGACTGGGATGATTACGTGGGACGTATCTCGCTGGGGAGAGTGGAGTCTGGGAAGGTCACCAAGGGGGATGCTCTGTGGTTGTTACGTGAGGACGGGAGCCGCGTGCGCAGTAAGGTGACCAAGGTTTTTGAGTATGCCAAACTTGGCACCCAGGATGCAGCGGTAGGAGAGGCAGGGAACATCATTGGTCTGGCAGGATTTGAGGATGTCGATATTGGAGAGACTCTAGCGGCTGATGAAGCAGCCGCGCCCTTGCCCTTTGTGGCCATTGATCCACCTACGGTTCAAATGCAGTTTGCGGTTAACGATGGCCCTTTTGCGGGGCGTGATGGTAGGAATGTGACCTCCCGGGCTCTATGGGACCGCCTGCAGAGGGAGATAAAGACGAATGTGTCCATTGAGGTAAGTGAGTCAGACCAGGCTGGGGTTTTTAACGTCGCAGCCCGTGGGGCGATGCAGATTGCTGTTTTGGTCGAAACCATGCGGCGTGAGGATTACGAGGTTCTGGTCTCCCGCCCCACAGTAATCACACACTATGAGAGTGGCATTGAGGTAGAGCCCTTCGAGACTCTATATCTTGAGCTTCCGGGGGATATGACTGGAGGAGTCATTCAGACTCTGGCCAACAGAAAGGGCGTGGTCGAGGTGATGGAGCCTCGTGGTAGTATGAGCTATCTGGAAGTGATTATTCCGACTCGTGGATTGATAGGTTTTGAGTTTGAACTCATGAATTTGACAAGTGGTCACGGGGTCATGTCCCATCTTTTTAAGGAGTACAGGCCGGTTGTGGGCAAAATTCGAGCCCGGGAACAGGGGTGTCTGGTGTCCATGTCAACGGGAACCGCCATGGCGTATTCTCTGGAAGGCCTCGAGGAGAGGGGAAGACTTTTTGTGGGGCCGTCCGATGAGGTGTACGAGGGTCAAATCGTTGGTGAAAACTCACGTTCTGGAGATCTGCCGGTGAATCCCACCAAGGCTAAGAATCTTACCAATCATCGCTCTGCGACGAAGAGTATTGATGAAGGATTGAGGCCTCCTATCAAGATGAGTCTGGAAAGGGCCATCGAATATATCGAGCCGGACGAATTCGTGGAGGCCACTCCTAACCTGATCCGACTCCGTAAACGGATCCTGTGTCCCCACGAAAGGAAGCGCAGCGAAAAGATGGGCTAGCGTCTGCCTTCTGAACGTCTACCCGTCGTATCCCAACCACGGCCCCAGCCATTTTTCGCACTCTGCCCTGCTGATACCCTTTCGTCGGGCGTAATCTTCTATCTGATCCTCCTGTAAGGAGTTGATCGCGAAGTAGCGGCTTTCCGGGTGAGAGAAGTAGAGTCCACAAACCGATGCTCCTGGATGCATGGCGTTTGATTCGGTGAGGGTGACTCCGGTGGATTGACTGGCCTCAAGCAGATCAAAAAGAAGGGGCTTTTCAGTATGATCGGGCTGTGCAGGGTATCCAGGAGCCGGTCGTATTCCTCGGTAGTTCTCGTGAATCAACTCTTCACTGGAAAACTGGTGCGGACTTTCGATGGACCATGCGACCCGGGCTCGATGATGTAGGAGCTCGGCGAATGCTTCCGCACAACGGTCGGCAAGGGCTTTTGCCATAATTGCCTGGTAGGGGTCATGCTGCTTTTCCAAATCCTGTGCCCAAGCGTCGGCACCGTGAATTCCTACCACGAAGCCCCCGAGATAGTCACTTATGGTAACTTCTTCACCAAGAAAATCGGCCAGTGCGTAGTGAGGTTTATCGCTGTCTTTAGCGATTTGTTGGCGCAGGCTGTGAAACCTTGTTCGCTCCTGCGAGCGATTTTCATCGGCCCAGACGATCAAGTCGTCACCGTCCGAGTTCGCTGGGAAAAAGCCGAAGACCCCTCGTGCCTCGAGCAGGTTCTGGGAGATGATCACTTCCAGCATTTCATTAGCCTCGAGGTAGAGCTTCTTTGCCTCAGTGGCTTGCTCCTCGTTCCGAGTCTTGAGCATTTTCTCCTCATTTTTCCAGACGCCTCTTAGGCCCCAGGCGTGAAAGAAAGGAGTCCAGTCGATATAGTTGGTCAATTCCCTGATGGACTGGTGCTCGATCACCCTCGTACCCGTAAACTCGGGAACGGGCGGAGAATAGTTTTCCCAATCACCTTTGAAACGATTCGCACGTGCTTCTGACAGGGAAATGGATGGCTTGCGTTGGCCCCCCTTGAAGGAAAGGCGATATTCCTCCTGCTTCATCTCGTTCTCCCTTTTGAAGTCGTCGCGATTGTCAGGACTTAGCAGGGCCGTGGTCACTGGCACAGATCGAGATGCATCAAGCACATGAACGACCGGCCCTGAATAGGCAGGGGCAATCTTGATAGCGGTATGGGCGGCCGAGGTGGTGGCGCCTCCAATCAGTAGCGGAGTATCCATTTTCGTTCGCTCCATCTCAGAGGCTACATGAATCATTTCATCGAGGGATGGAGTAATCAGCCCTGATAGTCCGATGATGTCTGCCTTGTGCTCTCGAGCAGCAGCCAGAATCTTTTCGCAGGATACCATCACCCCAAGATCCTTCACCTCAAAGCCGTTACAGGAAAGGACCACGCCAACGATGTTCTTGCCGATGTCGTGGACGTCGCCTTTTACGGTAGCCATCACGATTCTGCCGGCAGAGCGCTGGTCAGGGTTGGCAGCCTTATCCTCTTCCATGAAGGGCGTTAGCCAAGCCACGGCTTTTTTCATGACCCGGGCTGACTTTACTACCTGCGGGAGAAACATTTTACCCTCCCCGAAAAGGTCTCCAACGATAGACATGCCATCCATGAGTGGTCCCTCAATAACCTTCAAGGGACGGCCATATTGCTCTCGTGCCTCCTCCGTGTCCGAGTCAATGAATTCGGTGATGCCCCTCAAGAGGGCATATTCGAGGCGCTTTTCTACCGGGGTGTCTCTCCAGCGCAGATCGGCTTCCTGTTTTTTACCCTCTTTTCCGATAAAATCCTCAGCAATGGCAAGGAGCCGATCAGTTGCGTCCGGCCGCCGGTTGAGGATCACATCTTCCACACCCTCTAGCAGCTTCGGAGAAATCTCGTCGTATACTTCGAGCATTCCTGCATTAACAATTCCCATGTCCATTCCCGCTCGCGTGGCATGAAAAAGGAATGCCGAGTGCATGGCTTCCCTGACGACGTTGTTACCGCGGAAGGAGAAGGATATATTGGATACACCTCCGGAGACCCGAGCATGAGGAAGGTTCTCTTTGATCCATCGCGTTGCTTCAATGAAATCGACGGCATAGTTGTTGTGCTCCTCAATACCCGTAGCGACTGTGAGGATATTGGGATCAAAAATGATGTCTTCCGGTGGAAAATCTACCTTTTGGACGAGGATTCGATAGGCCCGCTCGCAGATTCTTATCTTGTCCTCATAGGTTGCGGCTTGTCCCTGCTCGTCAAATGCCATTACCACGACCGCCGCTCCAAACCGGCGGATAATTCTGGCTTGTTCGATAAATTTATTTTCCCCCTCCTTCAGGGAAATCGAATTAAGAATGCCTTTCCCCTGAAGGCACTTAACTCCTGCCTCAAGAATCTCCCACTTTGAAGAATCGATCATGAAGGGAACCTTTGCGACATCCGGTTCCCCTTGGAGGAGGTGTAGAAAACGAGTCATCATGGACACGCCATCGATCAATCCTTCGTCAAAGCAGATATCGATTACATTGGCCCCGTTACGGACCTGCTGTCGGGCCACCTCGACAGCTTCCTCGAGACGGTCTTCCTTGATCAACCTGCGGAAACGGGGTGACCCCGCCACATTTGTCCGCTCACCGATGACGAGAAAGTTTGATCCCGGCCCGTGCACGTAGGCGTCAGTGCCGCTGAGACAGAGAGGTAGGGATTCAGGAGTCATCGTAGGGAAAGGTCACTCGCCCGTGCCGGAGGGATACGTGGGTGGTGGGGTTTCACGGACTCTGCGATCGCGGCAATATGGCTAGGTGTATTGCCACAGCACCCACCAGCTATGTTAAGCAATCCAGACTTCGCAAATTCGCCCATAAATTCAGCCATATGGTGAGGTTCGAGGTCAAATCCGGTTGGGGCGAGGGGGTTGGGTAACCCTGCGTTCGGGTAGCAGGAGGTGAAGCAGTCAACGGACTCTGCCAGCTCTGCCACGAAAGGCCGGAGAACGTCCGGTCCTTCACAGCAATTGAGTCCGACTGCGAGAGGCTTGATATGACGAACCGCTATCCAGAAGGCCTCGATCCTCTGAGCCGAAATCAGAGTCGCTCCACCACTGCCAACCGCTGCGGAGACAATGACGGGTAAAGAAGAACCCATTTCCTCAAAAAGTTGCTGAATCGCGACCAAGGCTGCTTTCGCATTCAGTGAATCGAAGATCGTCTCTACGAGAAGCAGATCGCATCCTCCTTGCACCAACGACCGGGCTTGGTGAAGATAGCTGGCTTGAACCTGATCAAAGGTCACTGGCCGGAAGGAGGGATCGTCATGATCCGGGGCGTTGCTGAGAGACAGGGTTAAGGGCCCCATAGCACCCGCGACGTAGCGGGGTATTCCAGTTTCTTCCTCAACACGATCTGCCTGATCTCTGGCAAGGCGCGTGCTCTCGAAGTTCAGGTCCTCGACGAGGGAGCAAAGGAAAGTGTTTTGGAGGATTTTCTGGAAGAATTCAGGATCTTTTCTCCCTCCCTGTTCACGGGGATCTTCAATAAAAAACTCAGCTTGAGACAAGGTCGTTGCAGAGAATGTGTTGGTCTCGATGATGTCTGATCCTGCGTCGAGAAACCGCCGGTGAATATCTGCGATGGTATCAGGCTGGGTTAGGGAAAGGATATCTCCATTGTTCAGCAAGTCCTGAGGTGCATCAGCAAACCGGTGACCTCGTGCGGCCGATTCAGAGATACCGTATTCCCGAATCGTTGTCCCCATCGCACCGTCGAGAAGGGCAACTCGAGAGCTGAAGAGCTCATGGAGTTTAGCGGCAGGATTCGGTCTCACTTCCGCGGAAGGCTAGGAGTAGGTCCGATATTTGCAAGTTCAAATCAACGAATCTCGATATGTTGATATGTATAAACTGAATGAAAATCCCGTAAAAATCCCGACCTGTCGGGAGGATGTGGGTCATAAGGAGCTTACTTCGAAGGAACGGCTCGCACTGGCCCAACCGAGATGCCTCCATCGACAAGAATGGTTTGACCGGTCACATAAGCACTGGCCTCAGAAGCCAGCCACACCACAGTGCCGTCAAGATCTCCAGGTGCGCCCGGGCGGTCGAGTGGAATGCGTTCACGCAGATAGTCGACCCACCCCTCATCTTCATACATCACCTTGTTTTGCTCAGTACGGAACCACCCGGGAGCGAGGCAGTTGACAGTGAGTCCATGTGATCCCCAATCGTGGGCGAGACTCATGGTCAGCTGCTTTACTCCGCCCCGGCTTGCACCATATGGGGCCAATCCCGCATAGCCAGCGACGCATGTGACTGAACCCATGTTGATAATCCGCCCGTAGCGGCGGGGAATCATCAGTGCTGCATGTGCCTGGGCCAGAAAGAACAAACCTCGGAGATTGGTTTCGAGAACCAGATTCCAGTCATCCCAAGTCACATCCAAGGCTGGCTTGCGGACGTTGCACCCTGCATTGTTAACCAGAATATCGATTTTTCCAGCCTGCTCCCACGCTAAGGATGTTGCTTGCTTTATACTTTTCTCGCTGCGGACATCCAGTGGCACTGTCCATGCGTGGCGCCCGATGCTTTCGATTTCCTTCTTGGTATTAAGCAGAGGACCTTCCCCACTTCGGCTCGAAATTACGAGGTCGGCGCCGGCCCGTGCAAGGGCAAGGGCAAAGCCTTTGCCGAGGCCGCGGCTGGCTCCACTCACGAAGGCGGTTTTCCCAGAAAGATCAAAAAGAGAGGCAGACATGGTCAGACGGACAATTGTGGAGAGGTGATTGGATTATCCCGGTTGCAGGATTACTTTCAGTAGATTTTCTTTTCCCGATTCGAGACGAGAAAACCATGATGCTCCTTCGGCAAGGGGCACTACACAGGAAGTGAGAGCTCGGACATCGATTTCGCCTTCAGCAATCGCTGCGATGGCATCCGGATACTCTCCGTTGATGGCGCAGGAGCCAAGAATGTCCAGCTCTCTGGTCACCGCGGCCTGCAGAGGAAACTGGACCCTTGGAGCAAGGTTGCCAACAAGGCATACCCGTCCGCCTTTGCGGGCTGTATTGACAGCCAATTCAACAGTCGAGCTGATGCCAACAACTTCCAATATCACTTCGGGACCCTCGCCGCCCGTTAAGGAGCGAATAGTGTCCTGAAGGTTTTCTTGGTCCGGTTGAAATGCTGAGCTTGCTCCAAGTCGCAGTGCCAGTTTCAACCGCTCTTCAGCGACGTCGATTGCAATAACATTACAGCATCCAGCTCGTCTGAGGGCTTGAATGATGAGGAGGCCTATGAGCCCTGCGCCAACGACGACCGCGCTTTCTCCCTCTACGATTTGAACTCGATTGACAGCATGTAGAGCGACTGAAACTGGTTCGGCGAAAGCCGCTTCCTCAAAAGGAAGGGTCTCCGGGATTCGATGACAGATTCGGGAGGGAACAACAACATAGTCTGCGAACGCTCCCTGTCTGCGAAAGTCCGGTGTGGAGACGCCAAGAACTTCCCGGTCTGCACAAAGATTGACTCGGCCGGTCCGGCAGTAATCGCATTCGCCACAGTAGATAGTGCTATCAAAGGTGACGCGGTCTCCCTCATTCCATCCGGTGACCTGGGTTCCAAAGGCTTTTACCACTCCGGCGGCCTCATGACCCATTATCAGTGGAGGGATACGACGTCCGCTGCTTCCGTTCATCCCATGAATGTCACTTCCGCAGATCCCGCAGGCCTTTACTGCTACCAGAAGCTCATTGGGCCCCGGTTCAGGTGTGGCCTTTTCGACGAGTTCGAAGGTGGACGAGGATATTAGTTCGAGAGCTTTCATGAAGCAGGGAGAGAAGAATTACTTGCCCCTGAAGTCGTAGCAAATGACGCGGGGGGGAGCCCGGTTGACTAAGTCGTGTTCGTTCTGCGAGACGTAAAGAAGGCCTTTGTGAAGGGTGGGGAGAGTCCAGCTGGAACGAGCGGAAAAGAGGCGGGCTTTCTGAACTATTTCAGCTCCCTTCGGACTTACTTTCAGCTCTGCGAGAACACCGTCCTCCCCGAGGCAGAAGACCCGCCCATCGGCGCGGAGAAGGCTTCCCCGGAAAAGTCCGTTGATTCTTCCGCCTTCACGCCACTGCATATCCTCTTCCCAGAGGATCTCGCCGGTAGTGGCATCAGCGCACTTGAACTGAGTGTCTGGGATATTACGACCAGCGAACCCGTAGAGGTGGCCGTCGATCTGGAGGGGCATCATCCAATGCATGCCGAACCAGCGTTCTTTCCAGACGATCTTGGATTTGAGCTTCCTGTCGTATTCCAGGACCACTCCGCCGACGCCATAACAATCCCCGAGGTAAATGCGACGGTCGCTAAGAACGAGAGGGCTAGAAGCCAGGACAGACTCGTATTTGTCCGCCCTCCATGGGAAACGGTCGTAGACCTTCCCCGATTTTACATCGATGATGAGCAGACCGCCATGGGGAGGACGACTTTCTCCCGCTGCGGCAACTACGACACACTCGATGTCCCGTAGGGTTGTGATGGTAGGCGAAGCGTAACTAGCGCCCCACTGGTCCTTCACCTCCCAAAGAGTGGATCCATCTGCGATGGAAAAGGCCGCGACGCAAACTCCCTCACTGTTGTTAGCGCCTCGACCGCCCACATTCAGGATAATTCGGTCCTTCCAGACGGGGCTGGGACTGGGTCCATACCCGAAGAAGTAAGTCGGGATGTTGTATTCTTTTCCAAGGTCACGCTTCCAGAGAATCGCTCCTGTCTGGAGGTCCAGGCAGTGGAACTGGCCAGTTACACCAGTGACGTAGATGCGGCCGTTATGAACCACTGGACTTGATCGAGGTCCCGGGCTAAAGCCATAGCGATCCGAGTAGATGGCTGAGTATTTCACCCTCCAGTGTCGCTTCCCTGTAAGCGGGTCCAGGCAGTCGATAGCCTCTTCACCTGATCCTGTGAGGGTGCTATGGTTCAATCGGTGAAAGTAGATCATTTTGCCCTCGGCGAAAAGAGGGCTGGAGTAGCCTTCACCCGTCTCCAGTTCCCAGACCTTGCTGGGCCCAGCCTCAGCCCATCGGTCGAGAAGTTTGGTTTCCTTGGAGGTCGCGTTGTCCCGGATGCCAAGAAACCGGGGCCAGTCCTCGACGACGGCGTCGGCGGGAAGGGGTTTTGGGGGTGCGTGGTAGGTTAATTTCAGGTCTTGGCTGGCACCGGGGCCGGTCACAGCCAGGAGCATGGCGGCGACGGCAATGATGGTTCTATTCATGGGGTTTCTCTGCTGGGAAGGTTCCCACGTGGAAAATACAACGTCCAGAATCAATGGAGTAATAGAGGTAAACTGGTGCATTAAGGTGAGGATTCTCTTGATTTTCGGGCGGCGCGTCCCTAAGCCTCCCGCCCATCAGGAAGATGACTTCATGCTCGGGTGGCGGAATTGGTAGACGCGCTAGATTAAGGATCTAGTGGGGTAAGACCCGTGGGGGTTCGAGTCCCCCCT
>MDTD01116070.1_pt1 | contig 12619 bp, 13 predicted proteins | sample 811221 | NCBI WGS metagenome assembly MDTD01 (sample SAMN05326646, study PRJNA326480) | marine metagenome | isolation source: seawater | place: Pacific Ocean: South West | collected 2011 | reverse complement strand
TGAAGAAACATTAATATCAGGAGAATTTATAAAAAGATATAAACGTTTTTTTGTCGATATCAAAATTGGGAATAATACTATTACTGCTCATTGTCCTAATACTGGTTCTATGATGGGATTGTTGGAAAAAGGCAATAATGTTTGGTTGAGTAAATCAAATAATCCTAAACGAAAACTTAAATATACATTACAGATTATTGAGAATGAAGACTCAAAAGTTGGAATTAATACTCTTTTAACGAATAAAATTGTTCATAAAGCTTTGAGTGAAGGTGTAATAAAATATTTCAAAAAATTCAAAAATATTCAACAAGAGGTTAAATTTGGTAAAAATACAAGATTCGATTTTTTATTAACAAATAAAAATGAAAAAGTCTTCATTGAAGTTAAAAATGTAACCCTTTCCAGACAAAAACAAATAGCAGAATTTCCAGATGCGATTACTTCTCGGGGGCTTAAACATATACAGGAGTTATTAAAAGCAAATCAAGAGGGTTATAAAATTTATCTTCTTTTTATAATTCAAAGAAACGATTGTGATAAATTTCAATTAGCAAAAGATATTGATCCTCAATATTGTGAATTATTAGCAAAAGCTGTTAAAAAAAATTTAAAAGTACTTTGCTACGATTGTAAATTTTCTTCAAAAGGAATAAAACTAAATCGAGAAATACAATTCAAAATTTAATGATTGAAAATTATAAAGAAGCTTTTGAAAAGACAAGATCTGCTGGAATAATAGCTGCAGGTGCTTTAGATGAGGTTGCCAAGATTGCAAAACCAGGGGTAAGAACTGATCAGATTGATAGTTTGTGCTTCGAATACCTTAACGATCATGGAGCCTATTCAGCTCCACTTTTTTATAGAGGTTTCCCAAAATCTTGTTGCACATCAGCAAATCATGTTGTTTGTCATGGAATACCTTCAAATAAGATTTTGAAAAACGGTGATATCGTTAATGTAGATGTTACTGCTTTTAAAGATGGTTGGCATGGTGACACAAGTAGGACTTTTGAAATTGGTGAGGTATCTATTAAAGCAAAAAAATTAGTTCATACGACATATGAAGCAATGATGAAAGCTATAAAAATTGTTAAAGAAGATATTCATTTAGGAGATATTGGAGCAACAATTCAGCATCATGTTGAAGCTAAAGGATTTTCTGTAGTTCAAGATTTTTGTGGTCACGGTATAGGAAAAAAATTTCATGAAGAGCCAAGTGTTTTACATTATGGCGAAAAGGGAACAGGTGAAAAAATTAAAGCGGGGATGATTTTTACAATAGAGCCGATGATAAATTTTGGAAAATATGAAACAAAAACCCTTAATGATGGTTGGACTGCAGTTACAAAAGATAAATCTTTATCAGCACAATTTGAACATACTATTGGTGTAACTAAAGATGGTTGTGAGGTTTTTACACTATCGAAAAACTAATGATTGATAGATATTCTAGAAAAGAAATTAAGGAAATTTGGGAAGATAAAAATAAGTTTTCTATATGGTTAGATATAGAATTAGCTGCAGCAGAGGCAATGGAAAAATTAAAATTCATTCCAAAGGGTGTCTCTAAAAAAGTAAAATCTAAAGCAAAAATAAATGTTAAACGAATTTTACAAATTGAAGAAAAAGTAAAACACGATGTAATAGCCTTCTTGACTTCAATTACAGAAACAGCTGGTAAAGAGGCAAAATATTTGCATAAAGGTATGACTTCCTCTGATGTTTTAGATACATGTTTTAATTTACAACTTAAACAATCAGGAAATATTTTATTAAATGATATTGATCAATTACTTGTCTCAATAAAACGTCAGGCCTTAAAACATAAATACACTTTATGTATTGGCAGAAGTCACGGTATACACGCGGAACCTATTACTTTTGGTTTAAAAATGTTAACTTTCTATCAAGAATTCGTAAGAAATAAAAAAAGGTTAGAAAATTCAATTAATGAAATTTCTACTTGTGCAATTTCTGGAGCAGTTGGAACTTTTGCTAATGTAGATCCAAGGGTGGAGAGTTATGTGGCAAAAAGGCTAAAACTTAAGATAGAACCAATTTCTACACAAGTAATACCTAGAGACAGACATGCTCAATTTTTTTCGACACTTGGAATTATTGCTAGTTCAATTGAAAGATTTGCAACAGAAATAAGACATCTACAAAGAACCGAAGTATTAGAGGTAGAGGAGTTTTTTGGAAAAAAACAAAAGGGGTCTTCAGCTATGCCCCACAAAAAAAACCCAATTTTAAGTGAAAACTTAACTGGATTGGCTAGGCTCGTTAGATCAAGTGTAATTCCAGCTCTAGAAAATGTTTCTTTGTGGCATGAGAGAGATATTTCTCACTCTGCAGTTGAGAGAAATATTGGACCAGATGCGACTATTGCATTAGATTTTGCATTAGCAAGATTATCTAACATAGTAAAAAATTTAAACATTTATCCAAATCAGATGAAAAAAAATTTAAATATTACAAACGGAATATTTTTTTCACAGAGAGTTTTATTAGAATTAACAAACGCCGGATACACCCGAGAATTAGCTTATAAAATTGTTCAAAAAAATGCAATGAACGCCTTGAAAGAAAACTCGTCCTTTTTAAACAAAATTATCTCGGATAAAAAAATAACTGCTAAAATACCTGTTAATAAACTTAAAAAACTATTTGATTTTAGTTACCATACAAAAAAAATTAATATAATTTTCAAAAGAAGTCTAACAAAATTGTAATCAAATGAATAAAGGAAATAAATTATACGAAGGGAAAGCAAAAATAATTTATGAGACTAAAGATAAAAATTTAGTAATTCAACATTTTAAAGATGATGCCACTGCTTTTAATAATCTTAAAAAAGCTAAAGTTGAAGGAAAAGGTGTGCTGAACAACAGAATTTCAGAATACATACTTAAAAGTTTATCTCAGTGTGGAATAAAAACTCATTTAGTTAAAAGACTTAATATGAGAGAACAATTAATTAAAAAAGCTGAAATTTTTCCAATAGAATTCATTGTTAGAAATATTGCAACAGGATCGTTAACTAAAAGATTAGGGATACCCGAGGGTACAATTTTGGAAAGGCCGTTATTAGAATATTGTTATAAAAAAGACGAATTAAATGATCCTTTGATTTCAAAAGAGCATATTTTTTCTTTTGGTTGGGCTACTGAAAGTGAAATAAATATTATAGACAAAACAACATTAAGGATAAATGATATTTTGTTAGGTATGTTTAGAGCTATAGGTATCAAACTTGTAGATTTTAAAATTGAATATGGAAAAGCGTGGAATAAAGATACTGACAAAAAAGAAATTGTTTTAGCCGACGAAATTAGCCCAGATACTTGTAGATTGTGGGACTCTAAGACTGAAAAAAAACTTGACAAAGATAGATTTAGAAAAGATTTAGGAAATATAATTCAAGCATATCAAGACGTGGCTAGAAGATTAGGAATAATGCCTGAAGAAACCAATATTAGTGAAGTTAACTTTGGGAAGACTATACCTATAAAATTCAAAAAAAAATAAATTGAAATTTTCAGTTACAGTGAAGCTAAAAAAAGATGTGTTAGATCCACAAGGAAAAGTTGTTCAAAATACATTAGTAAACTTAGGTATGAGTGATTTAAAATCTATTAGGCAAGGAAAGTTTTTTGAAATTGAAATTGATGAAAAAGATCTAAAAAAAGCCGAGCAGAAAGTAGACGAAATGTGTAAAAAACTTTTAGTAAATCTTATTATTGAGGATTATAAAATAAATAAAATATAATGAAATCTTCAGTAATTGTTTTCCCAGGTTCTAACTGTGATAGAGACATAGCTGTAGCATTGAGTAAAATGCAGTTTAAAAATCAAATGGTTTGGCACAAAGAGACTAAATTACCCAAATCTGATTTAATTGTTATCCCAGGTGGGTTTTCATATGGAGATTATCTTAGATCTGGTGCTATCGCTGGAAAATCCTTAATAATCGATGAAGTTATAAAAGCTGCTAATTCTGGGTGTTTGGTGTTGGGCATTTGTAACGGTTTTCAAATTTTAACAGAAACAGGTTTACTTAAAGGAACTTTATTAAGAAATAAAAATCTTAAGTTCATTAACAAAGATGTTAATATAAAGGTTATAAATAATGAAACAAAGTTCACCTCAAAATATATTCAAAACCAAGTTTTAAAAATTAATATCGCGCACAATGAAGGTAACTATTTTACAGATATTAAACATCTTGAAGAACTGAAAAATAATAACCTTATAGGTTTCAAATATTGTGATGAAAAAGGGAATATTACAGATAAATCTAATCCTAATGGTGCTTTAGAAAATATTGCAGGCATTTTTAATTCAAAAAAAAATATTTTAGGTATGATGCCACATCCTGAGAGGATGATTGATAATCTCATATCAAATACAGACGGAGTAAATTTGTTTGCTAGTATACTTAAATAAAAATGGAAATTAATAATAAGATAGTAGAAAAACACGGTTTAAAAAAAGAGGAATATGAAAGTATTCAAAAACTTCTTAACAGGAATCCTAATCTACTAGAATTAGGTATTTTTTCTGCAATGTGGAATGAACATTGTTCTTATAAATCTTCCAGAATACACTTAAAAAAATTACCTACTAATGGAAAACACGTTATTCAAGGTCCTGGAGAAAATGCAGGTGTTATTGATATTGGGGACGAAGATGCGATAGTATTTAAAATTGAAAGTCATAATCACCCCTCTTTCATTGAACCTTATCAAGGAGCCGCAACAGGAGTTGGGGGAATTTTAAGAGATGTTTTTACAATGGGAGCTAGACCTATTGCTCTTTTAAATTCAATACACTTTGGTTCTCCATCTCATCCTAAAACTAAAAGTTTGCTTAATGGTGTAGTTTCTGGAATAGGAGGATATGGAAATTGTATTGGGATACCAACTGTAGCTGGGGAAATAAGATTTAATGAAACATATAATGAGAACATTTTAGTAAATGCGATGGCAGTCGGTCATGCCAAAAAAAATAAAATTTTTTACTCAAAGGCAAAAGGAATTAATAAGTCTGTAGTATATGTTGGTTCTAAAACTGGTCGAGATGGTATTCATGGTGCGTCAATGGCTTCAGCAGAATTTAATGAAAATTCAGAAGATAAAAAACCTACTGTTCAAGTTGGAGATCCATTCACGGAAAAATTATTATTAGAAGCATGTTTGGAGTTAATGCAGGACAACTCTATTATTGCCATTCAAGATATGGGAGCTGCAGGTTTAACTTCGTCAAGTGTTGAAATGGCTTCTAAGGGGTCGCTTGGTATTGAATTAGAGCTAGATAAAATTCCATGTAGAGAGGAAAATATGACGCCTTATGAAATGATGCTGTCTGAAAGTCAAGAGAGAATGTTAATTATTCTTGAAGATGGAAAAGAGAATTATGCAAAAAAAATTTTTGATAAATGGGATTTAAATTTTGTAGTAATAGGTAAAACAACTAATACAAAAAATTTAACTTTAAAATTCAATAAAAAAATACAAGGAGAGATACCCATAGAAGCTTTAGCTGCTAAAGCACCAGTTTATGAAAGAAAATGGATTAGAAAAAAAATTTCGAAAAATAAAATTGATTTAAAAAAACTAAAGAAAATTAAATTGGAAGATGGATTAATCAAAATTTTATCATCACCAAACCACTCAAATAAGAGTTGGGTCACTGACCAATATGATCAAATGGTAATGTGTGATACAGCTCAAAGATCTGGATCTGATGCAGCAGTTATAAGGATACATAAAAAAGAAAAAGCTATAGCTGTTGCCGTAGACTCCTCCGCAAATTATTGTAAATCTCATCCAATCACAGGAGGAAAACAAGTAGTCTGTGAAAATTGGAGAAATTTAATTTCAGTTGGTGCGAAACCTATTGCAATAACAAATTGTTTAAATTTTGGAAATCCTGAGAATGAGGAAATAATGGGGGAGTTTGCAGAATGTTTAGAAGGTATAAAAGAAGCATGTGAATTTTTAGACTACCCAGTCGTTTCAGGGAATGTCTCTTTTTATAATGGTACAAATAAAAAAAATATTTATCCAACACCTGTCATTGGAGGTGTTGGAATTATAGACAATTTGAATAAAAGAATTAATCATAAAATTCAAAATGCAGGCAGTTCAATTATTATAGTAGGAAAAACATTTGGGCATTTAGAACAGAGCTGTTTTTTAAAAGAAAATTACTCAATTGAGGACGGAATGCCGCCTGATGTTAACCTACAAAACGAGAAAAATAATGGAGAAATTATTCTAAAATTGATTGATGCTATGTTAGTTGAAAGTGTACATGATGTATCGAATGGAGGTTTATTAACCGCTTTAAGCGAAATGACAATTAAATCAGACTATGGAATTAAAATACAAAAACCAAAAAAATTGACTAATATTTTTAAATATTATTTTGGTGAAGACCAAGGCAGATATATTATTGAGATTGACAAAAGAAAATTAAATCAAGTTGAAAAAATTCTAAAAATTAGTAATATTTTTTTCGAAAATATTGGTGAAACACAAAAAGATTATTTCGAAGTCGAAGGAGAGATGAAAATAGGCTTAAATGACCTATTTAAATTAAACAACCAATGGTATAACAATTACTGATGCCTTTAGCTGTTGAAGAAATTAAAAAATTAATAAAAGAGTCTATACCAGACGCATCAATTGAAATTAAAGATTTGGCGGGTGATAATAACCACTATTCCGCAGTCATAAAATCAAAACTTTTTAATAATCTTAATAAAATTGATCAACATAAATTAGTTTACAAATCTTTAAAAGGGAAAATGGGTAACGAATTACATGCCTTATCAATATCAACTGAAAGTAAATAATGGATATTAAAAAAGAAATTCAAAAATATATTAAAGAAAATAATGTATGCTTATTTATGAAAGGAACTCCTGATATCCCACAGTGTGGTTTTTCTATGGTAGTAACAAATATTCTTAAAAGTCTTAAAGTCAATTTTAAAGGAATAAATGTTCTTGAAAGTGAGGAATTACGTCAAGGTATTAAAGATTTTAGTGATTGGCCAACAATACCACAGTTGTATGTTAAAGGTGAGTTTTTAGGAGGTTGTGATATTGTTAAAGAAATGTTTGAAAAAGGTGATCTTAAAAATATTTTGCAAGAAAAAAAATTAATTTAATCATTTTTTTTTTATAAAACAAATATCAGAATCCGTTAAGTTTCCTTTGTAAGTATTTATTTTCTTAATATTTTCCATTAAGAATTTTTGGCTTTCTATACCTAGGATTGATGATTTAAATATATTTTTTAATTCTAGTTTTTGTAGCAATTCATCTATAAGGATATCTTCAACATCTCTGTTATATTTATAATAATTTGGAAATTTGTAATCTTCTATAACATACAATCCATTTTTTTTTAAAAATACGAAAAAATATTTTAAACTTAATAAAATATCACTTAGGTTATGAGATCCATCGTCAATAATTAAATCAAATTCTTTAAATTGATTTTGCTTAAATATATTTTTTAGTACATTTTCAATCTTTTTTTGATTTTTAATATCTAAGCCATAAACTTCGATATGTTTTGATTTATAGTCAAAATTAGAGATATTTATATCGAAACAAAATACTTTTGCATTTTTAAAATATTTAACGAAAGCTGCCGCGGATGCACCAGAATATGAGCCAATTTCAAGAACATGAATTTTCTTATTTTTAATTTCTTCTAATTCTTTTGAATAAAAAGTAGAATATCCGTGTCCTTGATTATTTTCATTTTTTAAAAAATGATTAGCTTTATCACTGCCATAAATATTAAATAATTCATCTAGAGAATTTGTATTTATAGAATGATTATCTATATTTTTCTTCTTTTTAAATTTAAAAATTAAATTTCTTTTAAATAAACTAAAAAAATTCAATTATCTCGAGTAGTATTCTATTACTAAATTAGGTTCCATTACGACCGGAAACGGAACCTCCGAAAATTTTGGAATTCTTAATAATTTTACAGATTTATTTTTATTATCAAGCTGAATATATTCAGGAACTTCTCTTTCTTTGCTCTGCAATGAGCCCTCTATAATTGTTAGATTTTTCGATTTTTCTCTAACTTGAATTATATCTGAATTTTTTACTGTATAAGACGAAATATTTACTCTTTTTTTATTCACTTTAATATGTCCGTGGTTAATCATCTGTCTTGCTGAAAAAACTGTGGGAGCAAATTTTGCTCTGTAAATAATAGTATCTAATCTACTTTCAAGTAATGCTATTAAATTTTCGGTCGTATCCCCTTTTTTTGATAATGCTTTTCTGTATATGTTTCTAAATTGTCTTTCATTTATATTCCCGTAATAAGCTTTAAGCTTTTGTTTAGCTTGTAATTGAATACCATAATCTGTTGGTTTCCCTTTTTTATTTTGCCCATGTTGCCCTGGAGGATAAGCTCGAGAGTTAAAAGGGCTTTTAGGTCTTCCCCAAATGTTTGCCTTTAACCTTCTGTCAACTTTATGCTTTGATTTAAGTCTTTTTGTCATATTTAATCAATGGGTTTATAAGATTTCTCATGTATTTGTCAATTATGGTTTTTGCTCAATGAGCTAACAATACTAGCTAAAATCCTTAGTTCCTTATCATTTGGCTCTAATCTGAATATTAAGTTGTTAATATTTACTATCATTGAATGTCTTTTTTCTTTTGGTAAGAAAAAATTTTTTTTTTCTAAAAGTTTAATCAAGTGCTTTACGATATTAGAAATATTAGATTTCGATGATATTTTTAAATTTTTACCTTTTTTAACAAATTTTTTTTTATTTAAAAATTTGAATATTTCAAAACATATAATAGTAAGCGAATGAGACAAGTTTAATGATTTAAATTTATTTGAAGTTGGAATTTCTAGAATATAATTAGAGAAAGAAAGATCATAGTTTGATAATCCTGAAGCCTCTGGACCAAACATAAGTCCAAAAACAGAATTTTTTTTAATACTCAAAATTTTATAAAAATCATTCATAGATATGTGTTTTTTATTTATGTCTCTTTTTCTTGCACTTAAAGATATAACTATATCAAATTCACTTACAGCAGCTTGTGTAGTATTAAAAACTTTTGTTTTTTTTATTATATCATATGCTCCAACTGAAGTAACTTTTGTTTTGTGATTTGGAAAAGAAAATTTTGGAGATACAAGATTTAAATTTTTAAATCCAAAATTTTTCATTGACCTTGCGCAAGCACCAATATTTTCACCTAATTGAGGTTTAACTAATATAAAACCGAATTTATTTTTCATTCAAATTGGCAGGTGCTTTTTCTTTATAGAGTTTATAGTCTAAGCTATCTATTAAAGCTTTAAAAGATGCATCAATAATATTTGGTGAGACACCGACTGTAAACCAGCTTATACCCTTTTTATCAGTACTTTCTATTAATACTCTTGTTGTCGCTTCAGTTCCGGTGTTCAAAATTCTTACTTTATAATCTAATAATTTAAGATCAGAAAAGAAATTATAATATTTTGTAACTTTTTTAAAATTTGATCTGATAGCGTTGTCCAATGCGTTAACTGGTCCATTTCCTTCGCCATGACATTTAATTTCTTTACCATCTATTAGAAATACAACGCTAGCTTTTGTTAATATTTTGTCCGCTTTTAATACTCTTACATCGTAACTTTTAACTTTTAAATACTCAGGAACTTTACCCAAAAGTCTATTTGCTAACAATTCAAAGGAAGCATCCGCTCCATCATATGAATAACCACTGAATTCTCTATCTTTTACTTCATTTAAAATCTTCTCTACATTAGGATCCTTTGAGTCAATTTTAATTCCATATTTTTCAAGTCTAGATAATATGTTTGATCTTCCTGATTGATTTGAAATAATTATATTTCTATGATTTCCAATTAATTCTGGATTGATATGTTCATAAGTTTTTGGATCTTTTTTTACAGCTGACACGTGCAATCCACCTTTGTGTGAAAAGGCTGATGCGCCAACATAGGCCATACTTTTATTGGGTTTTCTGTTAAGTATTTCGTCAAGTAATCTTGAACACTCTGTTAATGAGGATAGATTTTCTTTTTTTATATTCACTTCAAATCGATCACTAAAAGTTTTTTTAAGGCAAAGGTTAGGGATTAGCGACATTAAGTTGGCATTACCGCACCTCTCTCCTAATCCATTAATTGTTCCTTGTATTTGTCTGACCCCACATTCCACTGCTGCTAAAGAGTTTGCTACAGCATTTTCTGTGTCATTGTGAGCGTGAATTCCAAGATTTTTTCCAGGTATAACTTTCACTATTTCTGAAACAATTTCTCTGATTTCATTCGGTAAAGTTCCACCATTTGTATCGCATAAAACTACCCATCTTGCTCCATTGTCGTAAGCTTGTTTAATACAGTTTAGCGCATAAACAGGATTGGCTTTGTAGCCATCAAAGAAGTGTTCAGCATCAAATAAAAATTCTTTATTGTTTTTAACAATATGTCTTGCTGTTTCACCAATATTTTCCAAATTTTCCTCGTTTTTGATGCCAAGTGCAATTTTGACATGAAAATCCCAAGATTTTCCAACTACACAAATAGCAGGAGTGTTGGCGTTAATTAAGGAGGCTAAACCAGGATCATTATCTGCACTTCTTCCGGCTTTTTTGGTCATACCAAATGCAGTGAATAAAGTTTTTTTCATTTTTGGTGGATTAGAGAAAAATTTTGTATCTACTGGATTTGCTCCTGGCCAACCACCTTCAATATAATCTACACCTATATTAGACAAAACTTTAGCAATTTTGTTTTTATCTTCTAAAGAAAAATCCACACCCTCTGTCTGCGCTCCATCTCTTAATGTGGTATCAAAAATATATATTTTTTCTTTATTCATTTTAATTTCCAAGCCGTTTTTCCTTTTTGATCCTCAATTAAAATTCCTTTTGATAGCAATTCATCTCTTATTTTATCGGCCAAAGAAAAATTACCGTTTTTTTTAGCTTTTGACCTTTCTTCAATTTTGCTAAGTATATAACTTTCCGAAACATTAATTTTACTCTTTTTTGAATCCTCCCAAATTTTTTTACTCTCGCTAAATAATCCAATAAGTTTACAAGCAAAATTAAATCTTTTTTTTTTCTCTTTATCACCTTTATTGGCGGCATTATATAACTCATGTAATTTTGCAATGAAACCAGGTGTGTTTAAATCATCTAGAAGAATTTCATCGATTTCATTTAAATTGATTTTTTCGTCTGAATAAAGGTTGTACCATTTGTTTAAAACCCTTTCTTGATTTTTAAGAAGCTCATCATTCCAATCCAAAGGTTGACTATAGTGCGCACTCAATAGAGCCAGTCTAACTACTTGTCCAGAATATTTTTCTACAGCATCTGATATAGTAATTATATTTCCAAATGATTTGGACATCTTTTCATTATTTATAGTGACAAATCCATTATGTAACCAATAATTTGCAAAATTTTTTGTATTATTATTGCAACAAGATTGAGCAATCTCATTTTCATGATGAGGAAAAATTAGGTCTAAACCACCACCGTGGATATCAAAATTTTTACCAAGATATTTTTCACTCATTACAGAACATTCAAGGTGCCAACCTGGTCTACCTCTTCCCCACGGTGAGTTCCAACCAGGATCATTATCTTTTGATGGTTTCCACAAAACAAAGTCCATTGGATTTTTTTTTAAATCAGATATTTCAATTCTAGATCCAGACTTTAACTCTTCTAAATTTTTATTTGATAATTTTCCATAATCTTTAAAAGAGTTGACTGCAAAATAAACATGTCCTTTAGTTTCATATGCAAATCCTTTTGAAATTAATGAAGATGTCATTTCAATCATTTCTTTTATATGTTGAGTTGCTCTCGGTTCAACTGTTGGTACTAAACAATTCAAACTTTTACAGTTTTTATGAAAAATTTTTGTTACTTCATTGGTAATTTCATCAATACTTTTTTTGTTTTTATGAGATGCTTCAATTATTTTATCATCAATATCAGTTATATTCCTTACATAAATCACCTTTGAACCATAAATTACTTTTAACACTCTATAAAGGACGTCGAATACTACAAGACTCCTGGCATTACCAACGTGCGGGTTATCGTAAACAGTTGGTCCGCATGCGTATAAAGAAACTTTATCCGAGTTTATTGGATTAAATACTTCTTTTTTTCTTGTTAGGGAATTTGTTAATTTTAAGCTACTCATCAAATGTACATACTGGTATTGGATTCATTTTGTGTAAATTTTTTTCTCTTATCTCTAAATATTTTTGGTAATTAGGATCGTTTTTATTTTCCATAGCTCTCTCTAAGTCTGCATAACTCATTCCAAGTTGTTCTATATCGTTTCTTCCATCGTCCCATAGACCATCTGTGGGTTGGGCGTTAATTATTTTTTCTGACACACCTAAATGTCTACCTAACTCCCACACTTGAGATTTGTTGCAGTCAGCTATAGGGGAAATATCAACCCCGCCATCGCCATATTTAGTATAAAAACCAACACCAAAATCCTCAACTTTATTACCTGTTCCAACAACAATTCCATTATTTGCTGCTGCTACTTGGTATAAAGTTGCCATTCTC
>MDTD01022178.1_pt1 | contig 12619 bp, 9 predicted proteins | sample 811221 | NCBI WGS metagenome assembly MDTD01 (sample SAMN05326646, study PRJNA326480) | marine metagenome | isolation source: seawater | place: Pacific Ocean: South West | collected 2011 | reverse complement strand
AGATTTAAAGATTTTAAAATTTCATTACCTATTTTTACTTCCTGAGTAGGGTCATCAGACAAAGAAATCCTTATTGTATCTCCAATTCCATCCATTAGAAGACTTCCCAGCCCTATCGAAGATTTAATACTGCCAGACACATAACTTCCAGCTTCTGTAATACCAAGATGTAAAGGATAATCGCAGACTTTAGACAATTTTCGATAAGCAGCAATTGAAAGAAATACATCAGACGATTTTACGCTCACTTTAAAATTAAAAAAATCTTTATCCTCTAAAATTCTAATGTTTCTTAAAGCACTCTCTACCAATGCCTCTGGACAAGGTTCTTTAAATTTTTCTAAAATATCTTTCTCAAGCGAACCAGCATTCACTCCAATTCTAATAGAGCAACCATTGTTTTTTGCTGCTCTTAGTACTTCATGTATTTTAGTTTCTTCGCCAATATTTCCAGGATTTATTCTTAAACATTTAGCACCATTTTCTGCAGCCTCAATTGCTCTTTTATAATGAAAATGAATGTCGGCAACCACTGGTATAGAAACATGTTTGACTATTTCTTTTAATGAATGAGTGGACTCTTTATCTGGGCATGATACCCTCACAATATCAGCTCCTTCCTCTGCAATATCTTTAATTTGTTTAATTGTTGCTTTCACATCTGTCGTCAGAGTGTTTGTCATTGATTGGACGGAGATAGGATTATCTCCACCAATTTTTACACTACCTACATTTACAACTCTAGTTTTTCTTCTTTTGATCTCTCTAAAAGGTCTAATATTCATTTTAGTCTAATTTAAATTCTTTATGTAAAACTGCTACTGCTTTTTTTACATGTTTTGAAGAAATTAATACGGAAATTTTTATTTCAGAAGTTGAAATTACTAAAATATTGATTTTTTTTGAAGCAAGAGCCTGAAACATTCTATAAGTAATACCTGGAGTGGTAATCATTCCAACTCCAATTATTGAAACTTTAGATACATCTTTATCAAAAGAAAGTTTTTTGTAAGATATTTTCTTATTTTGGTTTATTAACTTCTCAGTTTTTTTTAAGTCATCATTTTTAATTGTAAATGTTAAGTCAGTTTCTCTGGTATCTGAAGAAATATTTTGGACTACCATATCAACATTAATTAAATTTTTTGATAAAGGTTTAAAAATAGATGCTGCGACACCAGGCCTATCTTTTACTCCAATAATTGTTATCTTTGCATCATTTTTGGTTGATGAAATACCAGTAATAATTTGGTTACTAAAAGATTTTTTATAACTACCAATTAATGTACCAGATTTTGAGACAAAAGATGATTTAACTTTGATATCGATATTATTCAACTTTGCGTCTTGAACAGATGTTGGTTGCATAACCTTTGATCCTAGAGAAGCCATTTCTAGCATTTCATCATAAAAAATTTTTTTAATTTTTTTTGCTTTTTTATATTGTCTTGGATCTGTTGTATACACGCCATCTACATCCGTAAATATAATACATTCATCAGCTTTAATAAATTTTGCAAGCATGATAGCGGTAGCATCTGAGCCACTCCTACCAATAGTAGTAATTCTAAGTTTATCATTTATTCCTTGAAAACCTGTCACTACGGGTATGCCTCCAAGTTTTAAATATTTTAAAAGATTTTTAACAATAATTTTATTTATTCTAGCTTTTGTATAAGGTCCCTCTGTTAAAATAGGTACTTGCCAAGACTGCCACGATCTAGACTTATATCCTAAATGATTTAACCTACCAGAAATCAAAGCACAAGAAACCTGTTCTCCAGTTGAAACTAATGCGTCATATTCTGCATTGTTAAAATTGTTGCTTAGGAGTTTAGATTTTTTAATGAGATCATTTGTTACACCACTCATCGCTGAAGAAATAACTACAACTTGTTTCTTTTTCTTTTTAAAAGAAGAGATTATCCTGCAAATTTTTTTTATCCTATCAACACTTCCTACAGAAGTTCCACCAAATTTAAGTACAACTATTTTCATTTATCAGATTTAATTAATATTTTTTATTTTATATTTGATAAAATACATCTTAATTGTTATGTCAATACAATAGCTATTATGACGAGCGTAAATAAAAAAGAAATAGAAAAATTTTCTAAAATAGCTGCTGAATGGTGGGATCCAAACGGAAAATTCAAACCGCTCCACAAATTTAATCCAATCCGAATAAAGTATATTAAAGAAAATATAATGGATAACTTTAAATTAAATAATAGTATCGAACCATTAAAAAAAATTAGTATTTTAGATATTGGTTGTGGTGGTGGATTATTATCTGAACCGATGAATAAATTAGGTGCAAGTGTTACAGGAATTGATGCATCTGATAAAAATATAAGTGTCGCAAAAGTTCATGCTAAAGAAAATAATTTGGATATAAACTATTTATGTTGTTCACCAGAAAAACTTGATAATAAAAAAAAATTTGACGTTATATTAAATATGGAAATTATTGAACATGTTGAAGATATAGAGTTTTTTTTAAAATCTTGTTCAAGGTTATTAAAGAAAAATGGTCTAATGTTTGTTGCTACCATAAATAAAACTTTAAAGTCCTATTTTTTTGCAATTGTGGGAGCAGAGTATATTTTAAAATGGCTACCAATTGGTACACATGATTGGGAAAAGTTTGTAAAACCTGAAGATTTGAAAAATATTTTAGAAAAAAATAATTGTAAATTTAGCAAATTAGATGGAATGAAATTTAATGTCATAAAAGATGAATGGAAAATCTCAAGTGATTGTTCTGTAAACTATATAGCTAAATTTATTAAAAATTAATTTTTTTTATCTTCAATCCAGGGTATCATTTGTGTGTCTATACCTTCTTCATTTAACTCTTTTAATTCTTTATCAGATGCATTACCGTAAATTCCTTTTGATTTCTTTTTATTTCCGTAATGAATGGATCTTGCTTCATAAGCAAAGTTTTCTCCCACGTATTTAAAATTTTCTTTAATAAATTTTTGATAATTTTTTATAGTTTTTTTAATTTTATCATACTTTTCTAGTCCTTGATTATCATTTAATTTATTTTTGTTGTTAATTAGCTTTGGTGCCATTAAAGTTTTTTCAACTTCTTGAGAATTACATATATGACATGTTATAAGACTTTTTTTTTTTAATTTTTCATATTCACTTGATGAAGCAAACCAACTATCAAATGAAATATCGCAATTTTTACATATTAATCGATATTTAATCATAACAATTACTTAGTAATATATTTTTTAAATTCAATAACTTTAACTTCTATAATCTGCATTTATTTCAATATATTTTTTTGTCAGATCCATTGTGTAAGCTGTAAAATTTTTTGACCCAGATCCGGCATCAACATTAATTTCTATATCATTATTTTTCATAAATTCCGAAATTTCATCTTCATTATAATTGATGTTTAATTTGCCATTTTGAATTATATTGATATCTCCAAATTTTAAAGATAACTTTTCAAGATTAATCATTGTTTCCGATTTTCCTATTGCCATAATTATTCTCCCCCAATTTGGGTCTTCTCCAGCAATAGCAGTTTTAACTAATGGAGAATTCGAAATAGAAAAGGCAATCTTTTTTGCATCAATCTCTGTTTTACAATTCTTTACATTCACTGTAATAAATTTGGAAGCGCCCTCTCCATCACTCACAACTCTTTTAGCCAAATTTAATAAAACTTTATGTAAAGATTCATCAAAATTTTTAATTTTTTCATCGTTAATACTATTAATCCTTGGATGTTTAGCTTTGCATGTTGAAAAAATGGTTACCATATCGTTAGTGCTTGTGTCTCCATCACAAGTAATCGCATTAAAAGTTGTTGAAATATTTTTGTTCAATAATTTTTTTAAAATTTCGTTTGATATATCAGCATCAGTAAATAGATATCCTAGAGTTGTTGCCATATTAGGTTGTATCATTCCAGATCCTTTAGCTATTCCAAAAATTTTTACTCTACTATTGCCTATTTCACATTCCTCCATAGCCATTTTAGGTTGAGTATCTGTAGTCATAATTCCTAAAGCTGCTTTCATCCATATATATTTATTTTGGGTATACTTAATTTTAGTTATCAATTCTGGAATTTTATTTTTAATATTCTCTTCAGGAAATGTCTCGCCAATAGTTCCTGTGCAACCAAATATTATTTCTTTAGGTTTAATTTTTTTTGGCTCATTTTCATCCTCTTTTTGTTTTTCTGATAATTGTAAGGATATGGCTTCTGCTAGTTTTTCCATACTTTTATATCCTTGCTTACCTGTAAAACAATTAGCATTCCTAGCATTCACCACTAGAGAAAATACTTTCTTAGATTTTTGAGCTAAATTCCATTTAATGTTCTCAGATATTATTTTTGATTGTGTGTAAGAGGAAGCATAATTTGCACCTTCTCTGAAATAAAACATTACAAGATCATCTCTACTATTATTATATAAATTAGCACTTACAGTCGAAATTGATACTCCATCAACATGGTCAAGATCTTGAAACTCGTTCATTCTCTTGTTTTTTGATTTAGATGACAAAAAATTTGTTAAATTAATTCCCATAGTATTTAAAAAATTTAATTAATAATTATATTAAAGTATATGTGTAATTGATATATCTAAAACTAATGTTAAATCCTTTAAATCTATTATCCAAGTTAATTAAATCTAGTAATCAGAAAGAATTAGATAGAATAACCAAGATAGTAGAAAAAATTAACTTTTTAGAGGAAGATATCAAAAAATTAAAAGATGCTGATTTTCCAAAAAAAACTTCTGAATTAAAAAGGGGACTTAGAGATGGCAAGAAGGTTTCAGAAATTTTACCAGAAGCGTTTGCTCTAGTTAGAGAGGCTTCTAAAAGAACTAGAAATGAGCGTCATTACGATGTGCAATTAATAGGTGGTGTTGTTTTACACGAGGCTAAAATTGCTGAGATGAAAACTGGGGAAGGAAAAACACTTACCATTGTACTTTCCGCATATCTTAACGCACTTTATGAAAAAGGAGTTCACATAGTAACCGTTAATGATTACTTAGCTAAAAGAGACTCGATCGAAATGGGAACAATTTACAATTTCTTGGGTCTAAGCTCAGGTTTCATTAATAATGACCAAAACGATTTTGAAAGAAAAAAAAACTATAATTGTGATGTTACATATGCAACAAACAGTGAGCTTGGTTTTGATTACCTAAGAGATAACATGAAATATTCTAAAGATGAGATGGTTCAAAGAGAACATTTTTTTTCAATTGTTGATGAAATCGACTCTTGCCTAATTGATGAGGCCAGAACTCCTTTGGTAATTTCAGGTGCCGCTGAAGATAAAACAAATCAATATTTAGCGATTGATAAATTAATTAAAAATTTAGGTAAGGGCGATTACGAAATCGATGAAAAAGATAAAAATATTCTTTTAACAAACAACGGTATAAACAATGTAGAAAAGATCCTATCAGATGCTGGTATACTTAAAAACAACAATTTTTATGATCCTGAAAATTTAAATTTAGTCCACTTTGTTAATCAAGCACTACGTGCTAATCATTTATTTACAAAAGGTAAAGATTATATTGTTCAAAATGGTAATTTAAAAATTATAGATGAATTAACTGGAAGAATTCTTGAAGGTAGAAGATTTGGTGATGGACTTCACCAAGCGCTAGAGGCTAAGGAAAAAATTGAGATTCAAGCAGAAAATCAAACTCTTGCTTCAATTACATATCAAAACTATTTTAAACTTTATAAAAAAATTTCAGGTTGCACGGGAACTGCTGTAACAGAGTCACAGGAGTTTATGGAAATTTATAATTTACCCGTAGTTGTTATTCCTACAAATAAAAAAATGATTAGAAATGATTTTAACGATCAAATTTTTAGAACAGAAAGTGAAAAAAATAATGCTATTATTAAAAAAATAAAAGATTGTTATCAAGTTGGTCAACCTTTGTTAGTTTTTACTTCAAGTATCAACAAATCAGAAACTTATTCTCAACTTTTAAAAAAAGAAAAAATTAGGCATACAATTTTAAATGCAAAAAATCATGAGAATGAGGCTGAAATAATTGCTAATGCTGGAAAAAAAGGATCGGTAATTATAACTACAAGTATTTCTGGAAGAGGTGTTGATATTCAACTTGGTGGAAAAAAAGGCTCTGAGGAAAACACTATTTTAAGAAAAAATAAAGAAAAGATTAAATCCTTGGGTGGTTTATTTGTAATAGGTACAGAAAGAATGGAGTCTAGAAGGGTTGATAACCAAGCAAGGGGAAGATCTGGTCGTCAGGGTGACGAAGGAAGCTCAATTTTTTATGTAAGTTTAGATGACGATTTGATGCGAATTTTTGGATCTGAGTCTATGAATAGCATGTTAGAGAAATTAGGCCTTAAAGATGGCGAAAGTATTGATCATCCATGGATCAATAAAGCTTTAGAGAGGGCTCAACAGAAAGTTGAAGCGAGAAATTTTGATATTAGAAAAACATTGATAAAATTTGATAATGTATTGAATGATCAAAGGCATGTAATTTTTTCCCAAAGAAATGATACAATGAATAATAATAATATTTATGAAATTTCCGATACCTTTTTAGATGAATTTTTAAAAGAACTTTCAATTCTTAAATCTAGAAAACTATCGAGTCCAAAAAACAATGAATTTGAGAATAAGTTAAAAGTATTTATTGGTAAAACTTACACACCAGATGAATTTAAAAACTTATTATTACTAGATACTGAAAAAATAAAAGAAAAAATTTTAGCAGAATTTAAAAATGCTCGTGAAAAAAGAATTGAAATTCTTGGGGAAGATCAGTCAAAAGAGATTGAAAAAAGGATTTTTCTTCAATCTATAGATATGAATTGGAAATCACATATTCAATATTTAGAACAATTGCGGCAAGTCATTGGATTAAGATCTTACGGTCAGCGGGATCCTTTAATAGAGTATAAAAAAGAGGCATTTCTGTTATTTTCAAATTTACTTCAAAAATTGAAAACAGATTACATAACTATCTTAATGAATTTAAAAGTAATAGACTCATCAGCCAAAAAAGAAGAGGGTATTAAGCCAAAAAAAATTGACCCGAGATATATTGGAAAAAAAATGAGTAGGAATGAACCTTGCTTATGCGGATCTGGAAAAAAATATAAACGATGTTGTGGTGCTTTATAGAAAGATCATAATAGATATAAAAAAAATAACAATTATACCTAATGATAAGAGTAATATCTTTTTCGATGTTAAAGTTTTTAAGAAATAATCATTTTTTAAAGCTAAATTGCTCAGCTCCTCCGACTTTGTGACAAATCCCTTATTTCTACCTATTTTTAAAAATTTATTTTTTCTCTCGGTTAAAATTTGATCATTGGTCATATTTTTAAAGGTATCGAGATTTTGAATTATTGATAACCTGATATTTTCTAAAATTAAATTTCTATCCCTATGAGCACCTCCAATGGGTTCAGGAATAATTTCATCAATAATTTTCAATTCAAGTAAATCTCTCGCGGATAGTTTCATAGCTTTAGCTGCATCAAGCATCTTTTGAGGATCTCTCCACAGAATAGTAGCACAGCCTTCAGGAGAAATTACAGAATATATTGCGTTCTCTAACATCAAAACTTTATTTGAAGAAGCTAGAGCGATAGCTCCACCTGAGCCCCCCTCTCCAATGATAATTGATATTGTTGGAACTTTTATTTTCATGCAACATTCAATCGATTTTGCAATTGCCTCTGCCTGACCCCTCTCTTCTGCTCCAACTCCTGGATAAGCTCCCGGTGTATCTATAAAAGAAATAATAGGAATATTAAATCTATCAGCTAACTCCATTAAACGAATAGTCTTTCTATATCCCTCTGGTCGCATCATTCCAAAGTTTCTGTCTATTCTACTGTCTAAATCCTCTCCCTTTTCTTGACCAATAACCAAAACTGAAATCCCATTGAATTTTGCAAACCCTGTCAAAACTGACTTATCTTCACCATAATGTCTATCACCTGCAAGGGGAATAAAATCCTCAAAAAGATTATCAATAAAAAATTTTGACTTAGGTCTATCTTCATGTCTTGCAACCATTGTGGTTTGCCAAGGATCTAAGTTTGAATAAATAGTCTTTAATTTTTCATTCAATTCTCTCTGCATTAACTCTATTTTCTTAGTGTCAACCTCAGTCAGTCCCTCATGATTATAAGGATCTTTAAGTTTTTCAATTTCACTCTCTAGATTTTTTATATCAGTTTCAAAATTAAGATAATTTTTCATTTCAATATAATTATTACATAAGTGAGAAAAATGACAATAAAATGTTGGTGCTTCTAAAAATTATTTGACTTAGTTATTCACTGGTTCTAAAAAACCCCATGTCTTCAAACTATCAAAGTGTAAATAATTTAAAAGTATCAAAAGTATTATTGAATTTTGTAAATGACGAATTACTAAAAGATACAGATATTACAAGTGAGAAATTTTGGCTAGGTTTTGATAAGACTATTCATGAATTGGAGCCAATAAACAGAGAATTAATAAAAATTAGAGAAAATCTTCAAAAAAAAATTGATATTTGGCATATTGAAAATAAAGGTAATAAAATAAATTTGCAAGACTATAAAGATTTTTTAAAAAAAATTGGTTATTTAAAAAATGAAGGTCCAGATTTTAAGATTGAAACTAGCAATGTTGATGATGAAATAACTCAAATCGCTGGACCACAACTAGTTGTACCTATAATGAATGCTCGATATGCATTAAATGCAGCAAATGCAAGATGGATGAGTTTATATGACAGCTTATATGGAACTGATGCAATTGAAGAGTCAGAAGATAGCACTTCACAAAGATACGATCCGGAAAGAGGAGAAATTGTAATCAAATATGGCAGAGAATTTTTAGATAAATATTTTACCTTGAGTGATTTTAGTTGGAAAAAAATTACTGGATCTGCAGTTCAAAATGGTGAATTAAAAATTTTGAAAGGAGCTGATGTAACAACTCTGAAAGATAAGAAAAAATTTATTGGCTATCGGGGTGAAACTGATAATCCATCAGCTATTATTTTAAAAAATAATAATCTACACATAGAAATACTTAAAAACCCAAGAGCATTTAGTGCTCAACAAGATCATGCTGGTATAAGTGACATCATATTGGAGTCTGCTGTTTCGACTATTTGTGATAATGAAGATAGTGTAGCAGCAGTTGATGCTCAAGATAAAGTAGTCTGTTATAGAAATTGGTTAGGACTAATGAAAGGTGATCTAATAACTCAATTTGAAAAAGAAGGTAAAACACTAGAAAGAAAATTGAATCCAGACCGAAGCTATATATCTAAAAACGGTGATCGCTCAAAATTACATGGTCGAAGTTTGCTTTTAATAAGAAATGTTGGTCACCTTATGACAAGTCCATCTATAATCTTAAAAAATGGTAATGAGGCTCCTGAGGGAATAATGGATGCTTTTTTTACAACTGCTGCTGCACTTCATGATTTTAAAAAAAAAAGAAATTCTAGAGCTGGATCAATTTACATTGTTAAACCAAAAATGCACGGTCCAGATGAAACTGAATTTACAGATACTATTTTTTCTAAAGTTGAGCAAATACTTGGATTAAAAAAATATACTTGTAAAATTGGAATTATGGATGAAGAGCGAAGAACCTCAGCTAATTTAAAAGAATGTATCAGAACTTTAAAAGAAAGAGTTTTTTTCATCAATACCGGCTTTTTAGACAGAACTGGGGATGAAATGCATACCTCTATGGAAGCAGGGCCGATGATAAAAAAGGGAGATATGAAATCATCAAAATGGATAGCTGCTTATGAGAATAATAACGTTGACATAGGTTTAAAATGTGGATTCTCTGGTAAAGCTCAAATTGGCAAAGGCATGTGGGCTATGCCAGATAAAATGAGGGAGATGATGGGAGAAAAAATAAATCATTTAAAAGCAGGTGCTAATTGCGCTTGGGTACCATCCCCAACTGCTGCCTCACTTCATGCTCTTCACTATCATCAGATTAATATTTTCGATGAGCAGAAAAAAATTATCAAACGTAAGAGTGCAAAACTGGATGATCTTTTAAGTATTCCTGTAGCTGATCGGCCAAACTGGTCTGTGAATGAAATTAACTCAGAGATTTCAAATTCAGCTCAAACATTATTAGGTTATGTAGTAAGATGGATTGATCAAGGTATTGGATGCTCAAAAGTACCTGACATAAATAATGTTGGTTTAATGGAAGATAGAGCAACTTTAAGGATTTCGTCTCAACATATTGCTAATTGGATTCATCATGGTATTACAACAAAAATTCAAGTTATGGAAATTATGAAAGAGATGGCAAAAGTTGTTGACAAACAAAATGAGAAAGATCCGAAATATATCAAAATGAGTGATGATTATGATAGATCTATTGCTTTTAAAACCGCCTGCGATCTAATTTTTAATGGAAAAAAGCAGCCCTCTGGTTATACTGAACCTCTTTTACATTTTAATAGATTAAAAAAAAAAATTAACCAGAGCTAGTTTTTAATTGAGATCTATTCTTAAAAGCTGAAAACAGAGTTCCATCATCTAAACTTTCAATTTCACCACCGACTGGTAATCCTTGAGCTAGTTTTGTAACTTTCACTTTTGATTTCTTCAAACTATCTTGAATGTAATATGCTGTAGTTTGACCCTCAACTGTTGCACTAGTAGCTAAAATGACTTCGTCTATGTTTTCTTTATTCACACGCTCGACAAGAGAGTTTATTAATAAATCTTCTTTTCTTTGGCCGATAGATGATAAAGTCCCGCCTAAAATATGAAAATACCCTTTGAAAATATTAGAATTTTCAATCGACCACTGATCAGCAATATCTTCTACGACACAAATCTTATCAAATTTCTCTTTTATATTTTCACAATTCATGCACCCGCTTAAGTTTGATTTTAAAGACCCACACAAATTACATCTCTTTATATTTTTATAAACTTGAACCAAGGTATTTGCCATTGGTTTGATTAATTCATCTCTGTTATTTATTAGTTTTAAAACAATTCTTTTCGCTGATTTAGGTCCTAGTCCCGGTAACCTAGCAATTATTTTTATTAGTTCCTCAATCTCATTTATATTTTGCATCTTCTAAAGAGGCCACTTAAATCCTGGGATTCCCAAACCACCAGTTGCTTTTGAAATTTCTTCTGTCGTTTTATTCGTAAGTTTAACTTTTGCATTATTATGAGCTGCCACAATCAAATCTTCAATAATAGATTTTTCCTCTTTTAAAATTTCATCAGAAATTTCTATTTTTTCCATCTCTCCTGAACCATCTAATATTACTTTCACTGAGTTTGATCCAGAAAAACCCTCTACTTTAATTTTTTTTATATTTTCTTGGCTCTCTTTCATTTTGGCCTCTAGCTCTTTTGCTTTATCTAATATTTTATTAAAATCAGTCATTTAATCCTCTTTCTCTTCAATTAAAGTAACATCAATTAAACTCGCATCGGGAAATTTTTCAATAATGCTTTTGTACAAATTAGATGATTTGACATCATTAATAATTTTATCTTTTTTATTCTCTTCTCTCTCTTTTATTGAAATTTCACCTTTTATTTTACTAAAAGTAATAATCCATCTTTCACCGGTCCACTCTAAGAGTTTTGAAGACAAATCCTTAACAAAATTTTTATCAAGATTATCGTTAAAAGAAATTTCAATTCTATTTTTTTCAAAACGTACAAGGTTTACATTTTTTTCCAACTCAAATTTAAGTTTCATTTCTTTTTTATGAGAGGCTAAGTCCAAAAGCTCCTGAAACGACTTTATGGAAATTTTTTTTTCAGCTTCAATTTCATCTTGTTTTTCAAGTTTTAAATTTTTTTCTTGAGAGATATTTTTAATCTGATTTATTGTATCACTTTTTAATTCAGATAAAAAATTTTCATTATCGTTCTTTTTTATAATTTTTTTTTGTTCTGAATAATTATCTTTAATTTTAAATGCACTCAAATGCATCAGTCTAATTAAAAACATTTCAATTGAAAAATTTTGGTTCGATACAATATCTAATTCATTTAAAGTCCTAATGGTAAATTGCCAGAACAATATTAAAACTTCATTATCGATTGTTTCAGATAATTCTTTTATTCTGGAAAATTGTTCATCATTTAAAGAAAAATTTGTGCTCTCTAGTGTTATAGCATTGATATTTTTGAAGTAATAAATTAACTCTAAAAAATCATTTATGAAAACTTTAGGATCAACCCCTTGATCATAAATTTTTCTATAATTTTCAATTACTTTGAGCTCCTGCCCTTTTAAAATTTGCTCAAAAATATCAATTAATCTAGATTTATCAAAATATCCAAAAATTTCTTGAGCCTTATTTAGATCCAGCTCTTTACCTTTATCTAAAGTTAGTAACCCTCTATCCAACAAAGATAAGGCATCTCTTACAGAGCCTTCAGAAATTTTCACAATTAAGCGTAATGCATCATCGGATGCTTGACCGTTTTCTTTATCTGTAATGTTTCTTAAAAAATCAAAAAGCTCCGATGACTTAATTCTTGATAAGTCAAATCTTTGACATCTTGATACTACTGTAATTGGTATTTTTTTAATTTCTGT
>MDTD01120229.1_pt1 | contig 12621 bp, 11 predicted proteins | sample 811221 | NCBI WGS metagenome assembly MDTD01 (sample SAMN05326646, study PRJNA326480) | marine metagenome | isolation source: seawater | place: Pacific Ocean: South West | collected 2011 | reverse complement strand
CAGTAGGTTCAGCAGATTCTGACGCATTTCTTCGCAGAATTCGACAGTTTGCTGTTCATTGTATTCTCGCCGCAACAAGATAAGTTGCTCGCCTTCTCGACTTCGTGTCAGCTGCACTAACTTTCCCTGTTCCGCCTTGAGCATCGTACTTTGATAGTAACCACGGCGAAATGCATGCTGATTATTAAACTGATACACCGGCTCAGCTCCATAGAAGAATGACACAGCTCCATCACGTCGAAAGCCAACAAAGACGGAATCGTCAGACTCACCTTTACCGTCGAGTTTCAATTCAACCCGATTTACCAAAGCCGTCGCTTCCCGCAAAATATCTTCCTTGTCTTGCTTCTGCTTAGCCATAACCCATCTCCCACTAAATCTCTCGCATACTATCTTACGACAACCGCCTCCCAGTTTCGTTGAAGTCCGGTAAGATATACCCTAATAGATATTGATGTTGCAAATCTGAATTGACCAACCCAACAATCCACGCCATGGCTCATCACGAAAAACACTTATTGTCGACATCACGATTTGACGTTGTTGAAATCCCAGCTGACCCGGCCAATCCAACTGGTAAACAACGCCAGATCGTCCGACATCCCGGAGCAGTAACGATACTCCCGATGGTCGATGATTTTCACGTGTGTCTTATTCGAAATTATCGAGTTTCCGTCGCTGAGGAGCTTTTCGAATTACCGGCAGGTACCTTAGAACCTAATGAACCACATGCTGTCACAGCTGAACGAGAGCTTATCGAGGAAACCGGCTACCGCGCGGATAAACTTGTCCACCTTCATAGTTTTTACCTTTCCCCAGGAATACTAGACGAACATATGCATCTATATATTGCCACTGGGTTAACAGAAGGAGAAGCCGAGCGGGAGGAAGGAGAGCTCATCACCAATTTTGTAGTTTCATGGGAAACCGCACTAGAAATGGTAAGAGAGCGAAAGATTTGTGATGCAAAATCCATTACCGGCCTCCTCATGTACGACCAAATCAAGCGGTCAGGAGAATTATAAAATGCCCGATTCCAGACTAACTAAACTCGCCAATGTACTAGTCAATTACTCAGCTGATGTCGTCGCCGGCGATCTAGTAAGACTAGTGGGTAGCCCATTATCGGAACCCCTGCTACTAGAACTATATCGCGTCTGTCTTCAAGCGGGAGCCCATCCATACGTTCTCATGCAACCAGATGCCTGCGGCGAGTTGCTTTTCGACGTCGGTTCTGACGAACAGATCGGCTACCAAAGCCCTATCGTGCAACATGAAATCGAAACCATTGATGTCACCATTAGCCTCTGGGGAAGCAGCAACACCAAAGCACTATCGAGAATTGGTCCCGACAAACTCGCGAAAAAGAGTCAAGCTCGAAAAAGATACATGGAAACTTTTCTAGCTCGTAGCGCTTCGGGCGACCTACGATGGACAGGATCGCAATTCCCATGTCAGGCTTCAGCTCAGGACGCGGAAATGTCTTTGCGACAGTATGAAGACTTCGTCTTCCATGCGGGATTGCTTCATCTCGATGATCCCGTTGCCGCCTGGAAGGAATTAAGCATTCGGCAACAACGACTGGTAGACTACCTCAATGGCAAAAGTGAAATCCGGTTTGTCACCCCACAAGGCACTGACTTAACGCTGGGAGTTCACGATAGATTATGGCTGAACAGCGACGGCAAAAAGAATTTCCCCGACGGCGAGGTATTTACTGGGCCAGTTGAATCCGCCACCGAGGGAATCGTCAAATATAGTTTTCCCGCCGTTCACGGGGGACGAGAGAGTCACGGAATCGAACTAACATTTGAAGGTGGCCGTGTGATTGACGCCAAGGCGAGTAAAGGCGAACAATTCCTAATCGACATGCTGGATCAAGATGCCGGTGCCCGTGTGCTTGGTGAAATCGCGATTGGAACAAACTACTCTATCACAGAATACACCAAGAACACTTTGTTTGATGAAAAAATTGGAGGTACGTTTCATGCAGCCGTTGGAGCATCCTACCCGGAAACCGGTGGCCTGAACGAATCCGGACTTCATTGGGATATGGTTTGTGACCTCCGAGACGGAGGTCAGATTTTCGTTGATGGTGAACTTATTAGCGAGAATGGCAGGTTTTTGAATGACCAGTGGCCACAACCTTAAAAGGCTTGAACATCTTCCACTAGAATACCAAACATAAAATGACGTCAACCAGATGCCACAATACCCTCCATTAACCGAAGTTGACCTTCCACTACTGGTCACCGGGATAGCCGGAGTCGCCGGGTATAATGCCTTTCATTACTACTCCAATCTTTATCCCGGTCAGGTCATTGGAATACGTCGCAACGAGTACTGGCCTCTATCCGGCAATGGCATTGTTGGCTGTGATATTGTCGACAAAGAGAAACTTATTGCTTTGTTCGAGGAGCATCAATTCCGTTCGGTTTTGAGCGGATTGGGTACATGTCGACTCAAATCATGTGAACTCGATCCAATGATGGCTAAAAGAGTAAACGTGGATGGCATTTGCAATCTTCTGGAAGCTATTCAAAGCCTTGAACATTCTGTCAAGCTTGTTCATTTATCCATCGATTTAGTTTTCTCCGGCCAACAGGAGAAGGAATACATCGAAGAAGACAAACCTGACCCTGTTACAGTTTATGGAAGGACGATGGTTGAGGCTGAGCATCTGATCAAAGACCAAATTCCTGAGGCGTCGATATTGAGGATTTCATTGCCAATGGGCATAAGCTTTAGCGGCCACGCCGGTGCGATTGACTGGATTCAATCGAGATTCATGAACAACAAACCGGCAACTTTATATTTTGATGAGATCCGCACTCCACAGTATACCGACTGCCTCAATAAACTGACCCACTGGTCACTCACTCACGAACTGCCTGGACTCTATCATGCTGGCGGCCCTAGGGCTCTGAGCCTTTTCGAGATTGCTCAAATTGTAAATCGTGTGGGTGGCTACAACCCTGAAAATCTGCAAGGTTGCCCGCGTATTGAAGCCGGACCAATCCCTCCTCGAGCTGGCAATGTCACACTAAACAGCAGCAAGCTAGTCGAGCAGCTGGGATTTCAACCATTCGACCCCTGGCCACTCAATGAGCAATACGTACCAACCAGCAAGAACTGGCATTTCGAAACTGATACAACCATCAAAGGTTCTCCAGATTTACTTCAATCAGTACTATATAAAAACCCCAATGAAGAAAACTATCACTAATCCCTGATCGTTTTAATCGCTTTGTATAGTGTTGAAACCTATAATTACGGAATAGAAGTATTTCGGCAACGATTCACCCCGTCGTAGTGGCTCGATGGCGTTGTATTTAAACCGCTCACGACGACAACCTGCCTTCAACCTGCATAGTACATCCTACAAAAAGGTCTCTAATGGGTATTCGATTTATATGTCCCAGTTGTGACAACAAATTGAACGTCAAATCTTATTTGGCTGGTAAACGAGGCATCTGTCCCAAATGCGACGCGCGAATTCGCATTCCGTTTGAATCAGAAGATGAAAATCAACCTGCAGAGTATGCTGGTGACAAACCTCGTATGATAAAGACTGTTGGTGAGACCATTGCCGAGCGTCCGGAATTGAAATGGTTTGTTCGCCCGGCAGATGGCGGTGAATTTGGCCCCGCCTCAGGTGCAACGTTAAAAGTCTGGGTTCATGAGAAACGGATTGACCATCGTACTGAGCTGCGGCGACATGACTGGATAAACTGGCGGCAAGCCGGAGAACTTTTTTCCGAATTTCAGCACCCCCCCAACCTGGCGGACAGCGTCACTTCTACAAACACGTCCACAAACCTCCAGCCGCAATTGCAGACAGAGCAACAACAAGACAATTCGGTAGCAGTCTTAGAGCATCCAATTCAATCGCTTGGCAACTTAGAATCTGCTCACCCGACATTCCACGACGACAATTTCTTTGAAGCTCTTGAAACGAGTCCGGTCGGCATCGAATCAACAGCTACATTTGCCAACCTACAAGTTGATCAATCCACGCTAGCTCACCACAATATCCGGCGAAGTGATGCTACCGGAAATAGAATGAAAGGTATTGTTCTGGCATTCCTTTCCGTGGTATTGCTTGGGTCGTTAGTAGCGGTCGTCGTACTTTCACAGTAGGATAAGAATCAGAAACTGTCTGGGCTGACTATCTATTCAGCCCTTCATGCCCGACAAGCCCCTAAGGAAATCATCAAACATGTTGCGTCTCAATAAACTGACTGTATTGGCTATGGCACTCCTTATAGCTGTTCCTGTTCTGTGTGGAGCGGAAAAGACCAAAAAGGTTGTTGCGAAGGATATCACTCTAAATGTCCCCGAAAGCTGGAAACAATCGCCAGCAAGTAACAACCTCCGAACTGCTCAATTCGCCTTACCTGCAGTCGACGGAGATAAAGACGATGCGGAATTAGTCGTCTATTTCTTCGGTGGAGCTGGAGGAGGCGTTAACGCTAATCTTGAACGGTGGTCCGGACAGTTCCAGCCAGGTGGAAAGAAACAGAAGATCTATAAAGGTCAATCCAAACAGGGGGAATACTATCTGCTCGACATCACCGGCGTTTACAACAAGCCCATTGGCCCGCCAATTAATCGTCAAACAAACCCAACACCGGGTTACAAGATGTTAGCCGTAGTTCTCATGGTCAAAGACAAAGGAAACTACTTCCTCAAATTAACTGGTCCTCAAAAGACCGTCAGTGCCGCATCAACGGCCATTCGGCTAGCCATTGACGCCGACTTAAAGAAAGAAGCAGAATTGAAACCGGAAGAATAAATCCGAGGTTGATTCAAATCATCTTACGTTTGAGACGCTAGCTAACTGAATTAAACGGTTTGAGAAAGCAACCGCCAATCATGGCAAATATAATTGATCAAACACTTCAGTGGATAGGTGGTCCCAATGGCCACCTATCTTTAATTGATCAAACTCTGCTTCCAACTCAACTTCAAACGATCGACTGCCACACCGTTGAGGAAGTCTGGGAAGCTATCAAAGTTTTGCGAGTCCGCGGCGCTCCGGCAATCGGCATCGCTGCGGCTTACGGAGTTTGTGTTGGAATTCAAACACTGGATTTAACGCGTATATCTCCAGACCAGTTAAGTCAACGCATCTCTGCGGTAACGACCTATTTGGCCACCAGTCGCCCAACCGCCGTCAACCTCTTTTGGGCTCTGGACAGAATGAAAGACAAAACAACGGCGTTACTTGCAACGGACTCGTCGACGGAACAAATCGCTGCTTTACTTCTGAAAGAAGCGCAAGCTATTCACGAGGAAGATCGAGCGATGTGCCATGCGATTGGCAAATTTGGTTCCGAATTGCTACAAGACGGGACAGGCGTTATCACCCATTGCAATGCTGGCGGGTTGGCTACGAGTGAATACGGGACTGCTTTATCTCTATTTTTTACTGCCCAAGATGAAGGTAAGCAGCTCACCGTCTTTGTGGATGAAACTCGACCATTACTACAGGGAGCCCGCCTGACGGCCTGGGAACTAAAGCGACGCGATATAGAAACGATCCTCATCTGTGACAACATGGCAGCTCAGGTTATGCGAGAAGGTAAAATTCAGGCTGTTGTTACCGGCGCTGATCGCATTACAGCTAACGGTGATGCTGCCAACAAAATTGGCACCTATGGTCTGGCAATTTTGGCTAAGTACCACAGTATTCCGTTTTACGTGGCAGCGCCAAGTAATACATTTGACTTAAAGTTAGAGTCAGGTGCAGAGATCCCAATCGAGGTTCGTGGAGCCGATGAAATCACTCATGGCTTTGGCCGTCAAACAGGTCCAGACGAAGTAAATGCATATAATCCGGCATTTGATGTAACGCCTGCAGAATTGATTGCTGGCATTGTCACGGAAAAGGGTATCATTTCTCCGGTCAATCGCGACAACGTTTTAACGGTACTACAGAGCTAAGCTATTCCTGTAGATACATACGTCGATCATTTCTTTGCTGCAAAAGGAACTCAAGTAGTGTCGTATCTAGTGAACCATCCTGCTTCCTTAGAACAGCCTGCGTAGCCCTATCGCTTTCAACCCTCGAAAGTACCATTTGTTTGATTTCTTCAGCCTCTCGAGTACTCAATTGAGCTGTCAATTCGGGAGCAATCGAAGATTCCAGTTTTTTCAGACTGTTAACGACCATCCAACGGGTAGCATCGTAGGGGTCATGAAGACTGTATGCGAGAATCCCACTTTGCCATTTATCTCCGGACGCTTCTCTCGCAGGACCCCAACTCAGGGCCCACGCTGCCAGCGCACGCTGGCCGGCATCGCCTGTCAACAATGCCAGAACCACGGAGGATATTTTTTGATGTGCATCGGGCAGCTCCTGTTTGTCATGACCGTACCAACTGTGCAAACTGTCCGCTGCCCATTGCAATGTTTTGTCGACGTGACAGTTGTTACAGGCATTCTGCCGACCGACCTGCAACGTTTCCTGAGCAGATGGATTACTAATCTGATGAGATCGTGCCGCCTTCAGCAACCCATAAGACGTGTGTGGCATATGACAGTTATAACACTTGGATCCCTGACTCTCGGCCGAATGATGAGTATGTTGCGTCAGTTTTTCACCTATATAGTCCTGATGGCAATTCACACAGGCTTTGTTCGATCTCATACCGACACGCAATTGGTCATCATTCCAGGGATCATTAGTTTTTCGTTGCCCCGCTTCCGCGTTATGCATGGTATGGCAGGTTAAACACGATAGCGTGCCTTCAGTATGGCATCCAGTTTCCACCAACCCGGAATACTCTCGTCCGGTCACTCGCACCATCCCATCCGCCCAAAATACCGACTCAAACAATTTAGGATCATGCTGCAACAGCTCTGCCGTCATGGCTTCGTTGGGTTTCGTCGCGCGTATCAAGTGCCGATGGTCCAGCAGATTATCGCCTGGCCTGAAACTATTCCCGTTCTTATGCCATTCAGCCGCATCGTCTCTGTGCTTAACCGAAGTCGCACCATGACAATTAGCACAAATGAAAGACGCCGTTTTATGATCCAAATCCAACGGATTTACAATCTGATGAGGGCCTTTTGCATTAGGATCCTTCCCGACATCATAAAAATCAGCGTGCTCCTTACCCGGACCGTGACAGGCTTCACACGAAATACCGAATTCTGCAACTGTCGTGAGTGGGTTATCCTTCCCGAAGTAATCAGCCTTGGGATGAGTTGAATGACATCTCAGACAAGTTGCGTTCCAGCGGCCGATTTCAAAGTTTTCGCTTTGAACAGGAGGATGTAGAAAAGTAGACCGGCGAGGCACCCAGGATTTCTGCGATACCAAATAAGAAAACGGCAGCAAACCTAAAACGCGTTTAGGACCGATCGGAGGTATATTATCTGGCAACGCAAACCAGTAAAGTTGCATATGATGAGACCCCGTAAGCAACTTGATCTGCAAGCGTGTGGGCCCATCTCCCAGATCCGTCTCGACCCAATATCCTTTCTCGTCATGCTCCAGGTGATAGCCCACTCCATCAAGTTGTAGATCTACGTTGTTAAAGTCGCCAAGAACCGTCTTATCCGACGGCAGTTGTGTCATGCTCTGGTGAAACGATTCATCCCACGAAGCATGTTCATCAGCATGGCATTTTTGACAGCGGCTGCTTCCCACATAACTATCCGTGAACTCGATCGCCGGAGCTCGTTCTGTGTTGACCTTGCGGATCTCTACACTTTCATTGGGGGCTTTTGCACTTGGACCGCCACCTGATGTTTCTTCCCCCGAATCAGAAAAACAACCGACTAGCATAAATCCTATCAGAGTAAGGACTGCAGAAACTGTCAGTCGACTTTGAATTTGCTTTGTATACAAACGCATCCAGACTGGGAGCAATAGGACAGCAAATGCAGTAATAACCCAAAGGTTCATTGAACAAACTCATGTGGATACAGATAATTCCTCGCACAGACTCAATCTTTATATCGGCACAAATCCGGGGATTCAGCCTCTATATTCCACGCGGTTGACAAATCGAAAAGCTACTTCGATTGCAATTCTTTTATTCGCTTGCCAACATTTGCAGAGGCTTTTTCCATCACTTCAGCAATGGATACAGGTACACCGCCTCGTCGCTTAGATTCATCTGCAGCTTCCATAAAAGCGTAAATCTCAAGAGATTCTTTGGCATCCACAGGAACTTTACCTGTTCTGAAGAAAGCGACAATATCGACAACCAGAGGACGGTACCCCTGATAGGGCCCCACTTCAGCCAAACCTTTTTCACCGTAGGCTGTGCCCCCGTAACCACCTTTATATCCTCGAATTCCACGAAACGCCCCGATACGACCACCGCTCCAGGTTCCAGTCACAAATTCTGTATCCTCGGTCGAAACTCGCACGACTTTTTCGCAACCCGCACCCATGACTGTAAAAAGTGCTTCGACGCCATGAATTCCATACCAAAAGAGGTCAGGGTGGGAAGGTTCGAGATGAGCGGGACTATAAGTTTCGGCACCATGAACTTTACCGATTGAGCCGTTTCTAATCTCAACCGCACCTTTCGAGTATCTCAGCGACGAACTGGTAAAGACCGGAACATTTTTTTGCTCTGCATATCGATAGATTGCAATAGCGTCCGTCAAGCTTGCTGAAACAGGTTTATCGATAAACAGGGGTTTACCTGCATCAATGACGGCTATGGCCTGTTCGAGATGCGGTTTACCATCGTTGGTTTCCAATAGTACGACATCGACCTCAGCAAGCACTTCGTCAATCGATTTCGCGATTTTTACTCCCATCTCTTTCATCTGCTCGGTGTAACCCGGAATACGGGAATAGCTGGATTCAATATCACGACTACCGTGAGGGTAAGCGATGGTGACCTTACAGTGTGCAACGTCTTCCGTTGCGTCATCGGCATTAAGAACCTTAGTAAAGGCAATACTATGAGAAGTATCTAATCCGATCATACCCACTTTGAGAGCGATCTCATCTTCCGCCATAGAAGTCATCGATGTTAGAGAAACGAATACTACAGCTAAAAACATATTGATGCACTTAAGCATGTCTTCACCTTTTATATGTTGCGAGAAAACTTCACCGAATTGTTTGTTTCATTGTACAGCAGCGGATGTCCCCTTGCTTATTCTGCAATGGTGAAAACTCGGATCACGTGATTGTTCGTATCACCGACATAGATCTGTCCAGTTAAATCGATACCAATCCCATGAGGTCTATCCATCGTTGCTTTGACTGCCGGACCCCCATCTCCGGCAAAACCTTTCATGCCATTTCCGGCCACGGTGGTTATTATATTTTTCGCCAAATCAATCATTCGAATGGCATGGTTCTCGGTATCCACGACTAGAATTCGCCCAAACTTATCAACAACGATTCCTTTGGGGCCGTCAAATGTCGCAGCCAACGGGCGGCCACCATCACCTGAATAACCTTTCTCACCTGTCCCGGCGATATGCCTTAAACGGCCGTCCTTCAAATTCAGTTTCCATACGCTATGCCCTTCCCGTAGGGCAATCCAAAGTGTGTTATCTCTGAAGAACAACGCTCGCGGGCCTAAGATGGAATTATCCTTCGCAATTTGACCGTCTTGAGGTAACTGACGCTTTGTATTTCCGGCAATCGAACGAATGATTCCTGAACTTAAATTCACTTGGCGGATTCTATGATTTCCGATATCCGCAATATATAAATTTCCTTTGTCGTCCAATGTGATGCTATGAGGGTTATTCAGCATAGCTTCTGTCGCCGGACCATCGTCACCGCTGTATCCTTTGACGCCATTACCGGCAATTGTCGATATCTTTTTAGTCTTAGCATCTACCTTACGCACCAAATGATTCTTCATTTCTACAAAATACATATCTCCGTTCGATGCAAACCGCACTTCATACGGCTCATTTAATGCCGCGGCTGTTGCCAACCCTCCATCACCTGTCAGCCCCTGTTTGCCATTGCCTGCTACAGTCCGCACTTTGCCAGTTTCGGGAGAATATTCGAGCACTCGATGATTCTCAACTTCAGTAATGTACATAGCTCCACCCGGGCCAACATCGACACCGAATGGCTGACCAATATTGATGGCATTTGCTTGCCCCGCCTTACCGTTGATATCAGGCCGCCCGGTGCCTATTGGCGATTGAATCGTATCTTTTGCCGCCAGCGGTAGAGACAATAGCATCAATAGAAATATCTTGAATGTATAAACCATGGTTTTATCTCCTTTGCAATAGTTGCATTGTAACTCATCATCTGAAGTTATCAGGCAGTTACATACTTGAGTTTGTAATTCAAGAGTGCTAGGTTGGGAACTTAGCCTAAATCAAACACTAAGAGGAACTACCATCATGGCTGTAACACAGGAAGTGCTGGATAAACTGGCAGAATTCGACTCGCCAACGATTTGTAACGTCATCGAGTTATTTGAGGTTCGACCACGAAACACCGGTTACATGGACGGACGGATCAAATCGAATTTCCCGGAATTCAAGCCCATGGTGGGATATGCCAGCACCGCATGTTTCCGTTCCGATGCTCCTCCTGCAGGCGGTGATGCTTATGGAAGCCTTCAGGCTCAGCTCGCTCAATTTGAAGCTCTGCCGGGCCCCGCTGTCGTTGTATTCGAAGACATCGATGACCCACCAGTTTCGGCCGTATTCGGAGAAGTCATGTGTAGCACATATCAGGCCTATGGTTCGGCCGGTCTGGTTACAAACGGTGGGGGCCGAGATTTGGAGCAAGTGAAGGAATTGGGATATCCCGTCTTCACTGGCAATACGATTGTTTCGCACGGTTACTGCCATATGCTTCATCTCGGATTACCAGTTCGAGTAGGAGGTTTAATGGTAAATCAGGGTGACTTACTTCACGGCGACGCCAATGGTGTAACTAATATTCCAATCGACCTAGTCACAGAAGTCGCTGATATAACAGAAGAATTCCTAGCTGCTGAAGACATCATCATGGATTACGTGAAATCGGATGAAGAAAAGACTGTGGCAGGATTTACGGAAAGGCGTCTCGAATTCCAGGACGTTGTTGCTAAGCTACGAGCACGAGTTTCCCGCGCTTCTTGAGGCAGAAACTCATAGTCACTCAAAGATTTTGCTCTACGGGAATACAATAGATGACTCCAGCAGAAGTTCTCAGGCTTTGTCGCGAAAACGATGTCAAAGCAGTCGACTTGCGATTTGTCGACTTACTTGGCACCTGGCATCACACCACTATTCCTGTCAAAAAACTTGACGAGGATGTCTTCGAGGAAGGATTGGGGTTTGATGGCTCCAGTATTCGAGGCTGGCAGACAATCAACGAAAGCGATATGTTGATGATTCCGCAGGCAGATACCGCCTTTGTGGACCCTTTTACTGAACTTCCCACGCTAAATCTAATTTGCAATATTCAGGATCCTATCACCGGAGAGGATTACTCCAAGGACCCTCGCCATGTTGCCAGTAAAGCGGCAAACTACCTGACAGCAACAGGTATCGCCGATGCAGCGTACTTTGGACCTGAAGCTGAATTTTTCATTTTTGATGATGTCCGATATCACCAGGCCGCCAACGAGGCGTTCTTCTCAGTCGATTCAATTGAAGCATTCTGGAATACCGGAAGAGATGAAGCCCCCAATCTTAGCAACAAAGTGAGGCAAAAGGGGGGCTATTTTCCAGTGCCACCAACGGATCATTTAATGGACGTGCGAAATCAGATGATGCGTACGATGATTAAGTGTGGCCTTGATGTTGAATGCCAGCATCATGAAGTTGGCACAGCAGGTCAGTCCGAAATTGACTTAAGATACGGTCAGTTAGTCACGATGGCTGATCAGGTCATGATTTATAAATATGTGGTGCGTAATGTTGCTCGAGCCCACCAAAAAACCGCGACCTTTATGCCGAAACCAATCTACGGCGACAACGGCTCGGGGATGCATACACACCTTTCTTTATGGAAAGATAACGAACCACTTTTTGCAGGAACAGGTTACGCTGGATTGAGCGACACGGCCTTGCATGCCATCGGAGGTATTCTACGACATGCCAGTGCTCTTTTGGCATTTACTAATCCCACCATTAACAGCTACAAGCGACTCGTTCCCGGGTACGAAGCTCCTGTCAATCTGGCGTATTCGCAACGCAATCGCTCAGCAGCATGCCGTATTCCTGTTTACAGTAACAGTCCGCAATCGAAACGAATCGAATTTCGCTGTCCTGACCCCAGTTGCAATCCTTATCTGGCCTTTGCTGCTATTTTGATGGCAGCCATTGACGGAATCCAAAACAAAATTTCACCAGGCGACCCGCTGGATGCAGATATCTATGCACTAAAGGCTGACGAGCAGACACAGATCAGCCAAACTCCGGCAAGTTTGGAGCAATCACTAAACGCACTTAGGGACGATCAGGACTTTTTACTCCGCGACGAAGTCTTTACCGCTGATCTGATCGAAACCTGGATTGAATACAAGATGCGTGAAGAGGTGGAAGCCATCCAGCTTCGTCCCCATCCATATGAATTCAATCTGTATTACGATTGCTGATTCATGGTTATCACAGATGTGATGGTAAGCCTATAGCACGTCATCGATCTAAGCAAGAACATCTCGTTCTTCAAGCAGT
>MDTD01022204.1_pt1 | contig 12622 bp, 14 predicted proteins | sample 811221 | NCBI WGS metagenome assembly MDTD01 (sample SAMN05326646, study PRJNA326480) | marine metagenome | isolation source: seawater | place: Pacific Ocean: South West | collected 2011 | reverse complement strand
TTGGTTGTGTTGGTGTTGGTGGTGATGGTGCTGGTGGTGATGGTGTTGGTTGTGTTGGTGTTGGTGGTGATGGAGGTGGTTCTCCTCCTGATGGTGGTGATGGAGGTGGTTCTCCTCCTGATGGTGGTGATGGAGGTGGTTCTCCTCCTGATGGTGGTGATGGAGGTGATGATGCTGGACAAGCACCTTCACCTGGAGAACATGCCCGTGTAGCTCCGTGAGCTGCTTCACATTCCGCTCCGGTACCACTACTTGCAACGGAAACAGTGTAGGTTGTGTTACCACAATCTGCTCCGCAAGTACTCCATGAACCTGCACAATCTACATTTTCTATACAGCACTCCGCAGCTGTACATTCATTACCAGAACATTGAGCGTCTAAAACTAGTTCGCCATCTACGCCACTACAATCAAATCGTATAGGGTCATTGCCTCCAGGTCCTTCTCTAGTTGTATCTCCACAAGTACGAGGGAGTGTACACCCTGAACCATGTAGATTATTATTATCCACCGTACAACTATCTATGGCATCCCAGTTTGGCGTGCATATTTGCGCGCCAGACCAATCGTCGTTGCCAATCTCACAAGGTCTCCCAATGTTTGGTTCGCCAACACCGGTCGTATAATAGTCACGACACTGACCTCCAGCATCAAGGACTGAGGAACAACTGTTAGTAAAACATCTTGTACATGCCATTATATTATATATATATATATATATAATATATATAAATAATTAATAAATTTGAATATTATTTAAATAAATATTTATATATATAAATATAAAAATGATTATTCCAGTTAGATGTTTTACGTGTGGTGAAATTACTGGTGATAAATGGAGATTATTTACAGATATTGTGAATGAAAAAAAGAAAGAATCAAATAAAATAGTAAATGGAAATAATAATACATTAGATATAGAATATATTGATACAACTAATAAAAATGTTAATAAATCAATTGAAGGAGAAACTTTAGATGAATTAGGATTAAATAAATATTGTTGTCGTAGAATGATATTAGGAAATGTAAATCTTATTTCTATTATATAAGTTCCGTAAAAAGTTATATAATTATATATTTATAATATATAATATGGAATATGCATCTTTTATAAATCCTGAAATTTTATTAGATGATAAAGTAAATCAATTTAATAGTAATGAAAATAGACCACAAATATCATTTGAAGTAGACCAGCATAGTGATGATAAATTATTAAAAGAAAATGAAGAAATTAATGTCAAAAAGAAAATAGTAAAAGAAAATCAAAAGACAATATTAGATGAAAAATTAGGAGATATATTAGAAAAAACATCTGAAACTGTTGCAAATTTTTGGGATGATTATAAAGTTAAAATGTTAGAAACTAAATATGAATTAGAAACAAATAATACAAATTTTAAAAAAGAAGATAAATCAAAAATGTCTCATATATTAAATATACATGTTATGGGATTATTTAATTATTTAAGAGATAATGATAATATTATATATCTTGGTATTTTTATAGTTTTTATATCCGTATTATTATATATATTTAATATAATTGGATGAATAATACCATATTAATTATTCTATTATCTATTATAATTATCACTTTTTTTAATAATAAATCTTTATATGTTATAATTATTTCAGGAGTAATATTTTTATTTTATGATTATTATAAAGACAAAATACAAAATTTCACAATAAATAATAAAATAAAAAAAGAGGATATAGAAGAAGAAAAAATAGAAGAAAAAATAGAAGATAAGAAAAATATTAAATATTCAACAGATATAGAAAATATATTAAAAAAAATAGCAAAATATTCTAAATACAATATAAATGATTATAATACTGGCTTAAAATATTTGAATGAATTTTTAGATAATATTTTAATATTAGAAAATAAAAATTTAAAACACTCAAAGCATTATATAGAAAATGCTAAATTATATTTAAAAAAATCAATAAATCATTTTCAATATATAACAACTACTATGAATGATAGTAATTATTTAGATAAAATAAAATATGATGATTATACAAGTATGAAAAAAAGTAATAAACTAAGTAATTCAATAAAAGAGTTATATAAATTATGTAATAATAAATTATATAATATAATAGAAAAACATAATAATACTTTTAATAAAAATCCAAATCATTATAATTCTAATATAAATATAGATGAACCAGAACCATATAATAATATAAATTCATATGAATTATATTAATACAAATATAATATTATTATACTCGTTTACATAATAAAATATTTAAATAAGAAATAAGTAAATAAATGAAATATTTAAATATTTCAAATCAAAAAGTATATAATATAAAATATGATAATAATTTAAAAAATAATAAATATTTTTTAGATATTTTATCTGAATATATAGATATATATCAATATATAGATTTATTACAAGATATAGAACTATATAAATATAAAAATATTTTAAATTATATAAATCATAAATGGATTAAAGTAGAAAATATTTTATTTGATAAACATAACAAAAAAAAATATAATAAAAAAAATATTAAAACAGACTATGATATTACTTTTAATGAATTTAATAGAATATTAATAGATTTTGTTGATAATAATATAGTTATTGGTATATTTGTTTTTAATTTAATACAATCATATATATTTTAAGAATTATTTATTATATTTTAAGAATTATTTATTATATTTTAAGAATTATTCATCATATTTATAATATTATTTTCATTATTAATTTCTTTTTTTCTATATATTTTTAAGTGTTCTTTATTATAATATTTATTCTTCTCTGGCAATGATATTTGTGTATTTAATTGTACAAGAGGTGGAATAGTAACATTATAATAATCTGTTGTATTAAAAGAGTTTCTATATTGTTCTATAGTTAATGGTCCACCAAATATATCAAGTGTTAATTTATGTGGAGCACATTTAATCTCTTTTTTATTATTATGAACTATAATATTATATAAATTTATAATAGAATATATTTCAGGAGCATCATTATTTAAATTATCAAAACAATATCTAGCAGCACACTCTAAAGAACAAAAATTTCCATATGTATAAAATACATTATCTACATATTTTATAGGTAATCCTTCTACTATATTTATAAAACTATGACAACAATTCCAACATATTTTACCATTTGTATATTTTTCATTATTATTTATTTCATTGCATATATTATTATTAAAATTTAAATTACAATCTAATTTATTTATATTATCTAAAGAATCTATAGATGTATTATTTATTTTAATAATTAAATTTTTATTTTTATTTTCATCACTTGTAAAAATAGGATTTTCATTTATTGTTATATTTGTTTTCGGTTTTCTACCTCTTTTCTTTTTTTCAGGAGCTTTTTCTACTGATTTTTCTTTTTTAACTTTATTTTTTGAACCAGGCTTTCTACCCCTTTTTTTGGGAGTTTTTTCCTTTTCCATACAATAATATTATATATATAATGATTTATTATATCTTTAAATATTTAAATACTATATATATATGAGTAATCTCTATCTATATTATCATTAGTATATACAGAAGTTATATATATTGCATTTTTAACTACAACCCAATAAAATCCTACTCCTAATAGTATAAATAAAGTAGTTGTTAAAAATACAGTATTAAATAATTTAACAGATGGATTACTAATACTTACTAACAATTGTGTTATAAATTGTATAGTAAACATTCTAATCATATCATATATCATAGGTACATATTTTTGGTCAATTTTTAAATCAATATTATACATATTACTATCCATTATATTTATTATATATATAATAAATATAAAAATATATAAGTTTAAAAGTATAAATATTATTATATATTTATTATAATACAATGATAGACATTAATAATAATATAATTTTAATAATTATAATTGTTCTTTTATTATGTGGTTTTATACTTGGATATTTAGAAATTAAAAATATAAAAATTGAATTAAATAAATTAAAAGAATATTATTTAGAAACAAAAAAACATATAACAAGTGTATCAAATCAATTAAATCAAAGTATAAATAATACTCAAACAAATATATTGGATAATGAACAAGTTTTAAATAAAGAAGAACCAAATAATGTAGAAGAAGAAAATAATAAATTAAAAGAAGAATTTATAAGTAAAATAAATAATGAAAATGATATTATTGATAATAAAACTATAAATTTAAATAATTCATTATTTACAAATAATGATGATAATGTATTATCTATAAACTATTCTATGATTAATTCTGAATTAGAAGATAATATTATAATTAAAAAAGAAGATGAAACAGAAGAAGAAAAAGAAGAAGAAAAAGAAGATCAAATCGAAGAAGAAAAAGAGGAAAAAGAAGATATTGAAAATATTATAATTAGTATTAATAAAGATTCTGATTCAGAAAATGAATTAAATAAAGAAAATTCTTCATCAGAGGATGAATCTGAAGATGATGAATCTGAAGATGATGAATCTGAAGATGATGAATCTGAAGATGAAGAAACAGAAGAAAAATCAGAAGAAAAATCAGAAGAAAAATCAGAAGAAAAATCAGAAAATGATCCAGATAATTTAGAAAATTTAAAAATAATAGATTTAAAAAAAATATTAAATAATAAAAATCTATCAGTATCCGGAACAAAAGCAATTCTTATTAAAAGGATAAAAGATAATAAATAAAAAAAATAAAATATTATATATATAATATATATATAATGAATATGACTTCACTTGAACTTGGAAATAATAATTTATTATCACCTATAAATAATAATAATTCATTAGTAAATGATAACGAATCGTTATTAGATGAACAATTTGGAGAAAATATAACTGGAAATAAAAATACATCTGTAAATAATATATCTGTAAATAATTTACCAAATATATCTATGAATATACAAGATAATACTATTTTAAGTAATAATACATCTAATACAACTAATACAAATATGAATAATACATTAGCAAATAATATGAATGATTTTGAAATTTATGATAATGGTGTACCTTTAGCAGAATTTGGTAATTCGAATAAAAATTCAAATACAAATACAAATCAAAATATAACAAAATCACCAAATAGAAAATTAAGTAATAATGGTAATGTTGTAAATACAAATGTAAAATTTGCAGTTCCATCTGATAATATAAATAATATAAGCAATAATGTAAATACAACTTTATCGAATAATAATAATAGTAATATTAATAAAATATTAAAAGATGGATTATTAGAAACCTCAACAAATAATTCGTCTACTCAAGGAGATTTAGAAGATTATTATTATTTAGATGATAATAAAAATGCGAATACATTAGGATTTGGAACTGGAACAAATTTAAAAAATATTGATATTAATAAGACAAATCCAGATGCTAATGGTACAAAAATATCTGATAATTTTGTATTAAATTTTCCAGCAAGAATGTCTGATGGTAGACAATTTACTGACTACAAATCAAATGGATTTTTAAATTTACATGAACAAGAAGTTAATACAACATTAGAATACAGATTACATCTTCAAAATAATGCTGAAACTATTATGGATAATAATTATAATATTGTAGCATCTGTAAATGATTGTTCGGATTGTCCTGGATATCAAATTGTAGATACTAAATCATTATTAACTTGTAGTAAAGAAAGTTGTGTTCAAAAATTACAAAATGAATCCGGATTAGGATTTGATATTAAATATGTAACTGCTTAAAGTTATTGTTTCCATCTTGTTCCACAATCTAAACATGTAATAAATTGAGTCATAGGTTCATCTGCAGATCTAGTTTGTACTTCATAAAATGAAGTTGATCTACTTCCACATTTTCTACATTTATATAAATTAGTCATTGCTTCTGGTTTAAGTTCATATTTAATTTTATCTTGTTTTGATTGTATTTCTAATAAATATTTCCAATTTTCAGGATATATATCATATATTTCCAAATATGCTATATTACTTATATCTATTTCTTTATTTTTAATTCTATCTAAAAAGTTTGTATTTTTAATATATGAATCTTTATCTATATTTACATAAATACTTTTAATTTTTGATAAATATATATTTTTAAATACTTCATTAGTCCAATATCTATTTATATTTTTCTCTTTTGATAATTTAATAGTATAATTATATATACTTTTTTCTATATTTTTAGTAATTATTAAATCATTAATCTTTAAATTTAATTTTTTTATTATTTTTGTTCTAAACTCATCATTGTCACTTGAAAACATAATATTATATTTTATTTATTTAATTATTTTTAAATCAAATTTATTATTTATAATCTGTTAAATCTTCATCTAATAATAAATCATCTTTTATAACTATTTCATCATTATTTTCTATTATATTATCAGTTGTATTATTATCATCTTCCACATCAGATTCATCATATTCTTTATCTAAATCATCTGTTGTTAAAATATAATGTAATTCTCCATATTCTGATATATCATAATTTACTACTTTATTTTTATTAAATCCTACTATAAAAATAGTACCATATAAAGTTAATTCTTCAGATGGTTCTACAATAATAGATGATTCACCACAAGGTGGTAATTTATGAGTATTTTCATTTAATGTTCCTGTAATCCATCCATATGCTCTTATTTTTTTATTATTCCAATTATATAATTCAATTATACTACCAGAACCTTTATTTTTTGTATTTTTTACTAATTTTTTTTTAATATCTGAGTTATTAAAATTAATATTAATATTTTCTATTGTATTATCTGTATTTATTTTTATTAATTTCATTGACTATTTTATAATTCTATAAATTTATTTTTTTAAATAAAAAAAAATATAAGTAATTTTAAAAAATGTATGAATATAAAAAAATAAATAATTTTGAATACAGATTTAATGAATCTAATAGAATATTAAATAAATATAAAGATAAATATCCACTAATAGTAGAAAAATCTAAAGATTGTATATATGATATACAAAAAAATAAATATTTAGTACCAAAAGATATTAAAATACATCAATTACAATTTATTATAAGAAAAAGATTAGATATTAAAAAATCTGAAGCTTTATTTATTTATATTAATAATACTATACCTCCAAGTAATAGTTTAATAAGTGAAATATATGATAATTTAAAAGATGAAGATGGATTTTTATATATTACATATTCAAATGAAAATACCTTTGGATAAAATATTAATAAATTAATTTAAATAATTTTATAATATTATTATATAAATGACTTTTTTAAATCATTTAAAATCTGCACTAAAAGGAGAGAATAAAATATGTGATCCTCTTTTAATATATATTATTTTAGGAATTTTCAAGTTTTTTATATTATATATGATTTATTGTGAATTAAGTAAAGAAGGATTTGCTCCTATAAATACTAATACTAATACTAATACTAATAGTAATAACAGTAATAATAATAGTAATAATTTAAATAATAATAAAATAGATAAATTCCATTTAATTATGGTTATGAATTTTATGTTTTATTTATACATTATATTTGGAATGTTTTTACATTTATTATGTAAAAATAATATGAAAGGTTCTGCTTGGTTTATCATATTATATCCATTTATAAGTAAATTAGTTTGGTCTATGATTATCTAATTTTTTTTTATGTAATATATTATATTATGATTTCTTTTGATAAAAATATAAAATTAACAATTATAGCTTATACGCTATTTAGTATATTTTTATATAATTTAAAATTACCTATTATGTTTGATACAAATGGAGAATTTAAATCATTTGGAACAACAAGAGATAAAACAATATATCCATTTTGGTTAATGACATTAATATTTGGAATATTTGTTTATTATCTTTTAATTATTAAAGATGGAAATTATTTATAAATTAATTTGATTTTTTAAATTTTAAAATAATAAGTATAATTAATATATGGAAGAATATTTAATTTATTTAGAACAATTTTACACATATAAAAATGGATTTTTAAAAAATAATGTGTGTAAAAAATGTGGAAATAATATTATTTTTAAAGAAACTAAATTAAAAAATAATATTTATGAATTAACCTTATCTTGTAATGATGAAAAAAAGAAAAGTTGTGGAACACAATTTGTAATAAGATTACCAAAAAATAAAGATATAGAAAAAGAAATAATTAAATTAGAAAAAAAAATAAATACTGGATTAAATTATGAAGTATTATCTAAATATATAAATATCCAAAAATCTATAACTGATAAACAAATATATATAGATGAAATAGAAGAACTTAATAAATTATTTTATGAATCTAATGAAATTAAAGAAAGAACATCTAAAATTGAAGAAATTTTAAAAGAGCAAGAAAATGTTATTATAGAACAAAATCTATTAATAGATGAAGTTAAAGAAGATATGAATAAATTTGATAAAAAACAATTAATAAAAAGATATTTAGATAACAATAAAAAATTACAAAATAATTTTAAAAAAATTAATGAATTAAAAGAAAATATAGATTACATTATTGAAGAAGTTCCAGCTAAGATATTATCAAGCCAAGAAATTAAAGATAAACCAAAAGATAAGAAAGATAAGAAAGATAAGAAAGATAAACCAAAAGATAAAGAAGATAAACCAAAAGATAAAGAAGATAAACCAAAAGATAAAGAAGATAAATTTGCATTAAAATTAGAAGATGGAACTATTACTTATGTTGATAGTTTATCACCAGATAGTCCAGTATCATATGAAGAAAATATGGTAGATAAATATACAAATGTTGAGAAATTATTTAATAAAAGAAAAACTAAATTTGATGAAGATGAAATTGAAGATTGTAAAGATTCTATTGTTTGGAAAAATTTAATTAAAATTAAAGATGCTAAAAAATATTATGAAAAATTAAAAGAAATTACAACTAATCCAAAATATTACATATTTAATCAAGTATATTTTCACGCTGGCGATGAAGTCCAATTTGAAAGATATGCTTTTATAAAGAGCAGATATTTATCATATACAAGTAATTATAAAAAGGATAATAGTATTTTTGATGGATATAATTTAGATACAACTTATAAAACATTTGAATATATATTTAATAAATTAAAAAAGGGTATATATATTAGTTTTAAGAATAATAAATTAGATACATTTATACCTTTTAGTAATATTAATTATATAAATGATTGGTCAAGAATATTAGAAAGTTCTAATAAAGATTTAGTTAAGAAAATAATAGATACAGAAAGATATGGTCAAAAAATAAATATTTCTGATCCAAGTAAATGGTATGCAAATAATTGTATTTTTAAAACAGATGGTATGAAATTTAAATTTAGAAAATATATAAGTGAAGGAGATAAAACAGTAATACCTATGAAATATTTCTTAAAAGGTTTTGAAAAATATTTAAAAGATAAAAAGCTAAAAATAGATGATATGGATTTCTTTTTTAATCCAAGAGATTTCCCAATTTTAAAACAAGATTATCTAGAACCATACGAACAAATATATCCAAATAAACATATAGAAGACAAATATCAATATAAAACATATACTCCTATATTATCACAAAGTGGTAATGAAAATTATCATGATTTATTATGCCCAACAGAAGATGATATGTTAAGAATTACAAAAAATATATATCCAGATGAATGTGAAAATAAATATATGAAAGATATTAATTTTGAATTAGATTTTTCTAAGAAAAAACCAATTTGTGTATTTAGAGGTTCTGCTACTGGGTGTGGTATTACAATAGATACAAATATGAGATTAAAAGCTGCACAATTATCATATGATTTAAATGAAAAAGGTGTAAATATATTAGATGCTAAATTAACTAGTTGGAATCAAAAACCTAAAATGTATAATGGTCAATTAAATGAAATAAATAAATCTGATTTTAAATTTAAAGTTGGAACTGAAAATTATATGAATTTGGAAGAACAATCAAAACATAAATATATACTTAATATTGATGGACACGTTAAAGCATTTAGATTAGGGAATGAATTTAGAATGGGTTCTGTTATTTTATTAGTTAAATCTCCATATACTTTATGGTTCCAGAAATATTTAAAAGAAAAGGTACATTATATAGAAATTAATGAAGATTTAAGTAATTTAGAAGAAGAAATTAATTGGTGTATAAAAAATGAAGATAAATGTAAAGAAATAGCTAAAAATGGAATAGACTTTTATAATACATATCTAACACCTGAAAAAACTTATGAATATTTCTTTAATTTAACAAATAAGTTAAGTAAAATTAGAAAACCACCTACTTATAAAATGAATAATAATAAATTAAATATAATTCTTGCTTATAGAAATTCAGATGATGATTCAAGAAGGGAACAATTAGAAATTTTTAAAAGTCAAATAGATATAATTTTTAAGAATAAAACTAAATATCATATTTACATAATAGAACAAGAAAGTGATAGAGATGATTATGATAGTTTATCTGATGAATTTAAACAAGAAGGAACAAGAATGGCTAAATTTAACTTAGGAAGACTTAAAAATATAGGATTTGAATTAGCAGAAAAAGATAATAGAGAAACAGAAAATGCGTATTATGTATTAAGTGATATTGATATGTTACCAAGTTATAATTTAGTAGAAGATTATTTAAAATTTCCAAAAAAACCAATTCATTTAGCCAATTTAGGTACAAGATATAGTGAAACCGGAAGTGATCCAGATTTTCTGGGAGGAGTTGTATCATTTAATGATAGAGATTTTATAGAATCAAATGGTTATCCAAATAATTTTTGGGGATGGGGTGGAGAAGATAATGTTTTATCAGATAGATTAAAAACAAATAAAATTGAAATAGAAAAATCTAAATATCCTGTTATAGATTTAGAAAATATATCATTAGATGATAAAAGACATCTATTATGGGAGAAAAAACTTAAAATGGACAAAAAACTCAAAATAGAAAGAAGAAAAAAAGACAAAGAAACTTGGAAAGAAAATGGATTATTTAACTTAGAAGGTTTATACAAAATATTAGATATAAATAAAGATGAAGATAATGATAATGTATCTCATATAAAAGTATTTTTAAATACAACTAAACAAAAAGTAGAAAAAGAACCTAAAAAATTAACAGAACTTGGAAAAGAATGGGTTGAATCAGCAAGTGAAGACATGAAAGAAAGGATTAAAAAAGAAAAAGTAGAAGAAAAAGTAGAAGAAAAAGTAGAAGGATTTTCTGTAAATATGAAAGTATCATGGACAAATAAAAAAGGAGATATATTTACAGGAACTATTAAAGAATTAAAAGATAAATTTGCTATTATAACTACTGATAAAGACAAAGATGCTAAAATTCCATATAAAAAATTAACTGAAATAAAAGAAGAAAAATCTAAAAAAGAAAAACCCAAAAAAGATAAACCTAAAAAAGAAAAACCCAAAAAAGAAAAACCTAAAAAAGAAATAAAAGAAGAAGAACCTAAAGCATTTGTAGAAAATGCTAGAGTTTCTTGGTCAGACAAAAAGGGAAGTTATGAAGGAACAATTACAAAAGCAAATCCAAAAACAGCTAATATTTTAGCAGATAATGGAGATAGTAAAAGAGTACCATATGCAAAATTAACTTTAATATAAAAAATTTAAAAATTAAAATAACTATTTAATAACTTTTTTTTATTTAATATATATTAATTTATATATATTAATGCCTAATATAACAATCAATGAAGCGACTATTGATGATATCTTACTTACAGATAATGATAGTAATATAACAACATTAAAAGGTCATACAAATATAACCGAAGATTATACTATTATGTTACCTCCAGCTAAACCGAGTAGTGTAAATGATATATTACAAGTAGAATCATTAACAGATGAAATTAAATTAGAATGGGCTGAAGGACCAACTGGAACACAAGGAACAACTGGTAATTTTGGAGGTAATTCATTTGATTTTACATTTGATACTTCAACCACATCAGCTGATCCCGGGACTGGTAAAATTAGATTAAATAATATTAAACAAAGATTATCAGATAATGCATATATAGATCAAACAGACGATCATGGAGTGAGTATTGAGTCTACATTAAATACAATAGATTCAGTTACTTCAGCAATTAAAGGACATATAAGAATATCTAATAAAGAAGATGCTACACAATTTTTAACTTTTGCTATTACTGATTTAACAGATAATGGTGATTGGTGGACATTAAATTTATCAAATGAAGCTAATTCAGCCGAATCACCTTTTAGTAATTCAGAAGATATTATATGCTCATTTGTTACAGTTGGAGATAAAGGAGATCAAGGAACACAAGGAACCCAAGGAATCCAAGGAACAAAAGGAACTGATGGAGAAGATGGAGATGAAGGAGACCAAGGAACCCAAGGAACCCAAGGAACTATAGGAACAACTGGTTCACAAGGAACAAAAGGAACTGATGGAGAAGATGGAGATGAAGGAGACCAAGGATCGCAAGGAACTATAGGAACCCAAGGAACCCAAGGAACTATAGGAACAACTGGTTCACAAGGAACTATAGGAACAACTGGTACACAAGGAACTATAGGAACAACTGGTACACAAGGAACTATAGGAACAACTGGTACACAAGGAACAAAAGGAACTGATGGA
>MDTD01020902.1_pt1 | contig 12623 bp, 10 predicted proteins | sample 811221 | NCBI WGS metagenome assembly MDTD01 (sample SAMN05326646, study PRJNA326480) | marine metagenome | isolation source: seawater | place: Pacific Ocean: South West | collected 2011 | reverse complement strand
TTAATGCACTGTTTTGGCCACTTGCAGTAACACTCTTATCAGAGCGTTCATGTTCCGAGACGGCCAAGGAAACCAGCTCGCTGAGTGCGTCTGACAGGGTCGTGTAGGCGACTCGAGTCTCAGGTGCCATAGCGCCGAAGTAAGCGTTGGGCTTTGTCCTGAGAAGTGGGATGAAACTCGCAAGCCCAGCGGCAACGCCTCGATTTTCATTCGTGTGCAGCCCGCCAGAGGGCTGCTTTTGGTTCCCTTTCTTCGCCTTCAGTCCGCCAAGCAACGCCTCAGTACCGGTAAGGACGCGTGCCAAATTACGCACAATTCGTTCGGAAGACGGAGCGGTCGAGGCGGTCGGGTTAGACGCAGCGGTCCTTGAGGAACCCGTTCCGCTGGGCAACAAGGCTCTTACCTTAGATGGGCCGCGCCTCGGTGAACCGGTGCTCTGCTCTGATGCCGCGTCGGAAACACTGTCCAAATTTAACATTCTCAGGTCGGCACTTGACCAGCCGGCACTCAAAAAACCTTCGGCCAGAACCCTGCGTTTGTGATTCGAAAGACTTGCCAATTCCTGAACAACTTCAACCGACGTAAGGTCAGCGCCTGTGAACGCTCCTCCAGCCAACACACGCGGTGTCGAAAGCACACGTGCAAGGCCAGGCGTATGTGCTGCGAGCTTCGTCAAAACATTAGTCAACCCGCTCGATGCTTCAAATCGCTCGCGAGCCGTCACCACAGGTCGCCGGAGTACGTTACGGAGCCTCGCAGCCGTAATCACATCGCTTGACGCTAAGACATGACCGTCCGACACGCGAAGAGTTCCAAACGCGCCCTGCGCGATTTCACCTGGTTCCTTGCCCTCGGGGGAGCCTGCAACATGGTGAAAGTCTGCTTCCGCCAGATAACCTCTGCTAAACAATCGCTGGTACGGCGCACTCTGACTCGCTCGGGAAATACTTTGGTCACTGTTGTCGCTGCCGCTCCATAAGGCAGTTCCATCGACCGAAGAGCCCGTGTTCACTAAGGGTGCGGCTGCTCGAAGAATCCGCGCAGTCGGCGACAAGGGATGCACAGTGCGGCTACCCTGCATGTTTTCCGGACCGGATCCGGTCAGCTCCTCACTGACCGCTCCTGTTCGCTGCATGAGCTCATATGCGATGTTCGATCCCATCATCGTGGCTGGACGCCCCTCGGGGACCAAACTCAGCCCCAACGCCGGCGACTGAGTCCCGGAGTCACTGTTCTGCTCCAGCGCGACCCAAGACACTCCGTCGAGAGCATCCACTCGGTCTCGATAGCCGAATTTTCGGCCGTCAGTACCACCCACCATGGTATTGCCTTCAAACGAAGACATGGTTGGGTGCCTGGAAAGAACGTTCGATGCGAACATTTCTCCATCACTCAACAGGGCGCCTAAGGGAAGATCGGGCCCACCATCTGCGGCTAGTGCCCACTTGGCATCTGAAATCTTCACTCCGCCAGACGCCACCTCAAGATATGATAAACGGGGAGCGCCTAGCCCTGAGCGTTGCAAGCGAGGTACTGCGCGTCCCGCGCGATCGCGAACGACCTGCTGTGCCAACCTTGCAGGCTGCCTTTTAGGTGCCAGAGATACCCCTCGACTGCTCCCGATTGAGCTAGCAGCAAACGCAAATGCAGGCTCTCCATAAATTCCGGAAACGTATGGACGCACCGGAGATGATCCAGCGGTTGCCTTACCAGCACGCCGCACTAGATCGCTCAATGTGAGCGCTGGTCGTTGTGGCCTCATGCGAGCGACACGACTTACCTGAACTGCTTGCCTAGTAGGATGAACTATCCCCGTTCCGGTGCGAGTTGGTGATGCGTTTGTGAGCCCCTTTACTGCACTGGTACTATGAGCATGCCCGCGGTTCGTATCGTCACCGCTCAGCAAGCCCTCACTCTGCACGTCCGGTAGCAGTGCGAGGAAATCTCCCTCGACGGCATCAAAGAATGAAAATACCGGCCGCTCAACTGCCGGCGATGCTGACTGATAACCACCAACATTAGCTCCGAGCGTCCTTGTTGAAAGCATGCCGTCGACGTCTCTCGCCCGCGACAGACCACTCTCTGCACCATTGAGAGCAGCCCAAAGAGCAGGTGTTCGTCCGTCAACAAGCAGTCCATCTAAACTCAGATCCGTTCTCGAGAAGGGTTCTTCGTCAACAAGCTGATCAACCAGCCGTAGTCCTCCATCAGACAACGCTTGAACGACGCCTACATTAATGCGGCTACCCCCGTCTCCCCAAGTCATGTTCCCTTGCGTGCTACTGACGGTTTGGCGGCGCCGTTGACCATCTGCGCGCGGTCCAAAGAGTGACCGTCTTCGTTGCCTTCGGCGCTCCGGTTGCGCTCCACTGTCTTCGAATATGACCTCTCCGTCCTCGTCCAAAACGCTGACTTGCTCAAAAAATGCATTGTCCCAGTCTCCGCGCCCATAGCCCGCGCGCGCATCACCCGAAAACAGTTCCCAGTGGCCGTTTAGCTTTGCATCGGCGAGCATACTGACTCCGCCCCCCAACGCTTGCGACCATCTTCCAACCGTTTGGTGGACAAGAGTACCCTTGGTGTTACCTGGCTCCATCCCCACCACACCAATCGATTTCTGCGAGGGTAGCGCGCGCTGGACCTGTGAGAAATAGCGCGAAACAAACGTGGCTATTCTCTTCAGATTAGCTGCATCCTCAGCACTCGGCTTGGCGCCTCTCGCTAGTAAATCTCGGATGGATAAAGGTTCAGACATCGGTTGGGGTTCCTCGTAGATCTTCCTTAAACTGCATTTAGGGCTGCGCTAGCGGCATCGCCCAACAGACCACCGAGCAGCGACCCTGGCTTAAACTCATACCAGTCGTAATGAATCTTGATGGTTTCGAACCCGATTTGTCCTCGGGCCATTGCATCCATCTTTGGCCCCTGGAACTCGACAGGAAAAGCACCGTAGAACTCAAAGCGGCATCGTTCGACGAACTTGTCGTTCATGATGATCAGCGCCATGTTCTTGGCCCCGCGCACTGCACTAATGTCACGGCTAGCATCGTGCATCTGCCGCATCCATCCGTACATGTCGCTATCGCGACCGAAGAAACCGCGTTTGAGCGTAAGATTCTCAAACTTACAGCCCTTGATCATGGTGTACTCAAAAAGGTTGTTCCCCCCTTCGCGTACCTTTTGAACCTCTGTGGTCATTTTGAGACCATCGACTTCTTTGCATCTCCCGGCGACAACTCCATCGATTTCAACGCTAAAGTGATAGGGCGCCTCCGGATCGCTACGAAGCAACGCGTTGATAAACGAGCCCAAGCCAGTAGAGCCAAGGGCAGACGTGAGTTTGCCTCCCAGCGCCGCGTTCGCGGCTCCCGCGGCACTCGACTTGCTGGGAACCGCCCCCTTAGCTGCTTTCGTAATTGCTTCTTTGACCATGCTTCATCCGCCTTGTCTTGCCGTCGTCCTAACCCGGTTCACTAAACACTCGTAGGAGGGGTCCCGAGGGTGGGGTCAACTGACCCCACCGGATACAATAGACCCCGAAAGAATATACTCTAACTCATTCATCTTCCGCAGCCTCTGCACCGATTCCTTCAACATCCGCATCCACTCGGAAAACTAAATATTCAGCAGGGCGAACCGGCGCTACACCACATTCAATGATGATTTGACCGGCCTCAACAACGTCGGGTGGATTGGTCTCATGATCACACTTCACAAAGAAGGCGTCTTCGGGTTTACCCCCCGCAAACCATCCTGCCTGATACAATGCCATTAAAAACCCCGAGATTTGCCGCGTTAGCTTCTTCCACAACATGTGGTTGTTTGTTTCGAATACACTCCATTGCAAACCTCGTTCCACACTGGAGATTATGGCGTTAACAATACGTCTAACGTTGACATATCTCCATTGTGGATCGTTCGACGTAGTCCTCGCTCCCCACACTCGCACACCTCGTTGGGGGAATGCGCGAATACAGTTGATGTGCTGATCGTTCAGGGCACCGAGGTCAACATCGGACAGTGAACGTGCGAGATCGAATATACCGACCATCTCTTCATTGGCAGGAGCCCTCTGCGGTCCGACCATGATGTCGCACTTAGCATACAAGCCAGCGACATGACCGGAAGGCGGAATGGTCGTCATTTTGCCGTGACGCCCCTCGACAACAATCCAGGGAAAGTAGAACGCTGCGTAGGCAGAGTCGAAAAGGAGGCGCCATTGTCCAGCTCTTCGATGATCAACCGGATCCGGCATATCGAGAATACACGTACGCGTCTTCATTCGCTCGCACTGGCTTACCATTGCCTCCTGGACTACATGCACGTCCTTTTCTATGCGAAAACCCGAGCTGTTTTCCAAGGCCCACATGACGTCAGGGCACGCAAGGAGATCGACTTCTTCGACAGCCTCCAAAGCGGCGATTCCAAATCTTTCCTCGGGACCGATATTCGCCCCAATAAAGTCCGCCGGCGTTATTGTGTGCAGACCATCAGCACCGTCAGCGAGGGGTACATCGACAATCGAGACCGGAACATTCTCCGGACCAGGAGTTTCGACCCAATGGTCCTCGACATTCAACAGGCCAGACTTCGTGTTGATAACTCTTTCGAAGTACAGGTCAGAGATTCGAGACATCGAGAGATTGCGAAAAGTCTCAACGGTCTGTCCCCAGCGCGCCTCTACAGTGAACTCCACAGGCTCGATGAAGGTTGGCGATCCGGATTTAAAGTCATGCTCAAGCGGTTCAGCGGTGTCCCAAGCAATGTTCTTCCCGCTCAACTCAAGAATAGTACGACACGTGGTTTTCTCACCATCACGAAACTGAACAACGGTTCCTCGCTGAAGGCCAAGAGTGCTTTTTACAACTGCGGACGTATCCCCAGCCTTCAGGTCTAGTGTGAGGAGCGTCGACACACGAGGTTGCTGACGTGTTACAGATACCCGAACAGATGACCCCCAAGCCCCCTCGTTTGCCGCTCGAATCGTGAGCGTCTCTTTTCCTGTGCCATCGGCGACGTTAAGACTAGCCTTTGTCGCCACCTCCTCTCGAGCGCGACGCACAAGGTGAGCAATCCGCAAAACGTAGCATACGGCCCCACCGTTCGCGAAAAAGCCGCGAATACAGTCTCGTAGATAGCCCTGCCCTTCAGGCAGACTTCCATAAACGGTATCGAATTCATCGATGCTTGTGATGCGGACAGGAATACTCGTTGGTCCCCGCTGGGCAACACCGATAAATGCCGGCACACCAGTTGGCCCCAGCACCATCGGGACCAGAGACCTCGATTCTAATTCCTGGTAGACACCTGGTGATCGCGATGTTCTCACAACTACGCTCCTCTGAACGCCTTCGTTTCAGTGTACACGAACTTCTGTGAAGCACCGCATCGAACTTCACAGCTCACAAATCATTAGCCCTTTCGAGAACTGTTGATTTCCTTATTTATCTCTGAAATCTCGCGCACCCATATCTGCCGCTCCTTATGTTCCATCGCGAGAATGTCATCGATGGCCCAATGGAAGTGATACGCGATGTAAGCTACCTCCTGATAGATGCGTTCCAGGGGGTAGCTTACGATTCCCCCATGTCTGTACCTAAGTCGAAATCAAAATCGTGACCGCATGCAGGGCACTTCATGTTGATCGCCGCGGTTCCTTCCTCATTGATACGACGGTAAAAATCCTGGAGGTAGGCTAAGTCAGTCGAGAACATTTCTTCGATGACGGAAGGATTTATGGATTTGAGGTCTCCCAATTTCGTGATCACCCGACTTAGTAGAATGATGACCAAATAGGCCCGGTTGTTCTGGACTCGGTAGTCCTGAAGCGGAAGAATCTCGTCCTTCGCAGTAGCTAGACGCATTACCCCTTTCTGGTGGGTGTTGCCCTCTTTGTCCACGTACCCCTTCGGTAGGGTGAATTCGAACTCTGTTTTGAAAGCCATTGAACTAAACCTTCCTTGTTCCTTCTCGATGCGGTGACGGTTATGACAAACCGTCGCTTCAACATATTCCGTTCCCGTCGGCTGCGCGATCCGACGTCACGGAGTCTGTCATTGGTAGCCTGCTATGCACATTTTAGCAACCCGTGGCGGATTGAAGTGTCCCCATGCCTTGGTGCTAACGCCACAGAAAAAAAAGAGGCCACACCGGAGTGTGGCCTCTCATTCATCATCAGCGGTAGCTGAGTAAGGACGAGCTTACTCGCTAACGTCCCCACCAGTCGGCATTTGACCGATGCGGAAGATCACGAATTCGGCCGGTTTCACAGGACACATGCCGATTTCACAAATCAACTGACCTGCATCGATAACCTCCGGTGGATTTGTTTCTTCGTCACACTTGACGAAGAACGCTTCTTCCGGGGTCTTGCCGAACAACGCACCTTGGCGCCACAGACGCATCAGGAACGCGGAGATGTCACGCGTGACACGCTTCCATAGTCGATGGTCGTTTGGCTCAAAGACCGTCCACTGCGTACCCAACTCGATGGACTGCTCCACCATGTTGAAGAGACGTCGTACGTTCACGTAACGCCAGCTTGCATCGGAGGAGATAGTACGCGCTCCCCAAACACGGATGCCGCGGTTGGTAAAGGAGCGGATGCAGTTGATTCCCTTTGGATTGAGAATGTCCTGCTCTCCTCGTGTGATGTCGTACCGAAGACCGAGTGCACCACGAACCAACTCGTTCGCAGGCGCCTTGTGAACGCCACGATCGTTATCACTTCGAGCGTAGATTCCGGCCATGAAACCACTTGGTGGCTGGTAGACGTTTCCTTTGTAGGGATCGTATACCTCCAGCCATGGGAAGTAGTACGCTCCGTACTTGGAGTCACGCGGCTTAGGAAGCTTGTCTACACCGCCCTTCTCAATCACCTCTGGCGAGTCGAGAATAGCGAATCGGTAGCGCATGTTCTCACAGTGCGAAAGCACAGCATCTTGGATGGCAGGATCGGTCTGACCTGGAGCGCAGACGATGTTGATATCGTCGACATCTTCAAAGGCCTTCAGACCTGTTCGTGTGCCCGGACCATTGTCCGTCCCGATGTAACGGCCAGCTCCGCCAGCCTTCTTCTCGTCGCCGCCATCAGCGCCAACGTTGAGAATGAAGCAACGCGCTCCACCGTTGTTGAAGAAGCCGTATACGGCGTGGGCAAGGTAATCACTGTGCTGGAAGTCACCAAAGTTTTTGGTGAACGTGCTCCAGTTTGGACAAAACACCGTTTCGTTCACAGGACCGACGCTGGACTCGCCGATAAAGCCGACTGTGCTGGTTCCAACCATCTCTAATGGTTTCGACCCGCGATCGACCTCTTCCACGTAAACACCTGGTGACAGGTAGCTAGTAGCCATTTCTAATTTCCTCCTGACAGAATTTGAGGTTCTCCGACCTTCTAATGCCCGTTAGGGCGACACCTAGTTGTAGTGAGTTAGTGACAAGCAAACTGCATGGTACCTTTAAAGCACCTCCGACGGCCCAATCGGACAACGTACGAGATAATGGTGACATTATTTCTGCGCGTTGACTGCAACCTCCCTGGCTGTAACTCGCCTGACCTCCGGTGACTTCCGATCGGACTCGATGCGGAACCGGACAAAATAAAACACGGCGGGCCGTATTTCCTCATTCATGCTGCGCCAAAAACTCAACACATCATTAAAATCGGATTGTAGATTGGGATAAACGTTCAATTTGTCATCAGGGAAAAAACTCTCCCCTTTGAGCAGTTCCCCCGTAAGAACTGGATACTCAAGCAAAGTTTTTACCGCAAGCCCTGTGAGCAAGTTTTCTTCGGCCGGGGAGTTGCCCCAGACACTAAGAATGTAGTGCGCCATCATGTGTACAGGTGCGTCACGGTAGTACTCAACAATACGGCCATCTTTTGTGTAAGACGACACCAAACTGTCAGTGCGCTCGCGATACCGATGATCAAACTGAAGGTGGTACATAAAGCAGTTTACTGTCGGTAAATTCTTGATGTTGTCTTTCTTCGGCTTCTCAACGGACACGTTGACTGTCGTGAACCCAGCATTCTTGAAGGAATCCTCCAATAGGGTTTTGACGGTTTCGCCGATGTCCTTGATGACTTCGAATTGACTCATCGCGAAAAGATCACCTTGTGAGGTGCTGCCAGCAAATTGCTGAATGTGCCGCGCAGCGAAGATCGCGCGTCAGCGTGACAGAAGGTAGCATACGGTTTTTCAGGATGTCAAACGCACCCAAGGTACTGATTTTAATGAGTTTTAGACCTTTATCCAGGTATAAAAAAGCGAAATGTTTACGCCTTAACGCTCCTAAAATTCAGGAAGTGCCCCGCCAGACGAGTTCTCCGTTGCGATTCGCATCGTGTAGCCGGAGGAGCCTGAGGTGGCTTGTACACGGATATACCACTTTCCTTCCGGGAGCTCTAGGGGCCCCAGCTTCTCGTGCCTTCGACCGGCTACATGCTCCAATTCGCGAATCGTTGCGGCCTTGCGGCCGCGAATAAGAAGATTCCCATCGACCTGAGGATTGTCCCACCAAATCTCGACCGTAACGCTACTAGGTTGTTCGAGTTCAACGACTCGCCAGTCAGAGTTATCCCCCTCCGGGGCACTTACGCGATCATCGATGTACTGATCGAGGACCGACTGCACAGAGCCACCGCGCAGTGCATCCTGACCAGAAGCACTCTCGAACCCCGCACCGCAGGCAGGATGAAAATTCAACAACAGAAACATCAGAAAGAGGGGTTTTATGTTCTTCATATTTCTCCCTGGTCCGAACGGACTCTTTACGCCACTAGGTCAAGAGGTCTACCACAGGCTACGAACTACGGAGGAATCTGCAAGCGAGTAGCCAGGGTTCTTACCCGTGGAGCAAGACTTTGACTCCTCGATCGATCTGTTAGCACTGACAGGTTGAATTGAGCAGAAGTGTGTGTGCCGCAAAGAAACCTGTGTTACTGAACCGACATGTCTCGTCGGATGTCCATAACACGCCTTGTTGCTACAGCGATTCTCGCGGTAGTGGTCGCTCTGTCCCTGGTGCTCTTACAAGCATCACAAGAAACGACGACCTCTCCGACGGGGGTGGCCGACGGTGAACACAAGAAGCTCGAGGCCACGGCGTATGTTCGGGAGCACTTCCAAGATGGTGACGCCGTCATGGTCGTTCCAGCCTGGCACGAGGATCAATGGATTCACTTGAAGGGAATCGGAAAGGGAACACAGCGCTTCCCCTTCGAGGCACTTCTACGTTGTCAGCGCTGCGACCCCGTTTCACAGGCAAAAAACAAACGCATTTGGGTGATTGGTTTCACGTCACATGGCAACAAGCCGAACGGCGACCTCTTCGATACACTCACCGCGAAACTTGAGAAAAGCTTTCCCGACCAAAGCGTCGTCTCCCTTTACGAGATGCCTGTTCTTGGGTTCCGCGACTCGCTTTCGAGTTCTCTCGGTAAGACAACCGTGACTCGCCGAACGTCGAGTGGAGAAGAACGAGTTTGCCCGCGAGTCAAAGGACGCTTCCGATGTGGAAAGAAGGCCTGGGAAAATCCAGCGATTGAAACGCGCGATGTTTACCATAACGAGGTCACTTGGGTTTTAGCTCACCCTCCGGATAACGGTGAAACTCTTGTCATCGATTGGCCAATTGAGGGCTCGAAATACGTGATTGTTCGCGCCGGCCTCACCCTCAAAGCCGTTCGTAAGGAGCAGGGAAGTACCGTCAAGGTAAAGGTCTTTGTGGACGAGAAACAAGCGGACTCGTTTGAACTGGAGCCCCATGAATATCGGCTAGAAATCCGCGCTATTGCCCTTCCGAAAGACGAGTCTCTAAGAGTTCGTTTTGAGGTTTTTGCGGCGGATCATGAATTCCGACAGCTCATGCTAGAGGCCGATACGGTTGAAGAACTTCCACCGGGCATACCCACGATTTCGCCTCGACAGTAAACTTAGTCCTGCGACGAAGTCAGTAGTTTTGCGGAATCACGAACGTATATGCGCAGCATCGGTACTCCGTCATAAGCGACCGTCCAGGCGGGGCCCGGGACCTGAAACGAACGACGAACGCTCAAGTCCTCCATCTCCGTAAACGACTTCTGTGGTTCGACCAGGGCAATGTCAGCGCCATGTGCGGACCTGACTGCCCGGATATCTCGACGAAGTTCACCGTCTCGCTGGTAGAACTCAATGGCCCAAGCCGGAGTATTCTGGAAATATATGCGGGCTCCGGGCGGAGCGGACTGATTAACCCAATGCAGAGCTTCGTGGGACGTTAGCCCCCAGTAGAGTCGCATCATCTGGTTGTCGGCAGCCCCCTGCAAGCCACCCGCTACGAGTCGGTTATAGTAGCCCGTACCGTACGGAAGACCGCGGACAGATTCACTCGCCCCTCCCGCAAGAATGATAGTGGCTGTGCCAACCACAACGACTCTTGCGACGACAGTTCGCGACTGATTTAGCATCAGATCAGTGAGCCGAAATAGGCCGTAACCAGCCAATAACATAAGGAATGGCATAGCTGTCATCCAGTGTTTGACTCCGCCAAAAATGGGAACACTAGGTAGGGAAATTAGAAGGATCGGGAAAAAACCATTCATGACGGCGAAAAACGTCGCTCGCTCATGCTGCGAGGGAGGCGATTGGTCGCGGGAACTGGTCCAAAAGGACTGTTGCCCATTGAATCGGAGCGCAAGAACCAGACCCACAATCGTCAAGAGCACAAGTGTTAGCGGAACGGTATAAACGGTGAGAACAAGTGGAAGCTCGATTGGAAAAGGAGGCACTTGGAGTGGTTCACCAAAATACCACTGCAGATAATGCGCGTGTTCGAGATGGAAAGAGAAGTACTCCGTCAGGGCGATAAACGGGTCATACCAAAGCCTGGGCCAAGCCACGAAAAAGAGCGTGAGGGCGATCGGCGGCATTACGAGGAAAGCGACTGGCAGGGCTGGCAACTTGAGAGAGGGACGCCCCCTGTTCCAGCGAAAGAGAATTTCATGCCGTCCCAACCAAAGCCAGCAGATGATCAAGGGAACCGGCAGAAAGAAAGCGTTGTGCTTGATTAAGAGTGCTACTCCCCAAACGAATCCGGCTACGATAGCCCAGCGACGATCATCCAGTGACCGCCAAAAAGCATAGAATGTCGCCAGCGTCGCCGCTACGATCGGCATGTCGAAACACGCAAGATGGGCATGATAGAAGTTGCGGGGAATGAAGAGAAAAGCCAGCCCACCGAAAACACCAATTTGCCAGCCAAAGAGATGCAATCCCAGCAGAAAGGTGAGCACGACTGCAAGGGCTCCGGAAACGATGCCTGGAAGGCGCATAGCACTGCCTTCATCGAGTACAGCAAGCGTCTTCGTCTCGTTGGCTTGGCATGGAGAAATGGGAGGAGGACTTGCCGTTTTTGGCGCGCAGGTCTTTAGGAGGTCTACCTCCTCGCTCGCGTGAAGAACAATCGTTGCGTCATTCTTTCCGCGCTCCCTGACCGTTCCTGCGGCCAACACAGTACGTTCCTTGTTCCCCTCACCTACCTGAAGCGGTGCCAGAACTTCTACCTGCGCCCCTTCCGTGAACCCATCAGAGGGCGTCAGACGAACAACGCGAGCTTCCAGCTTGCCGTCTATGTCTTTTAAGCCATGCAGGTCACGATTCTTCTTCGCGAGATATCGCCGAGATATGCCAAAAAGCGATTTCATCAGTGGCGGATGCTCGAAATTCCCTTTCCATGTTTTTAGGACACCGTGGCGACCAAGCACTTCTGCTCGCTCCGCAACGTCGTCAGCCGCCTCCACCTGGATCAGCCAATCGTCGTAGGACTGGCCGTACTCGAAATAGAAGGCCTCATCGCGGCTATAACCAACGTCCATCGTCAGCATCAGGAACATCATGGACAAGACGAATAGGCCTAGGCCTACAAACCAAACCTGGGTCGTGGATAGTGGTGGGCTCTCGCCTTTTGTGGACTGCTCTGACATATCCCCTTGAGCGGACCACCTATCGGACACGCCGCTGGCGGCGTAACACGGCCAACGGCCAACGCGCTAGTACAAAGTCGAATGGTTGCGACTACGTCAGTCTCCCAGATGAACCAATAAATTTCCCCGTAACACTGTCGCTATTTTGGGCAATCTCCGCGGGGGAACCAGCCCCGACAACGCGGCCTCCCCCTTCCCCTCCATCGGGACCGAGGTCGACTACATGGTCTGCGGACCGAATGATATCCAAATGGTGCTCAATTAACACCACCGTATTCCCGCGGTCGACAAGCCGTTGCAGAACATCCAAAAGCATCATGATATCCGCCAGGTGCAGTCCCGTGGACGGTTCGTCCAGAAGATACACAGTGTGCCCTTGATTCTTTCGGGCCAACTCTCGGCTTAGTTTGATTCGTTGCGCCTCACCGCCGGATAGAGTTGTTGATGATTGACCCAGCTCCACGTACCCGAGCCCCACATCGTTGAGCGTATCGAGAATTCGTTTCGCTTTGACGTGGTGACGAAAAAACTCCCGCGCATCCGCAACACGCATGGCAAGCACGTCGGCAATGGTCATACCGTCGTATTTGACGCGTAACGTCGCTTCATTAAAGCGCTGACCTTCGCACTCAGGACATGTGACAAAAACGTCAGC
>MDTD01037508.1_pt1 | contig 12624 bp, 11 predicted proteins | sample 811221 | NCBI WGS metagenome assembly MDTD01 (sample SAMN05326646, study PRJNA326480) | marine metagenome | isolation source: seawater | place: Pacific Ocean: South West | collected 2011 | reverse complement strand
TTAGTTGCCGCCATTAAAATTATATCTTCACTTTGCTCAAAACCATCCATCTCTACTAATAGAGCATTTAAGGTTTGCTCTCTCTCATCATGACCACCTCCAAGTCCAGCTCCGCGCTGTCTTCCAACCGCATCTAACTCATCAATAAAAATAATACAAGGTTGATTTTGCTTTCCTTGTTCAAACAGGTCTCTGACGCGTGAAGCTCCAACACCAACAAACATCTCAACAAAATCTGCCCCACTTAGACTAAAGAAAGCAACATTTGCTTCTCCAGCAACAGCACGAGCTAACAATGTCTTGCCTGTCCCTGGTGGTCCAACCAGCAAAACTCCTCTCGGAATTTTGGCTCCAAGTTTTTGATAGCTTTTTGGTTTTTTTAAAAACTCAACCACCTCATTCAATTCTTCCTTAGCCTCTACACAGCCAGCAACATCATCAAATGTAACCTTCGGCATATCTGATGTCCAAATTTTTGCTTTACTCTTGCCGAAATTGAAAATAGATTTCATTCCGCCGCCGCCGCCTTGCATTCTTCGCATTAAAAATATCCAAAATCCTAGAATTAATACCCAGGGTAGGAGGTTTAGGAAATAACCCGTCCAATCGACAGTTTGCTGCTTGAAGCTATAGTCAACACCATTTTTATCCCATTCATTCATAACGTCACGATCGATAAAAGGAAGTTTCAATCGAAATCTTTTTACATCAATAGAGGATCCCCGTTTATTAATTATATTTTGTTCTTGGGCTAACTCACCATGAAAAACTTCATCAACTATCTGGGCCTTGGAAATTAGCCCTTTATTTAAAAATGAGCGATATTGAGAGTATTGAACTTCAATTTCTTCTCCGCTTGGATTTGTAAAGAAATTTGAAAGGAAAACCGCTGAAACTAGAATCAATATCCATATAAAGCTCGTCTTACTAGCTTTTCCAATTTGAAAACTTTCAGAATTTTTATCATTATTTGATTTAGGCCCGTTATTCTTTGAATTAGGTTTATCTTTATCTGTTTTTTTTGAATTTGAGTTCATTTTTTAAATAGTTTCCCCTAGCTTATATATAGCGTTTAAGTTCCTGAATTCCTGATTATAATCCAAACCATATCCCACAACAAATTCAGATGATATTTCAAAACCCAGCCAATCAATCTTCAATGAAGAGTTTGAAGAATCAGGCTTCATTAAAAGCGAAGCAATTCTTATTGATTTTGGATTTTTTCTTTTCAAGTGTTTTTTAAGGTATTTAATTGTATTTCCAGTATCTATTATATCTTCAACTATAATAATATTTTTTCTTGATATATCCAAAGTAAGATCTTTTTCTAATCTTATTTTTCCCTCAGATTTAGTGCCACTGTAACTTGATACCTTAACAAAATCTAATTTGCATTCTATAGTTACAGCTCTAAATAAATCAGCAGCAAATATAACTGCTCCATTTAAAATAACTACAAAAACGACAGATTCGCCTTTATAAAAAGAGGATATTTCTAAACCCATATTTTTAACTTTAGCTGAAATATCAGATTCAGATATTAACTCAATTAAATTATGCGAAACACTCATTTTATCTATTTATACATGGAAAGTTCCATCAAATTGATAGTATTATTTGTAACTCTAACCTTATTACTCAACCTTTGACCACATAGCCAAATTATCTCTTCATCAGCTGTGACTACTAATTGTTTTTCTTTATTAAATCGATCAATTTTGATATCAATTAAATAGTCAGATATTTTTTTGCTACCCTTCATCCCAAATGGTTGAAACTTGTCACCATTCATCCAATTTCTAATTTGGATACTTCTATTCTTTATTTTATCTAAATCTATTAGCTCAGTATTTAAATCATTTTGAAATTTTCGCTTATAAGTTTTTTTAAATGAGATAATAGTATCATTAAAATGATGCACACCAAATCTATCTATATTCATTTTCGATTTTGTTGCTAGAGATTGACTTAGAATCCATTTTGACCTATCTCTCAGAATTGTCCAATTCTTATTAATTTTTATCCAAAACCCAGTTTTAGATTTATCTAAAAAGTTCTTGAGCAAATTATATTTATGACGTCTCCATGGTAAATCTGATTCTCCAATGATTTCTTTAATTAAACTAATTTTGAAGTAAGTGTTGAGATCCAACACCTCACTATCATAAAGATTGAAGTTTGCATTCTTGTCTTTATCTATTTTCATTGCTAGAAATTGCATTAAAACTTTTTCTTTCAATATAGCATTTTGTGATTTCTGAGAAATATTAGAAAATTTATTTATAATTGAACTATCTTTTTCAATAAGCTTTGGGATGATGCATTTTCTTACATAGTTACGTTTTATTGAAATATCATCATTTGATAAATCATGAATAAAATCTATGTTATTTATTTTAGCATAAGTATTTATATCAGATTTTTTATAGTTAAGTAGTGGTCTTATGATCTGTCTATTTTTTGGAATAATTCCCCTCAAGCCCTTAATAGAACATCCTTGATTTATATTCATTAAAATAGTCTCAATATTATCATCAGCATGATGAGCTGTTGCTACATAATCAAATTTCAAATCATCTAAAGCTTGAGTATAGCTTTCATAACGAATTCTTCGTCCCCACATCTCCATACTTTCACCTTTTATTTTATTTCTTTTTTTAGACTTAATAATTAAGGGAATTTTTTTCTCAAGAAACTTATTCTTTACAAAACTCTCATAATCATTTGCCTGAAGAGTGAGGTTGTGGTTAACGTGTATTCCATATAATTGATTTTTTGGTATATTTTTTGAACAAAGATCAAATAAAATCATAGAATCAATTCCACCAGATATGCCAATTAACAGCTTTTTATTTTTAGGAATAATTGAACCCAGAAAACTTGTAAAACTCTTATTGGAAATAGTCACTTTACTAATTAAATGAAGTTAGATACAACTTTAGTAGCAGATTTAGCCGATGACATAATGTAGAAATGAATACATGGAACGCCTTTGTCAATTAACTCTTGAATCTGACTTATTGCCCAGTCAATACCAGAATTCCTAATTTCACTTTTAGATTTTCCTTCAACGGATTTAATTAATTCTTTTGGCAGATTAAGATAAAAATGTTTTGGCAGCGCCTCCAAGTGGCGCTCTAATGACAAAATTTTAATTCCAGGAATAATTGGGATTTTGATTCCAATTTTATTGCACTGCTCTACAAATTTAAAATAGTGTTTATTATCAAAAAACATTTGGGTAACAATATAATCAGCACCGCAATCTACTTTGTATTTTAATTTTTCCATGTCACTCTTAATACTAAGAGCTTCAAAGTGTTTTTCTGGATAACCTCCGACACCTACACAAAAATCAGTTTTGCTTGGATCAACTAAATTTTCAAGGTATTTACCATCATTCATTTTTTGGATTTGCTCAACTAAGTCGCTAGCATATATATTGTAAATATTATCTTTTTCTAATTTTTTACTTTGTCTAAGCTCATCACCCCTTACAGCAAGAATATTATCAATTCCCAAATAGTTTAGTTCAATTAGCGCATCTTCAGTTTCTTCTTTTGTAAATCCATTGCATAATATGTGGGGTACTGTCTCAACATTAAATTTATTTTTTATTGCCGCGCTCATACCTATAGTTCCTGGTCTTTTTCTTCTTATGTGCTCAATTAAATTACCTCGACCATCATCCTGATAATATGACTCAGCAGAACGACTAGTAAGATCAATAAAAGGTGGATCATAAGGCATCAGCTCTTCAACCAACTTAAAAACCTTATCAATTGAACCGCCTCTAAACGGAGGGATTATTTCGTAGCTAAAAAGAGTTTTGTTAGTGTTTTTAATATAATCCGTTATTTTCATAGAAATGAATTTACATAGAAGTTAAAAATGGATTTGAAATTAATTCATGTTTTAATTTTGTATCATCTCCATGACCTGAGTGGATTATTTTATCATGATTAACTGTCTTAATTAAATATAATAAAGAATCTTTAAGTTGGCTTAGACTGCCCCCAGGAAGATCTGTTCTGCCAACGCTTCCATGAAATAGGGTATCACCTACAAAGATATGCTCTCCAATTTCATAACAAACACCCCCTGGGGTATGGCCAGGAGTTTTAAAAATATTTACCTGAAATTCATCAAAAGTGAAACTTTTATGATTAGAAATCCAAAAATCTACAATTGGTTTTTGTTTTACTTCTACACCAAACATTTCACAGCTTTGTTCATACGTATCCAAAATCATTTTTTCATTTTTATGCAAATAGAATGGTAAATCAAATAATTTCTGAAGCCTTGAAACTGCTCCAATGTGATCTAAATGAGCATGGGTATTTAAAATTGCAAGGGGCTGAAGTTTTTCATTATTTATAAAATCAATAATAACATTTTCATCGTCTCCAGGGTCAATAATAAGCGCTTTTTGGGAAAATACATCCCTAATTAAAAATGTGTTTTCTTGAAAAGGGCCAGTTACTATTCTATCTACAACTAAGTCAAATTTCATCAAAAAATAGATCGCCCAGACATTGTACTTTATCCTCAAAAGAATGTGGGTACAAAAAGTGCTCTGTAGCAGATATACTGCTTAAGATTGAATTACCATCTTGAGGAGTAAAGCAATAGCCGTAAACTTCGTGATTATTTTTAACATGCAATGATTGTTCCACAACAACGGTTTGATTTAAAATTCTGCCAAAATGACCATGATCTCTTCCAAATGAAAAAACTGTGGAGGTCATATTTTTTGATGTCATGGCAACAAGGTCATTTTTTTGCAATCTGTCTTTTACATCATTTAAGGTTAAAGGTTCTTTCGTTTTAAGATAAAACCAAAGAACATGCATATATTGACTGTTTATTTTCATAGCGGATGAAAACATATTCAAATCATATCCAAGCGTTGAGAAAAGATCATGTGAATCCTTTGCATGGTGCGATCCAAATGTTTCATAGTCATGTGAACCTACAGATGGAGCAGCAATAAAACTTCCAACCTGGCTTGTGTCATTTGCTCTTCGAATACACATAAATCTACCCTCTTTAAGGTTGTCCGGGCCTTCCTCTTTAATTGCTATTGTGTTAGTAATACAGGAAATGTTATGGGTATTGCAAGATACAACTTGTATAAACTGGTTATTAGTATTTGCTTTCATGATTTTATCATTAATACCTCTAGCGTATTTCATTCCAAATCCATCTTCACTTCCTTGAGCAATAAAACCCTTTACATCTTTTAAAAATTTTTTGTAGGAAGATTCTTTATTAATACTTCCAATGCCAGAAGGTGTGCAGTCAATAACTACAGATGCTCTTGAAATTGCTTCCTCAGCGCTTAAATCAGATTCAATTCCTAATTCTTTAAATCCTGTTATTTTATCCTCATTAATAGAAATACGAGCTCCGCGCTTTAAAAGACCGATTACTTTCGAGCGATCATCTTTTGATGGAGTATTCTTATGAAAAGTTACCTGGTCAATTCCAAGTTGCTCTTTATAATCGCACAATAAGCCAATAAGAGGTTCGCCAATAGTACCAGTTCCAACAATATGAACAATTTTTTTTGACATAATAGATAGCCTCTAATTAAAACTATTTCTTATTTGATTTTTTTTCATTAATGACATGGTATAGAAACCAGAAAATAATAGAACCAAACACAACAACATAAACAAATAAAAAATAATTAAAAAAATTATACATCGTAATTATAGTGAATTTTTGTTTCGTAAAATGTGCGATCTATATCTAAGCATTAAAACAAATAAAAGCGTGAAGGAAATAAGTGAAAAAATAAAAGGATATAATATTCCTTGGGGTTGACTTGCCATCTCTACTTGAGGATGAGATTGAATCTCAGGTTCCCAGAATTGTACAGATACAAAAATTATAGGAACATTTATGAATGCTAAAATTCCTAAGGCAGCAGCTTGGCGTCTGATGCGCTCGATATTGCCTCCAAAAGATCGAAACATAAAATAACCTAAATAAAATAAAAATAAAATAAGGGTAGTTGTTAGTCTAGGTTCCCATATCCAAAATGTTCCCCAAATTGGCTTAGCCCATATAGGGCCAGTTATCAGAACAAGCCCCATAAAGAAAGTGCCAATTTCAGCAGCAGCTAAACCAACATCATCCCAACTATCGTTATTCTTTATAAATAGCATAAATCCAGAAATCATCACGATGAAATACGACAAAAAACCTACCCAGGCTGATGGTACATGAACGTAGAAAATCTTTTGGGCCCAATGCTGATCTGCAATCATAGGGGTATTAAATATTATATTTAAAAGATTAACAAGAAACAGGATGGCGATAAAACCAACAAAAATTCTATTATTTCTAATACTAAAAAATAATTTCATCATTCTTCCACTATGTAATCAAATAAAGCATATCCAGCAAGTCCAAATAATACAACAATTGATGCTATAATTAGAACCCAAACATTCCATAATTCATAGGATTGTGAATTAATTATATCGTTCGAAATTTTAGTTGCAGCAATCATTAAAGGTGATAGCAAAGGGAACATTAAAAGAGGTAAAAGTATTTCACTAAAGTTTGATCTGATAACAATACCTGAAACAATACTAGCAATTGACATCATAGCTAGATTGATCAATAATGATGTTAGAATAAAAAAAGAAAGGTTTTCAGGGATTTCTAAAAGAAGTAGTTTGAAAAAAGGCGCAATAATAACTAGTTGTGTTGTAGTAATAAAAATAAACCCGCTAACCCATTTAGAAAGAAATATCAGGCCACGGTCAACTGGAGCTGAGACCAACAATGAAAAAGCATCGAACTCTTTTTCATATGCAAATGAACGATGTACACCAATTACAACAACGAACAAATTCATCAACCAAAACATTCCTGCTGAATAATTAGATAAAATTTCAGATGATATATTTGAAGAAAGTGCAAAAATAAGAATGATAGCCAAACCAAATATTAACATTGATAAAATGATTTGCTTTGATCTAAACTCTATTAAAAGTTCTTTTTTAATTAAATTAAGAAGCATCTTTTTTAAAAATATTACCTGATTCTAACTTTAGGATATAATCTCCATGTATCTTGGCTTTTTGGTTATCGTGAAGAACTAGAATTGCAGATTTATTTTGTATTTTAATTTCTGTAATTAATTGATCTACTAGGAAAATTCCATCTTCATCTAGACTTGAATAAGGCTCATCAAATAACAGCAAATCAGGATTAATTAAATCAATTTGAACAAGCTTCAACTTTTGCAACATTCCTCTTGAAAAGACAGCGATTGGCTTATCAATAAAATCAATTAACCCATAACGATCTAGTTTTTCCTGAATATATTTTTCTTTTGATGTCAAACCTCTGAGGCTTAATAGAAATCTTAAATTTTCTCTTGGTGAAAAAAATGAATACAAGCCAGGGTCGTGCCCGATGTACAAAATATTTTGTCGATGTGTACTATCGGCTGCAATCAAATTTTTTTCTTTAAATGCCATTGTTCCTGAATCTGCTTTCATAATTCTGGCAATTATCCTAAGAAGAGTACTTTTTCCAGAACCATTTTTACCCATCAAAGCAATGATTTCACCTTTATTTTGTGTAAAACTTATGTCATCAAGAACGTTCAATCTGTTAAAAGACTTGCAAATGTTCTTAATAGAGAGCATTCATTTTTTCTTTAAGCTAGCTATAATCTCAGACACTTCAGCTTTTATTTCTGATCTACGCGACAAAAAATCATCTTTATTTAAATTTCCAATATCAAATTCCATTTCAAGCTCTTTTATTTGACGATATAGAATGATTTTTTTTCTTTTAAGTAAATCTTTATCGTAAGCGTTATTAATTACATTGATTTTAGATAGTAATAGTGGCTGAATAGAATATATTAGAGGTGCTACAAATATAATGATAGTAAAAATATGGCTAGCAACAAAATCCAAAGCTTAATCCTTTCTAGGCCACAATGCAATTAATGTGCCAAAGGCCAATATGTAACCTCCGATCCATACCCATTTAACTAAAGGGTTAATCATAATTTTAATAAATGCAGTACTATTATCATTGCTTACTGAAGAGAAAATGGAGTAAATATCTTTATTAATTGTTGAATATATATCCAATTCACTATGAGGCTGTCTCTTATTTATATCAGGATTTTTGTGAAAATAAACTCTTTTTTCTGGTCGAAGGTTTGTAATAAAATTTCCTGCAGCATCCGATACACGTAAATCAGTTATCCATGCATAATGATTTGGTCTTTCTTCTTCATACATTCTCGTTAGTTGAATATTATAATTTGCCACACTCTCACTCTGTCCAACCTGAATGCCAAATTCTTTTTCTTTGTCAAATGCATGCCCTGTAAAACCAATAAACATTAAGACAATTCCAAGATGAACGATATAACCACCGTATCGTGAACGATTCTTTACAATCATTTTATATAAAGAAAGAAGTACAGTTTCACTAAACTTCCTTTTTCGGACTTTAACACCCTTGATAAACTCACTTGAAATAGCGATAACAACAAAAATACATAAACTAAAAGATATAACTGTATATGTAGTAAACCCTAAAATGACAAATAAAATTGCTCCTAAAAGTCCAAATGCAATAGGAAGTGCAAAGTTCTGTATTAGTTTATTATTAGAAGTCCCTTTCCATGCAAGCATAGGGCCAATTCCTGTCAAAGCTAGTAAAGCTAAACCAATAGGTGTATTTATCTGATTAAAAAAGGGTGGGCCTACAGAAATTTTATCTCCATTGAACCATTCGGTTATCACTGGAAATAATGTGCCCCAAAACACGCCAAAACACATCACTACAAAAATTAAGTTATTAAATAGAAAACCGCTTTCCCTTGATGAAACAGATTCAATTTTTCTTGGGGATTTTAAAACCGCCATTCGTGAAAACATCAATCCAAAGGAGCTTGCAAGAATTATAAAGACAAAAGATAAAAATACAGGACCAAGAGACGACTCAGTAAAAGAGTGAACAGAGCTCATTACACCAGAACGGGTTAAGAAAGTTCCAAAAATACATAGGCTGAAGGTTAAAATGATAAGTACCATATTCCAAATTCGAAGCATATCTTTTTTTTCTTGAACAATTATTGAGTGTAAAAAAGCAGTTGCCGTAAGCCAAGGCATAAAGCTTGCATTTTCAACAGGGTCCCAGGCCCAATAACCACCCCAACCTAACTCTTGATATGCCCACCAGCCACCTAAAATGATACCAATGCTTAAAAATAACCATGAAACTAGAGTCCATCTTCTTATACTTCGAATCCATAAAGCTCCAATATCTTTATTAACGAGAGCAGAGAAGGCAAATGCAAATGGAACAGAAAATCCAACATAGCCAAGATACAATGTTGGGGGATGAATAGCCATTGTGATATTTTGAAGTAATGGATTTAATCCATTACCATTTTGAACTACAAAATCCGCTTGAGTTGGTTCGAATGGGTTTGTAATAAAGTTGGTGAGAATTAGAAAAAAAAGCTGTATGACAGACATCGTTATTATTACCCAAGGCATCAAATTTAAGTGTCTATCCTGATTTTGGATAATGGTTACAGTGTTAAAAATAGATAGGATAAATAGCCAAAATAACAATGAGCCTGATTGACCAGCCCACAATGCAGAAATTTTAAAAATATTAGGTGTTTCATAGCTTGTATATCGAGCGACATAATCAATATCAAAATTGCTAATAAAAAGCTGGTAGCCAAGAATGAAGGTAGAAATAAAAACAAAAAAAGATATTGCTAAGCCCAGCCTTTGACCAGCGAGAAATAGGCGATGATCTAGGGTGCGATTGTATGCAATTAGCGTTATAATTGAAAGTACACTGCAACCCAGTGCGAGATTTAATGCTACTCCCCCAGCTACAGGTGTCATGTTTCTAATTCTTCAAGTTTGTAATTAGACTCTTCACGCAAATCACCCTCGTATCGAGATGCGCATTTTGTTTGAAGCTCATCAGCAACAAAGACACCGTCACGGTATTCGCCCGTAACTATAACCTCAGCACCATCTTTAAATAAGTCAGGTCGGGTCTTGGAGTAATTAACTGCAAGTTCGGCAGTACCTTCTTTCAAAACAAAGAAGCATTCTAGCTGGTTTGTCTTGGAGATCTCTATTGAGCCCTTTTTAACGATTCCACCTAATTTTGTTCTTGACGAAATTTCGTTTGTAACGAGGCTCTCAACCGATACGAACCTAGCCATTGCTTTATCGTCGCTAGGATTCAAGGAAACCCATCCTATCCAAAAAAGGATTACAAATAATGTTCCTGCAATTAAACTAAATATTTTGTTATTCATGGTGCTAATTAATCTCTCAATCATTAACTACGAATTTAAAACACAGAAGTTTCATTCCATTCACCAAATTCATTTTTCATTATTATTACTATTTCACCCATTGTTGCTCCAGCTTTTACAGCTCCTATGATTGAAGGTAGCAGGTTATCGCCATTTCTGCATGAATCTTTAACTTTGGATAAAGTTTTTTTAACATATTCAGCATCCCTAGATTTTCTAAGTTTTTCTATCTTTTTATTCTGATGCTCTTCAACATCTCTGCCGATTTCTAATATTGGTATATCGATCTTTTCATCGGGCTTTGTAAAATCATTAACCCCCACATGAATAAGCTCATTGCTGTCAATTTTTTTTTGGTGGGCAGACGCTGAGCGTGAAATTTCATATTGAAAATAACCTTTTTCTATTGCAGATATAACGCCACCCATAGATTCAATTTCTTTAAAATATTTTTCTGCCTCATCTTCAATTCGATCTGTAAGGCTCTCCACAAACCAAGAACCACCTAAAGGATCAGTCACATTAGATACTCCAGTTTCAAATGCTATTAGCTGTTGCGTTCGCAATGCAATTTCAGCTGCTTTTTCAGAAGGCAATGCGAGTGTTTCATCCATAGAATTAGTATGCAGTGACTGCGTACCGCCAAGCACAGCTGCAAGGCCTTGAAAAGCTGTTCTGGAAATATTGTTTTCTGGTTGCTGCGCAGTTAGTGAGCATCCTGCGGTTTGCGTGTGAAATCTTAACTTCCAAGATTCAGGGTTCTTAGCACCAAAGTGATTCTTCATTCGCTTTGCCCAAATTCTCCTAGCTGCACGAAACTTTGCTATTTCTTCAAAAAAATCAAGGTGCGAATTGAAAAAGAAAGATAATCTTGGAGCAAATAAATCTATATCAATACCAGCATTGATTGCATATTCAACATATGTAAAACCATCAGCAAGGGTAAATGCTAGTTCTTGAGCTGCTGTTGAGCCAGCTTCGCGAATATGATAACCTGAAATTGAAACGGTGTTGTACTTTGGCATATTTATAGTACAAAATTCAATCATATCTGTAACAAGTCTCATAGATGGTTCTGGAGGAAATATCCACTCCTTTTGCGCAATGAATTCTTTTAATATATCATTTTGAAGAGTACCTCTGAGATTTTTGATATCAACCTTTTGCTTTTCTGCGGTTGCAATATATAAAGCTAATAGAATTATTGCTGGGCCATTAATTGTTTGAGATACCGATATTTCTCCAAGATTTATACCAGAAAAAAGGTCTTCCATATCGTCGAGACATGCTACAGAAACCCCGCACTTACCCACCTCCCCTTCAGACCAAGGATGATCTGGGTCATAGCCCATTAATGTTGGCATATCATATGCTACGGAAAGTCCAGTTTGCCCTTTCTTTAATAATGAATGAAATCGCTTGTTTGTTTCACCAGCTGTACCAAATCCAGAAAACTGCCTTTTTGTCCAAAGTTTTCCGCGATACATGCTTGAATGAACTCCGCGCGTGTAAGGATATTGCCCTGGAAAGCCGATATTATCCATATAGTTTTCATCAGGGTTTTTTGGGTAGTAAAGTGGGTCCAGTTTTTTACCACTCAAAGTGTCAAAATTGTAATTCCTTGAAGGAGCATCAGCTAAGCTCTTCTCCCATTCATGCTTTGCATTATCAAAAGATTTTTTATTTTTTGACATCGAAACTTAGATCCTTATACGTTTTTTTTAATTTGAAGCATCTTATTTATACCTTCAAATAACATCCAAATTATTAATACAATTAGTAAAATAGTTAAAATAAATAAAGTATTATTTATCCCATGGAATGAAATCGCGTTTACCATTAAAGCGGAAAAAGTTATTATCATTAAAAGTATCATCGGAATAAATAACGGAAGTATGGGTTTTCTTTTTTTCCAAAAATAAAGTGTAAGCACCATTAGGGTTAAGGCCGCTAACATTTGATTGCTCGCACCAAAAATTGGCCACAATACCCAACCTGCTTGCCTTGAGATTCCCGATGAGGGATCTTCAATATTCCAAAAAGCCATCAAGAGTGCTGGTAAAACCGCAATTAACGTACCAAGGTATTTATTCGAAAGAATTTTAATATTAGAAGCTTTTCCAAACTCATTTAAAATGAAACGCTGTATTCTCATAGCGGTATCAAGTGTTGTTGCAGCAAATGAAATAACCAGTACAGCCATTAAAGTATTTGCAAAAGACTGTGGAATACCAAGTGACTTTATAAGAGCTCCTCCGCCCAAAACAAATGCTGCGGCTTTGTTTCCA
>MDTD01157808.1_pt1 | contig 12625 bp, 14 predicted proteins | sample 811221 | NCBI WGS metagenome assembly MDTD01 (sample SAMN05326646, study PRJNA326480) | marine metagenome | isolation source: seawater | place: Pacific Ocean: South West | collected 2011 | reverse complement strand
TGTTTTTATGAGGGCAAAAATACTTTAGTCATAAATCCGGATGAATGCATTGATTGTGGGCTATGTGAGCCTGAGTGTCCTGTAGATGCAATTTACGCCGAAGATGAAGTTCCAGCAAATGAGATTGATTTTATTGAAATAAATGAAAAATATTCAAGGATATGGCCAAATATAACTGAAAAAAAAGATGCTCTTGAGAATGCTGAAGAATGGGCTGGAATAGAAAATAAGATAGATGCTCTAATTATTGATTAATTTCAACTTCCCCGTCTAGCATAGGAACAAATAACACTTTATCTAAAATTTCTTCTTCTATTTTTCCTTTTCTTTTTTTTGTTATAAGAACAAGATTTTGACTAGAGTTATTCCCCTTTGGGAAAATAAGTTTTCCATTAATCTTTAACTGTTCTAGGAGGCTATTTGTAATATCAGGTATTGCAGCGGTGCAAATTATTGCATCGAAATACTTTTTTTCCGGCCATCCATTTTTTATATCTGAAAATTTTACTACGACATTTTTGATATCTAAGGATTTTAAATTCTTTTTGGCTCTTAAAGATAAAGCTTCTATTCTCTCAGCTGAATATAATCTTTTACAAAAATTAGACAAAACTGCAGCCTGATAACCACATCCGGTCCCAACTTCTAAAACATTTCCTAAAGGTCTTTGTTCTAGAACATTTCCCTGAATTAAAATTTCAGTCATTTTAGCTACTATAAAAGGTTGAGAAATTGTTTGCTTGTAGCCAATGGGTAAGGACATATCTTTATATGCTCTACTTTTAAAGATTGAATCTACAAAGATGTGTCTAGGTGTATTATAGATTGCCTCTAGAACTCTTGGATCTTTTATGCCCTTTTCTGAAATCTCCTTAACTAAAGATCTTCTTGCTATATGGTGCGACATATTTAAATCAATTTATTTAAAGTTTTCATTTATCCAATGATCTACTTTCTTTTTCCCTTCTGCAGAAATTGTGTCGATTCTTATAGGAGAGATAGAAATATGACCCTCTGCCAAGCAAGCTCTATCTGATAAGTCTGAATGTGCTTCAAATTCCTTTTCATTAATATAAGTATTTGTAATTTTTATATCAGGTTCTGGATATTCTTTTTGATCGGGAATATTAATATTTAGAATTTCAAAATTGTTCAATTCAAGGTTATCAATTTTAGTTAATAAAAACTTTATAAATTTCGCTTCAAAAGAGAAATCTTGTTTTTCAAAAGCTGCTGAAGAAACTGCTATAGAGGGGAATTTTAATGATCTCCCCTCTAAAGCTGCTCCCACAGTCCCAGAAAGAAGAATGTCTGACCCAAGATTAGGACCTGGATTTATTCCTGAAATTACGATGTCAGGTTTAAAAGGACAAAGAAGATTCATTGCTACTTTGACACAATCTAGAGGTGTTCCATTAATACTAAAAATATTGTCTGCATATTTCTTGTGTTTTAAGGGAGTCAGAAAAGTTATTGCGCTACTAAACCCACTTCTATTTTGATCTGGTCCAATTAAAAAAACTTCGTGATCTTTATGTAAAGCTCTGTACAAGGATTTAATTCCTGAATGATCAAAACCATCATCATTAGTGAGTATAATTTTCATTTTTTCTAAGCTTCTATTTTTTTGATAAGAGCACTATAGATTGGCAACTTATACCTTTCAATTTTCCTTCAAATCCAAGCCCGTCCCTAGTTGTCGCTTTGCAAGAAACTTGATCATCTTTAATAGATAAGATTCTTGATAATTCTTTTTCTATTTTAGATTTATATTTTTCTAGCCTTGGTACTTCACCAATATAAGTACAATCTATATTTACAATTTTATAGCTTTTGGAATCCAACAAGACTTTTGCCTTTTTCAACAACTCAAGGCTTGAAATGTTTTCATTTTCTTTGTTATTTGGAGCAAATGAACCTAAATCTCCTAAATTCAATGCTCCCAAAAATGCATCTATAATTGAGTGACAAATTATATCTCCATCTGAATGAGCTATGATTTCGTATTCTGATTCAATTAAAATTCCTCCTAAAATAAAATCAGCAGGACCTTTTCTAATTTTATGACTATCTATTCCTTGCCCAATTCTCAAGGAATTCACTAGATTCTTCCAGAAAGCTTTAAGTATTGTTCAACAGTTTCAAGATCTTCCTTTCTTGTAACTTTAATATTTGTTCTATTGCAAGGATATATAGAAATATCTTTTTTAAAGTAATTAAAAACAGCACTTACTTCATCAGAGAAAACTTTTTCTTCTTCTTTAGCTTTTGTAAGTGCATGCAAGAGATCTTCTAAGCAAAAAACCTGTGGCGTCGCTGATAACCACACTTCATTCCTATCAATTGCTTTGCTAACTTTTTCTTTTTTTACTAAATTAATACTTTCGGATGGCTGGTAAGATAAAAAGCAGCCTTGACCATCTTCTTTTATGTCGTCTTGAGCTTTATTCATTAAGCCAAGCAAATCTTTTAAGTCAAGGCATGGTCTAGCTGCATCGTGCACTGCTACCAATATAGACTTATCTTCGTCTTCTTTTATTTGTTGAAGACCATTCAGCACAGAAGCCATCCTTGAAGAAGATCCTATACAAGTTTTTATTTTATTATGTTGTGAAATTGATAAAGCATCCCATGCTTCCGTATCTTCACTCACAACCACATAGATAGTTTTGCATTTTTCATCTTTCAAGAAGGGATCAATAGCAAATTCAATAATAGTTTTTTCACCTACTATATTGAATTGTTTAGCAAGCTTTAATTGCGCTCTAGCGCCAACTCCAGCGGCTGGTATTAAAGCAACATAATCAGTCAATCTCAGGCCCCCTTACTTCTAACAAAATCTCCCCTTCTTTAACTAAATTCATTTCCCCTCTTGCGTATGTTTCAAGAGATTCGGGATCATTACTTATACTGTCTAATTTCATTTTTGCTAATGCATTTTTTTTCTCTAGTTGAAGAATTTCATCTTTCAAAACCTGCTTTTGCTCATTTAAAAGATGAATATTCTCTAAACTAAATTTCCCAAAGATAATTTCAATCATATAAAAGATAATAAAAAAAACAAGTAGTAAACAACCAATCAAAAATAAAAAGTGTTTCTTAAAATATATCAAAATGATAATTCGCTGCGGCCTTTGTATATTAAATTTTCTTGTGCATCTATCATTGATAGACGATTATATTTTGCAGTTCTATCTGATCTAGATGGGGCACCGCATTTAATTTGCCCAACACCAGAGCCCACAGCCAAATCCGCAATAAAACTATCCTCTGTCTCTCCTGACCTATGGGATATTATGCATTTGTAACTATTTTCTTCAGCTAGTTTTATAGTTTCAAATGTTTCTGTAAGAGTTCCAATTTGATTTATTTTTATCAAGATAGAATTTCCAACATTTTCTTTAATTCCTTTTTCTAGAATATTCTTATTTGTTACAAATAAGTCATCTCCTACTAATTGAGTTTTTTTTCCTAACTCCTTTGTGAGTAATTTCCAGCCTTCCCAATCATCTTCATCTAGCCCGTCTTCAATAGAGCTTATTGGGTAATTCATGCTTAAGGAAATAAGATAATTTACAAGTTCTTTGCTATTTAGTTTTTTGTTATCAGAAAAATTATAACTTCCCCCAGAGAAAATCTCTGTTGCAGCACAATCTAAGGCAAAAGAAACATCTTTTTCAAGTTCATATCCTGATATAGATATGGCTTGAGATATTAGCTCAAGGGCCTCTTCTGAAGTATTTATCTCTGGAGCAAAGCCCCCTTCATCTCCCACAGCAGTTGAAAAACCTTTTTTATTTAGTGTCTTCTTTAATGCAGAAAATATTTCAACTCCACATATTAGCCCTTCTTTAAAAGACGAAAAACCTAAGGGTTGAATCATGAATTCTTGGAAATCCAAGCCATTATTTGCGTGAGCACCTCCATTAAGAATATTCATCATTGGCAAAGGCATCGACATTTCAGCATCAAAATCGAATAAGTTTTTCAAAAGATTATTAATATGAAGATATAGAGGTATTTTCAAGTGCTTTGCGCAGGACTTGCAAACAGCAAGAGATAGTCCTAGTGAAATATTTGCCCCATATTTTTCCTTATTCTCACTTCCATTTAATTCCATTATTAATTTATCAATTAAAATTTGATCTTCAACATTAAGGCCAATAAATTCAGGAAAAAAATTGTTTGAAGCATCTTCTATAACTCGCTCGACTCCCTCTCCATTAAAATTTTTTCCACCATCTCTTTTTTCAAGTGCTTCTCTTGACCCTGTTGATGCTCCAGAGGGTACTAATCCGTATTCTAAAGTGCCATCTTCTAGTTCAACTCCAACAGCGACTGTTGGAGATCCTCTAGAGTCCAAAATCTCATATGCTTTAATAGTTTTTATTCTCATTTAAAGTTTTTTACTAAATTGTCTAAAAGAGAAACTTTTTTTATTAATGCTTCGAAATCATTCAATTTTGTTGCGGAAGGACCGTCACACAAAGCTTTTGATGGTTCGGGGTGAACTTCTATAAAAAGGCCTGCTATTCCTAATGCGGTCCCTGATAGAGCCAAATCTAATGCTTGTGAAGCCCTTCCTCCAGCTGAAGTTCCTCTGTTTCCTGGAAGTTGTAATGAATGTGTCACATCAAAAATAATAGGCGCACCAAATTCTTTCATTTTAGATACACCAAGCATATCAACAATTAAATTGTTATAACCGAAGGATGTGCCCCGTTCACAAATCATTATATTTTCGTTATTAAAGTTAGAACATTTTTCAAAGATATTTTCTACCTGTTCTGGAGATAAAAACTGTCCTTTTTTAATATTCAAAGGTTTATTAGTCTCGCAGGCTGCTTTGATAAGATCTGTCTGTCTGCATAAAAATGCAGGAATTTGAATGATATCTGCAACTTGTGATATTTTTTCTACTTGATCTATCTCATGGACATCTGTAATCAAATTTAGTTTTTCTTCTTTAAGCGTCTTAAAAATGGATAAGCTTTTATCCATACCCAAGCCTCTATATGAATCTACTGATGATCGATTGGCTTTGTCAAAAGATGCTTTAAAAATAAAAGGGTTGCCAGTTTTTGAAAGGATCTTTTCTAGATGTTTTGCAACTGTTAAGGTTTGTTCTTCGGTTTCTAGAATATTTAGTCCTGCAACTACTGTAAGTTTTTTTTTGTTACCTATTTCTATATCAGAGACTTGAATTGATTCTTTCATTTTTTCTTTGCAGCTTTCACAAAACCGTTAAATAACGGATGGCCGTTAATTGGATTGGAAGTAAATTCGGGGTGAAATTGACACCCAATAAACCACTTATGGCCTTCAATCTCTATAGCTTCTACTAAATTGCCGTCTTCAGATTTTCCTACAATCTTCATTCCTGACCTATCAAAGGCATTTAGGTAATTACTATTAAATTCATATCTATGTCTATGTCTCTCTGATATTACAGTACTTTTGTACAACCTAGCCATTTTACTAGTTTTTTTGATATGACAAACTTGACTACCAAGTCTCATAGTGCCTCCTTTGTCAGATTTTTCTGTACGATAATGAATCAAGCCCTCTTCATCCATCCATTCTGTTATTAGGGCAATTACTGGATTTTTCGTTTTTTTATTAAATTCGGTACTATCAGCCTTCAGCTTTAAAACATTTCTTGCGTATTCTATTACTGCTACTTGCATACCTAAACAAATTCCAAAATAAGGAATATTTTTTTCTCTTGCATACTTGGCTGTGTTTATCATTCCTTGAATTCCTCTATCGCCAAAGCCTCCAGGCACTAATATGCCATCTACCTTTAGTCTTTTTAAGCCATTCTTAAATTGGTCAGATTCAAAATATTTTATTTCAACATTTGTTTTATTATGTATTCCTGCATGAGTTAAGGCTTCGTTAACAGATTTGTAGGAATCAACAAGATCAGTATATTTTCCTACCATAGCGATGACTGTTTTACCTTTTCTGTTTTTTTCTAATTTGCTAACTTTCTTCCAATCACTAAGCTTTGCTTTTGAGCATTTTATTCCTAATTTTTCTACAATCTGATTATCTAGTCCTTGAGAGTTCATCATGAGAGGAATAGAATGAATGGAGTCAACATCGGGTAAGGTAAATACACAGTTTTCTTGAACATTTGTAAATAAAGAGATTTTCTTACAGTCAGTCTTAGATAGATTCTTTTCAGATCTACAAATTAACAAATCTGCTTGCAAACCATGTGAAAGCAAACTTTTTACCGAATGTTGAGTGGGCTTTGTTTTTATTTCTCCAGCTGAAGCAAGATAAGGAACAAGAGTCAAATGCGCAAACAGAACCCTGTCAGGACTCAATTCTAATTTCATTTGCCTTATTGCCTCTAAAAAAGGTTGGGATTCTATATCGCCAACAGTTCCTCCTATTTCAATAATAGCTATATCACTGCCCTTGGCTCCCGCCTCTATTCTTCTTTTAATTTCATCAGTGATATGAGGTATGACCTGGACCGTTGCACCTAAAAACTCACCTTTTCTTTCTTTTTTTAAAACATCTTCATAAACTTGACCCGCGGTAAAATTATTCTTACTAGTCATTTTAGATGTCAAAAATCTTTCATAATGCCCTAGGTCCAAATCGGTTTCAGAACCATCATCTGTCACAAATACTTCGCCATGTTGAAAGGGACTCATGGTACCTGGATCTAAGTTAATGTATGGGTCCAATTTAAGTATAGTAACTTTCAATCCCCTGCTTTCGAGCAGAGAGCCTAATGATGCAGAAAGAATTCCTTTTCCTAGTGAAGAAACTACCCCGCCAGTAACGAATAGAAGTTTTGGATTAAAAGCCACCTTTTTCATACAAGATGGTAGGTCAGTTTAACAGATTAGATGCTAACTATGATAAGAAAGTTTGTATATTTTTTTAAACAGACATTATTTGAGTATCTTCTTCTCCCTCAGATTTATCTAGAGGTCTTTCAAGAGATGCCCAGTCTATTTCTCCATCAGTTGGCCAGTCTTCATATTCAAGAACCCCAAGGGAATCATAAAGCGGCTTAACCTTATCTGTTAGCAGGCCTATCCTAGAAAGATTTGGAACAACTCTTGTAAATAACAAATGCTGAAAATTATTCATTACATCTGTTTTGCTTTGAAACTCTACTGCATCGTCTACATCCCAACCAAAATTTCTATACACGTCCGAGGACATTAACCTGCTTCTCATCACTACGCATGCTTCATAGGCAAATTGTGCTCTTTCTTCTTTTTCCTCATCCGAAAGAGTTTTTATGAATTCTTCTAAGTAATTTACACCAAAAGTAACATGTCTGGCTTCATCTCTTATAACTAAATAAAGCAAGTCCTTAAAGACAGGATCGAAGGTTCCTTGTCTAGCTAAATTAAAAGCCGCTAGTGCCAAGCCTTCAATTATTATTTGCATTCCTATGAATTTAAGATCCCATCGTGGATCAGTAAGAATTTTGTCTAACAAAGATTTAAGACCTGAGCCTACTGGATACATTACTCCAACTCTTTTTTGAATATATTTGTTAAATGCTTCAACATGTCTAGCTTCATCAAAAGTTTGAGATGCTGCGTATAATTTTGCATTAAAAGTAGGGGCGCATGAGACTAACTGTGATGCAACCAAAAGAGCACCTTGTTCTCCATGCAGAAATTGACTAAGAGACCAAGCTCCTCTATGACTCATGAACTTGAACTTATCTTCTTTTGATAATTTTTGATATGGTTCATATTCATCCCAAAATATAGGGGGTGGGTTTTCACCGCGTTCTGGTAATGGGCGATCCCAATCTATATCCTGCTCAACATTCCAATTAAGTTCCTTACCAAGCTCATAGAGTCTTTTTATTCTATTATCTTGAACAGTGTAATCCCAGTTGTAAGATCCTGTTAAAGGGGTGCTAAATAATTCTGCAATATCTTCTACTTCTTTCTTTGATAAATCATATTCATTCTCTACCGGAAATTCTTTAATTTTTCTAGGAGTTTCTTTTAAAATTTTAATCTTCATAATTTATATATAAGTTCTGTTTACGCGTTCGGTTAGACCCGAAAGCAAGCTATAAGGACTATTATCAGCATATTTAGCAACTGTGTCTACTTCATGACCATCGCCCCATAGAATAACTTCATCCTTATAACTTATTTTATTAAAAGAAGTGATATCAATTGCCAGCATATCCATAGAAACTTTACCTACAACTGGAGCTAATTTTTTCTGGATTTTTACATATCCTTTATTACTGAGATTTATAGGGTATCCATCTGCATAACCAATAGGCAATATCCCGATTACAGAATTTCTTTTTGCCTTCCAAGTTCCTTCATAGCCAACTATTTGATCTTTTTTTATATTCTTAATTGAAATAAATTTAGATTTAAGATTCATCACAGGTTTCAAATTTATGTTTTTATCAATTAAGTTTGATTTGCTGCCAAATAAACAAAGCCCGGGTCTTGCAATATCTTTTTGAGATGATGGATAATTAATCATTCCTCCTGAATTACATAAACTTCTTTTTGCAACTATGCCATTTTCAGCCAAACTTTTTTCAAGAGTATTAAAAAGCTTTAGTTGCTTAGGATTTCCCCTATAACTAGAAAAATGACTCATTAATACAATATTTTTGGTTTTCTTTTGAATTTCTATTATTGCCTTTATTACTTCATCTTTATCAAATCCCAATCTATTCATTCCTGAATCAAATTTAATCCATACAGATAAATTGTTTGATATTTTTTTGAGCTTACTTAGTAAATTTAACTGTCGAGCTGAGTGTATAACAAAGTCTATTTTCTTATAATGTGCCTCATTTATATCTGACATATCATATGGTCCTTCCATATCTAAGATCTTTAAATTAGAGACCTTTCTTAAATTTATAGCTTCCTCTGTGGTCGCCACACAAAAACCTTCAACTTTATTTTCTAGGTATTTAACTACTTCTCTAGCACCATGCCCATAAGCATTTGCTTTAACAACAGGAAAAAATTCTGATTTAGGAGAAATGTTTCTTAATTTTTTTAAATTAAAATTCAAAGAAGAAAAATTAATTTCAGCTTTAGTGGGCCTAGACACTTAGTCGTCGTAAAAATTTGGATTTGTTAATGCAGGATCTTCTTTAGCTAAATCTTCAAATTTAGTATATTTTTCAGAAAAATGCAGTCTTACTTCGTCTGTTGGCCCATTTCTATGTTTTGCTACATCTATTATTGCAATCCCTTTATTTTCAGCTGTAGGCTCATATTTTTCAGGTCTAAAAACAAAAGAGACTAAATCTGCGTCTTGTTCAATAGCTCCGGAATCTTTTAAATCTGCTAAAACTGGTTTTTTACCTGTTCTTGTTTCAGGAGCACGATTTAATTGCGATAACGCTAAAACAGGCACATCAATCTCTTTTGCTAATGCTTTTAAAGACCTTGAAATCTCGCTCATCTCAGAAACTCTATTATCATTGCTATTATCTGCTCTCATGAGTTGCATATAATCAATTATTATCAAACCAAGATCAGGATTCTCTCTTTTTAATTTTCTTGATCTTGAGAGAATATCTGCTGGCTTTAGAGCTGAGGTATCATCGATATAAAAATTTGATCTTGTTAATAAGGAGAAAACATTTTCAATTTCATTGAAATCATCTTTAGATAAATCTTTAGCTTCAAACAATCTTTTTAACTCAATTTTTCCCAATAAAGAAATAAGCCTATACATTATTGATCTTGATGACATTTCTAGACTAAAGAGAACAGCAGGAATATCATTGGTTATAAATTGGCAAGCTATGCTGAGCGCGAAAGCTGTCTTACCCATACTTGGTCTGCCTGCTATAACAAATAAATCTCCTTTTTGAAGTCCCAGTGTGATTTTATCTAAATCTCTGAAACCAGTGCTATATCCTACTAAGTCGCTATCAGATCTAACAGTTTCATCAATATTGTCATAAACAGGCTTTATTAATTCTTTAGCCAAGATTGGACCTGATGTACGTTCAATCGAATCTCTAAGTTTTAATAATTTATCTTCAGCTTCTGTTAAAGCTGAGTCACTCTCAAAAGCATCTGCCTCTCTAGCTATATCTGTAATATCTGAAGCAGTTGAGATCAATTTTCTCAAAGAAGAGGATTGCTTAATTATGTCCGTGTAGTTTGAAAAATTTGCAGTTCCCGGAGTTTCTGCTGCTAACTTTTTAATATAGTCAACCTCATCAAAATTTCCAACTGTAGATATTTCAGGATCAGAAGATAATGACTCAATTAGAGTAACGGTATCAAGTTTTGTTCCATTATCTGTTAGTTTTTTTATTGCCCGATAAATTAACTTATGTTCATTTGCAAGAAAATCTTCTTCTTCTACTGAGACAGACAGAGAATCCCATAATTCTGGTTCTAAAATTATGCTGCCTAGAGCAGCTTTTTCTGCTTCTATTGAGGAGGGTAAATTATTTTCTTTTCTCATAATGGGAAAGACATTCTCCCACTACTAAAGATGGAAAACAATTGGTTTTATATTTCTTCTGCTTTAATTTTAAGATTTATTGAAGCGATTACATCAGGATGAAGCTCGATATCTATTTTACTTTCTCCTAACTCTTTCAATGAACCTTCTGGAAGTCTTACCATGCTTCGATCAATTTCAAAGTTATTATCAATCAGCCTATCAGAAATCTCCTTTGTCCCCACAGAACCGTACATAGTTCCTTCCTCAGAAACTTGAACTTCTAACTCTATATTAAATTCATTTACCTTATCAAATAAAGATTTTGCCTCATCAAGTTTCTTTTCTTCTTGAGACTCAATTTCTTTTCTTTTGGCTTCATACACCTTTAAATTCTCATCATTTGCAACAATCGCTTTACCAGAAGGAAGAAGAAAATTTCTCCCATAACCAGATTTTACGTCTACTAACTCTCCTGGGTTTCCTAACCCAGTAACTCTCTCAACTAATATTAATTTCATATCTAGTTATGACTATCTGTGAAAGGAAGTAAGGCCATCAATCTAGCTCTTTTAATTGCTCTGGTAAGCTGTCTTTGATATTTGGCACTCGTGCCTGTCATTCTTGCTGGGATAATCTTGCCGGTTTCATTTATGAATTTTTTCAAAAGTTCTACGTCTTTATAATCAATCTCTTCAACTCCAGCTGCTGTAAATTGACATACTCTTTTCTGTTTAAGAAAGTTATCTTGATTTTGCGGTTTTCTTTTTTGGTCCTTTTGTCTTCTCATTTTTTTACTTCTTATCTGAGGTAAATGCATCCTTCACTTTTGCAAAAACCCCTTTAGTTTTTTCTTTAACTTCTTCAGCAGCCTCCTCAACAATATCCTTAGTTGATTCTACTACTTCTTCAACAGCTTCTTTTGCAGACTCGACAACCTCCTCAATCACTTCTTCCGTCTTTTCAACAATTTCTTTTGCTTCCTCAGCTACTTCTTTAGTTGATTCAACTACTTCTTCAGCTATTTCTTCAGTCTTTTCTACAATTTCTTTAGCTTCTTCTGTTGCTTTTTCTGCAACTGCTTTTGTTGTTTCAACTACTTTTTCAGTCACGCTTTTTTTAGGGTCTGAAGATGCTGAAAATTCTTCGGCATGCTCTAGTTGTGTGCCTGAAGCTTTCGTTTGCTTAAGAAGAACAGATTCAGAAGTTTCTTCCTTTTTTCTTTTTAGAATTGATGATCTTAGAATATCTTCGTTAAACTTAAACAGTTCAGAGATAGAATCAATAGAACTAGGCTCACATTCAATATTTAATAGGTAATAGTTTCCTCGTTTGCACTCATTAATTTCGTAGGCTAGTTTTCTGGAACCGATGTCCTCAGATCTATGTACAGTGCCTTTTTCTTCCTTTACTTTATTAAGGCATTTTTCAAAAAGCTCTTTTCCTTTAGAAGCTTCTTCAGAGTTGTAAATAAATAATATTTCGTAATGATTCATGTAGTCTCCTTATGGTTTCGTACCTAATTTACTTTTAGGCACAAGAAAAACTTGCGAAGTCTAAGGTAATAGAGGCAATTAATCAATAGAGGCTTTGATTATTTCCACCAACAGATCATTAAAGCTTAATCCATCTAATTTAGCGGCTTTTGGTACTAAACTGGTTTCCGTCATGCCAGGAACAGTATTAACTTCCAAGATATATAAAATACCATCATCTTTTGACTTAATCAGGTCAACTCTTCCCCATCCTGAACAGCCTAAGGATTTAAATGCTTTGAGACACACTTCCGATAGTTTTTTTGTTTCTGCTGAAGGTAAATTTGCCGGGATATACTTTGTTCCGATGCCATCATATTTTGCAGAAAAATCATAAAACTCATTGGGGGGTATTATCTCAATTGCTGGATAAGTGCTTTCTCCAACAATTGCAACAGTCAATTCTTTACCTTCAATAAATTCTTCAATAAGTACGTCTCCGTATCTTTGGGCTTTTACTAATGCGTTTCTCTTTTTTTCATCATCCGAGTTTTTTATTATCGAAACGCCAAAACTTGAACCTTCTCTTACAGGTTTTATCACCATGCCGTTGTGTTTAATAGGTGTGTGGTGCAACATCATTCTGAGTGGAACGTCCAAGCCATTTTGCTTAAGGATCTCTTTACTTTCTGATTTATCAAAAGCATTTA
>MDTD01152370.1_pt1 | contig 12625 bp, 8 predicted proteins | sample 811221 | NCBI WGS metagenome assembly MDTD01 (sample SAMN05326646, study PRJNA326480) | marine metagenome | isolation source: seawater | place: Pacific Ocean: South West | collected 2011 | reverse complement strand
CCTTTCCATATCCCTCCACCCTGCCTGAACAACAACAAGTCATAATCCGACATTTCCGGACGGCGGAAGAACCAGTTTTCGGGACATTCATAAAAGTCAATATGGTGAAGTTTTACCTGCCATCTAATCATATTAACACCGGCTGCATTATCAAGATTAATAGTTGTTAAAAATATTTATATTATACAAAAAATACATCATATTATACCTTTTTACAAGCATATAAGCTCAATATATTGACTATGTCTATTATACAAAAAAAGGAGTCAACATGAATAATGAGTTTTATTTCGGTTCTGTCTATATAATTGAACAGGACGTTCCGCTTGAAGAAAAAATGGCAGAATTGAAGTACATGAAGGATACCGGCTTCAATCTGATTACTTTGTGGCCGGCGGCAAACGCATGGCTATGTGATGATCCGCTTGAATTCAAATTCGACGAGACTCTAAAGGTTCTGGATCGTTGTGAGGAACTGGGAATGAAAGCGATAATCCAGCTTTTCGGGCAAAACCACAGTCAGGAGTTTCTGCCGGACGCACTGGTTACACCGGAGATGCAGATATCATCAGATGTTCCGGCTGACGTAAATTGCATCTGGGCTAATCTGAACCATCCGGAAGTCCGGACCGCGATGAACCGTTACCTGGAGATTTCTGTAAACGCCTTGAAGGATCATCCAGCAGTTTTCGGCTGGGACGCTTTCAATGAAGCGCATTTCTGCAGCAACGATCCCTGGACACAGGCCGAATACCGGAAGTGGCTGGAAAAGGAATACGGAGACATCAATCTGCTAAACCGGAAATGGTATCGCAGGTATAAGGATTTTTCACAAATAGACCCGCAGTTCCGGCGGGCTCCGTACAGTATCTGGAGCAGTCTGCTGCCAGCAGTCGAATATGAAATGTTCCGGAGCGAGAATCTAACCGATATCTGCCGCTGGATCTATGATGAAGTGAAGAAACACGACTCTGATCATCCGGTTATTATCGACGGCACCAGCGGCCATATACTTTATCCTGAAATTACGTTAAGAAACAATGATGAGTTCAGGACCGCGGAAATACCTGATATCTATGGGGCAACATTTTACCCGAAAAGCTGGGGTCGGAACCTAGGCGATGATCCATGCAAGTGTTCACTATACTTCAGTGTCCCTTTTGCCGCCGCACGAGCCGCCGGAAAACCCTACTATGTTAATGAGCTGCAAACTCATACTCAATCAGTACTGACTCCCGGTTCTGAAGTAGAACCGGAGGAACTGGCAATATGGACCTGGATGAATATCGCAATTGGAGCCAAAGGATTTCAACTATGGCGCTGGCGACCTTTCCGTCACGGTTATCAAGCGACGGGAAGAGGGTTGACCAGGATTGACGGGCAAAGTTCACCAAGACAGGATGCTATAGCCGACCTAGTCAAAGTTATCCGGCAAGATGAGGCAGCCTTTTCAAGCTGCATGCCGCTGTCCCCGGCAGTAAAAATAGCGGTTAGCTATCGCGGCCGCCTGTTCCATGATTCACTGCATAAATGGCAGGAAAACGAGCTGCCGGATGCAATCCTCGGCTGGTATCGGGCGTTTTGGGAAACAGGAGTACCGGTAAGCCTGGCTGATCTGGACAACCCGGCGGAATTTGATCCGGACACCCCGGTTATTGTACTGCCTTCAACTCTGCGGATAAGCGATGAAATACTGCCGGTTCTGGAAAATTATGTAAAAGAAGGGGGAACCCTGATCGCGGATGCCAGACTCGGAGCACTGAATGATTGGGGCGAGGTCCCACAGGAAGGGCTGCCGGGTAAACGTCTAAGCGATCTGTTCGGCTTTAAAGAGATCGATGTTACCGAATGCTCGGTATTTGATTTTTGCGGCGAACGCATTAATGCCCCGTTCATGTCTCAGATTATCGAAATCAGTGAGGAGACTGATATATTAGCGATGAATGACTCAGGTCAACCGGCCGTTATATCTAAATACTCCGGTAAAGGCCGGACAATCTACTTCAATTCTTTTGCCGGACTGCATTGGCGCAACGGCCTGAATGCCGCCCAACAGGATTTCTTCAGGCAACTGGTTCTGGACCGTGATTCAAAACAAATTTACGCGGATAAAAGTTCTTCCGTCAACGTTTATTTCCAGAAAAACGACGATACGATGCTGGTGTTCATGATTAATTTTAATGACATTCCGGAAACGGTTATGATCCATAATCACACGGCTAAAACAGAGCCAGTTATGTTAAACGACGGCAGCGTTGAACCTGTTAAAAACGAATTGCACTGTGTAGTTCCGGCCCGTGCAACATCAATCATCAAATGGAGTGTATGACAATGTCAAACCAGCATATTCCGGATATCATAAAGTTATCGCCCAACCGCGTCTGGAGAACTTATCAGGGAGGAAGACTGCTTGATGCCATGACCAGCCAACCCGAACCGGCTGATACCCACTTTCCTGAAAACTGGATCGCATCGACTACCCGTGCGGTAAATCATGGCAGGGAAGATATGGTTGAAGAAGGACTAAGCAAGGTGGATATTGACGGCAATACGTATATCCTGAAAGATCTAATTACTGCACATCCTGAATTAACGGTTGGGTTGGAACACTATCGCAAATACGGCGCAGATGCCGGTTTTCTCTTGAAATTTCTCGATCCGGCAATCCGGCTGCATATCCAATGTCATCCAACTATAAAATTCGCACAAAAATATCTCTCCAGCAACTCCGGCAAAACAGAAGGTTACATAATTCTCGGCAGTCGTGAAGAAGTCAAGGACCCTCATATATATCTGGGGTTTGACAAAGTCCCGACAAAGGATGAAATGAAAGCCGCCATTAAGGCACAAGATGTTGATTTTATGTTATCCAGCCTCCGTAAAATACCGGTAAAGCCGGGAGATGCATTCCTGGTACCCGGCGGACAGCCGCATGCCATTGGCGCCGGAGTCTTTATGGTTGAAATCATGGAGCCAACCGATTTCGCGGTGAGGGTCGAATTTGAACGCGGGGGATATGTGTTGCCGGAATCCGCCAGATTTATGAATCGCGATATCGACTTTGCATTGTCAATGTTCGAATTCAACAGGTTGAGTAATTCTGAAATAGAAGAAAATTTTTTCGTTCAACCAAGTGAGTTGGAACATCAGGATAAATCCACTCTATACTCAGTGATCGACAACCGCTATACTAAATGTTTCAAGGTCGACAGACTTGTCGTTGACGGCTGTTTCAGATTGAGCCGAAATTCATTTTATATTGCAGTTGTTGTCAGCGGCAAAGGAGAAATTTCTTCCGGCGGCATGAGCTTAAAGGCTGCCCCCGGAGATCAATTCATGATTCCATTCAAGTCTGAAGAAGTTGAGTTTCACTCAGAGGATGGCAAGATGGAAATACTGTTGGCATCACGCTAAGAGGATAGTATATAAAAACAGGCAGCCAAATGACTGCCTGTTTAAATATTGAGCCCCCCCGCCCCGGATAAATTTAAATATTCCTCCAGAGTTTCTGTATCCATCCGCGGATAAAATACTTCCACTTGGGAGTATTGAAGAACATCTTGCGTGCGGGGTCATCCTCGATCGTACCATTTGCCCATGCGGAAATAAAGAAAACTTTACCTTTTCCGTAATTCATTGTTACGGCAAACGGATATGATTCCGCATCCAGAACCAGTTTTGCTTCGGGCTTCAATTCCACGCGATGCAGGAACGTAACATAGCCGAGGTCAGTGTTTTCATTCCCAACCCTCATGCCTTCCTTCTCATAGATGAAGCCGCCTTTGATGGAATCCGCGACCTTGAATGGCAAAAGAGGTTCCATCGTGGATCCGGCCCAACTGCAACGTTCATAGGACATATTGCCGCCGGTCACAAACAGTATCCCGCCACGCTTGACATATTCATATATATACTTACGCCATTTCATGGACAGTTTGCTAATGTCAATATTGAGCAAGGCAATAACATCGTATTTGAATATATCAGCAGGATCTTTAGGCAGGTTTACAAAATATGGAGAATCCCCCCTGGCCCATACGGTTGATACATCTGTACGCATCGAGGACAGTCTGGCCGCCTCGAGGTAACGCCATTTCTCATAACCCATTCCACAAAAAGCCAGCGTTTTCAAGTCATAATTCTTTTTTGGCATCAGTGTCTTTGGGACGATCCCGGTCATCCCCGGATATATAGACTCGAACTCCTGATCCGCAAGATTTTTCAGAGGAATGATCCGGCACCAGTCAGCGGTCCATGGCAGTTTACCTTCCGAGAAAATACGAATCGCATTAAAGCCAGGTCCGCGGACAATGAAGTCACGTTCAAGGACAACGTACTGGTTCGGGGGATTTACGTTTTCCGTGGTAAGTTCCAATGTAACACGTCCGGCATCATGCTCGGACAAAACATCCATGGACCCAATTTTCAGTTTCTGATTTCCGGGAGTGCGCTTAACTCTGGTTTGCAGCCGGTACAGGCCAAATTCCCAGTCATGTTCATAATTACTGTGACCGCCAATCCCTTTTTTACCGACAGCGGGAAGCAAGAGAGCCGAACCGCGCTCGGCATCCTTGTCCATAATTATTTTACTGAAAGCGTTACCTCCGCGCATATCCTGCCTGGCAAAATAATAGCTTTTAAACGGGTTGGCGTCAATCCCGCCGTCAACCATCAGAGCAGCTTTCCCGAGGGCCTCCTTGGGAGTGGGCGGTGGAGTATACTGCCTTAGCTGGAAACTGGAAATCCAAAGCTGAGGATCAAGAGTTTTTCCTCCCTTAACCGGGGAAGAATTAAACATATTAAGCTGGAGTCTAATATAGCCTCCGCCTTCGGGAGTACGCAGAAGGCCGTCATTGAAGGTCCAGTCCACATCATAATAGGAAAACCGCCAGAGGTTTTCCTTATGCGCCGGAAGAAAACGTTTATGTTTATCGTACCACAAAATCTTAGGGTAGGCTCCGACTCCGGAATATCCCTTCAGCCCGAAATTTTTCGTCTTATAAACCAGAGAAAAGAGGTAATATCCGTCTTTCACCGGAATAAGCGGAGAGGTAACACTTACATGCTGCTTGGATTTGGTATTATTAAGCAGAAAAGCACTGTTCCCGAAAAAAAGGTTAGGGACTGTTTTCACAGTCCCATGTCCGTTTTTATCCCAGGAGCTTAATTTTATATCATCAAAGATATTTTTACCGAGGAAATTAACGTTCCCGGCATATATGCCGACTGCACATATCGTCACCAGCAGGCATAATATTTTTTTAACTTTATTCATATTTCTTATTCTTCAGTTATCATTTAATTTGGTAGTCCTGCTTACAGGTCCACCAGATCATATTCCTGAGAAGGTAAGGCCAGTAATTCCATTTCCAGAACGGTACGCCTTTGCTTTTGTCAATGCTGCCCATCGGCGCGCCCAGGATACAGACCACCCGGGATTTTCTCGGACCGGTAACCCAGGTCACAATAAACGGATGCTCTCCAACTTTAGCCAGAACTTTGGCTCCCGGCTTGACTTTTACTTTATGCAGGTATCTGACCGCGATCTTCTTGTCCCAGGAAATATCATTATCCAGAATTGGGTCTTCGCCGACACGGGTAATGGTTGCTCCCTTTGTGTCGATCAAATCAAACGGTCTGTCAGAAAACTCGACCGGCCAGGACTTGGCGATATCGGTTTTCGACATGCCGGAGAATCCGTAAGCGGACGGTCCGCCAAGAACGATCATACTGCCGCCGGCTTTCATGAAGTCTGCAAGCATTTCACGGCCAACCAAACCGAGTCCATCGGCATTCATGCCGCCAAACACAATCAAGTCATAGCCTAAAAGCTTCTCGTAATCATACGGGAAATATGAAAGACTGTAGCCGAACGCCACTTCGTATTTTACATAGGACACATCGCGCTGAGCCTGATATCGAAGCAATTCCGCATGTCTCATTGCTCCCGAAACCCTGTATTTATCGTCCAACAGGCCATCAATAAACCAAACCTGATTAAACGGGGTATTCCGCAACACCAGATTCGCCGGTTTCAGCAGTTTGATCTTTTTAGGACGCGACTTGGCAACATAAACCGGAGTGCTCATATCAGTTTTGATATTTTTACCCCATTTATAGGTGCCGACATGAAATGATTCAAAATCAGCAGAGGCCAGCCCCTGATCCTGATACTTGATTTTGTATTTGAATACCAAAGGATCTTTTCCGATTCCCTTGAAATTAATACTTTTGGTCTGGGGACGGTCAGTCAGGCCGCTGAATGAAACAGAACCGACATCTACTATTTTTTCAGGGTCTTCTACGCTGAACCCTTTGATCTCAACCGTTACCGGCTTTTTCAAATTATTGTATGACCTGAGGGCGGAAAGAGTAATTTTACCATTGCCGTTATCGCCTTTGGTTTCACCGGAAATGATAATATTTTCATTAGCGGACATCACATTTTCAACCCCCATGATCGGGACCATATAAGTAGTATAAGTCTGGCTCGCACCGGCCGGGAGATAGGTGGTCCTGTACATCATTTCCAGAGTGGCGTTACCAACACTGTCATAGAGAGTTTTCAACTCATTGTATTCAGACATAAATACCAGACCGGATTTGGTATTAAAGTCAATTTTGGCGGACCATCCGTCATTAAAATCCTTGATGAATTCATCTCCGCCGCCAAGCGCACCGGTTTGCTCGTGGGCGCTCTTAATCACTCCTCTTACAGACGGTCTGAAAGAAAAATCCAGCATTTCGTCATAGGAACCGCCAGCTTGGAATATGTTTTGCTGCCAGTAACCGTAAACCATCGACTTGTTCGGGGTCGCGTTGACGGTAACCTTACAGATCACTCCGGGATGACCGGCTTTGATAATGAACTGTTTAACCAGCTTTACCCCGGCAATCTGAGGATATGCAATGATTCTGAATTTGCCGGCGAAGGTGTATGTCAGCTCAAGTATAACTTCCTGCGGGGTATTTTTGACAACCTTGCAGCTGTATGGTGTTTCCATGGCCTCACCCGGCCACGGCTGACATTGAAAATGATCGACGAATAGGCCGTTGAACCTCTTCTGAATGATCAACTGTTTCATATCCAGTTTATCTTCAAATGCAGTTATCGCTCCGCCACGGGCCGGAGAAATAGTCAGATTGAACCTGGCAGTCGAGATATCAAATTCGGTCTTGCCATTAACCTTTTTCTCCTTTAAGGAAACCGCCGCATTCGATATCAATATGCCGCCCATGACGGCAAGTATAGTTAATAATGTTTTTCTCATCAAAAAACTCCTGTTTATATTCATTATCAATATTCGAAAACGACGGATTTATAGGCAATGATTTCCGGAACCACAACCGTTGCTTTGTCATTTTTGACAGTCATCTTCAGCGGAACAGCTTGAGTCTTAGGCATAACTCCCGTTTTATAGGATTCAGCCATCAAAAGGAAAGCCTTTTTAGGCATTTTTCCATCATATTTACCAGCTGTAACGGTTATGTTTTTAACCGCAGGGGTCATGATGTTCTGCGGATTCTCCTCTATCTCTTTAGCATAGGGAGGATTGATCAAGTGGACAATGATCTGTCTGTTTCCGCGGGTATTTACGTTCGTATGAACGATAGTATCCCACCACAGCGGAGCCGGGGATTTCACCGTGACATATTTCTGTGACTTCGGCAGCAGACTCAAGTTGCGTCCAATGTAGATGTCGGAGAACCTGAAAGGCAATGCTCCAACACGGCCAAGTCCGGCATTCTGGTTTTCATAATGGAAGTAGGAGCGTCCACCGGATATAACCTGAATTATACCGGTGTAAAGCCGGTCTATATCATAATCGGCGCCACTGCGTTTAATCTTAAACGGGTTGTAAATACCACCTTTTTTGCGGACGACATCGCCCCAACCGATAATACGGTCGCGATAGGCATCCCAGAAGTGGTATGGAGAGGTTTTCTTTTCATAGGCGCAAGTGGTCTCATCAAGAATCCAGCCATTGTCGCGACATTTTTCGTCGAAGTATTTAGATAAGTCCACATTTTCTTCCGGAGCGCCGTAGTTATATCCCCAGGTGTATTCCGGAATCTTGTCATTGACCAGTTTCTTGAGAACGCGCAGTGATTCCGCGCTTTTTTCGTCAGCCTCTTTCCAGTTTTTGGCAACTTCATTGCCCATGATGTCATACCACCCCGGCTTGACTTCCATGGCCCAGACATCCCAGCGGATACCTTTGTAACCAAACTTGTAAAGTTCGATAAACTGGTCGGCAATCCATTGACGGCATTCCGGCAGCAGCGGGTTCAGCAACCCATAAAGATACCTTTTTTTATGCAGTTTGAAGTCGAAGCTGTGACGTTTCTGATAGTTGTCACGGTCATGCATGTTGAAGTATCCGCCAACCAGGTTTCCTTTGCGGTCATAGAGGAACCATTCAGGATGGTCCTCATAAAGTTTGTAGGCCGCTTCAGAGAACAAATGTCCCTGGACATAGCTGATCGGGCGAATACCATGTTTGTCATAGTAACTGCTCATCTTTTTGTATCTGTCAAGACTGATCCACCAGCAGCCTTCAGTACCGATATAAGGATCCTCCGGCGGCAGGAAGCCGGCAAGTTCACACCAGCTCCAGGAGAAATCCTCTTTTCTGGTTAAAAGCCGGTTGAACATAAAATCAAGGCCTTCATCCATCAGACGCTGACCGGATGGGGGCCAGAACAGATATACAGTATGGATGTATTGTTTCGGGGAATCAACACTATAGAAGTTCATCGTCTGGAAAAAACGCTGATCGTTACCAACCGCAAAGTAGCGCGATTTTTCAGAAAGAGTTTTTCCTGATGTATTTTTCAGCGCAGCCTGTAAGCTGTGACCAAGTTCCTTTTCCTCAACTTTGAAACTGGCCTTAATCGTCTTGAATGAATCAGGAGCAACCTCGACCGGAATTTTTTTAGCCTCAGCGCTGTGATTCAAACCGGACAATACTGATAAATCTAAAGTGCCGGAGAATTTCTTTTTGGTCGGATTAACAACACCGATAGTCGCTTCGGGTTCTTCGCCGAACGGAAAACAATTTTTGTTGAGCTGCACTCCGGTAACATAAGGCTGGCCGTTGTTTTCATCAATAAGTTCGACCTTATCCAACCATATTTCAGGTTTAACCTTGCTGGTAATTTTGTCCCATATAGGTAAAATCAGTATATTATAGGTTGCGGGCTCGATTGGCAGTTTACACATAAAGTCAACCGGTTTGAAGCTATCCTGGCTGACCATGGGAGTAAACATGCTGTTGTCAAACAAATCACTCTTATTCGTTTTGACATTATGAAACATGATATGAAATTTCATTGTCGGGCCCAGGCGCTTAAGGTTTTTACCTTTCAAATAAAGCCTGACACATACATCCCCGCTTAATTTAAAATTCACACGATGATAAAAGATTGGCTTTCTTCCCGGAGAACTGTAAGTAAAATGGAGTACTTTATCTTTCGATCCGGGCGATTTTGCCTCTACCGGATAGGAGTGAAATTTAGCTCCCCGGACATCGTCAAATCCATAAGACGATAGAGTTTCAGCTCCCAGCTGGATGCTGAATAGAGTAGCGCACATTGCTGCGACGCAGCGTAATAAACTTTTACCTGTCATATCATTTTCCTGCTTTATTTTGTGTTTTTATCTATGATCATACTTGTTTTATTTTTTATTTTCTTTCATTGCTGCCTTTCATATTAATTATACTTGTTATCCTGAAGTTTTGTTCTAATCAGTCTTTTGCAGTCACTATTGTCATCGCTACATGCGCCGGTTTTGTGTGTAGAAAAAAAATCCATTAACCTAAAGTCCCTTGGAAACGGTTAGCCACGATAACATATCCAAACACCATTGGACATACGTTATAATACCACATGAATTTAATAATGTCAACTGCTTTCAAGCAAAAAAAAGGTCATTAAGCACCACAATAATCAAGAAAAATTTAATTTTAATGGAAAAACTCTATTAAAATATCTGCAAACAAGGCAATAAAAAAGGACAATCACATGGATGTGACTGCCCTTATCGGATCAAAACTTATCAGGGTGCTTAATATGGCCAGCCCCAGCGATCCTGCCAGAGAACAGAAGAGGTCCTGGGGTAGAGCGGACCTCTGATTGAGCCGGACGCATGACCATCAGCAAAAACAATATTAGCGGACTTGTCATGAGTGTAACGAACTCCCCAGACTCCAATGCCCGGACTCGGAATACTGTACGCGCCATCATTACTGGCATGCACGTATGAATTGTGCACAACTCCACCAGGGGCACAGCCGTCAAAAGCAGCAATACGAACCGTCGGCTTCTTGATCTTGGTTATTTTGTGCTTGTATGCAGGCGTACCATTAAAATATGATGTGTAACCGCAGTTATTGGCACTATAACTGAAACCGTTGGAACCATGGTAGCCTGAGCCCAAAAAGATATGACCATTTCCTCCTGCGTCATTATTGGGAACTGACGGACAATAAAACACTCCCATCTGTTTCGGGTTAAGCTGTGGACCAAAGTTTATCCGTTTGACATTGACATAAGGAGCAAGAAACCATTGCCAGGACGGACTGAAATACCACGGAGACTCTGAAGCAACATCCCATGCACCGAAAACATGCATTACATTGTAAGCATCGTTATCTGAATTATACGAGACAAATCCGGTTCCCATTTGCTTGAGGTTGGAAACACAGGATATTGATCTTGCTTTATTTCGCGCGCTGTTCAATGCCGGCAACAGCATCGAAGCAAGAATTGCAATAATCGCTATCACAACCAGTAATTCAATCAAAGTAAATCTAATTTTCTTCATTCTTTATACCCTTTCATAATTATTTTAACAATACAGCTTCCCCTTGGTCGTTAAGAAAAGTTGTGCTTTTATCCTCCTTTACTTTTTCAATATAATTTAAAGTTCAGTGATCAATATCTAAATTAATTTCATAGAGCCAATTTCTATTCGGATTGATTAGACCAAAATTGCTTACATGACAATATTATAATTGGTCTTTTCAATTCCAACAATTGGAACAATCCTGCTTACTATGGTATGAAAACAATAATATTCATATCGCAGTTAAAATCATGATACATTGCTAATATGTGGTATTCAATAAAAAGAGGCTGAAGCGACCAGGACATCCGCAATATTCCTGTGGTCATAGAATAACAAATTATTGCAGTTTAATTATAAAAAAACGGATCACCGCAGAACGATGATCCGTTAAAATAGAGCTTATGCTTTAATCAATCATAAAGAGGACCTATAGGCCAGCCCCAGCGCTCAGCCCAGACCGCCGAGGTAGTCCTGGGATACAGAAGACCTCTCAATGCACCCGAAGCATGGCCATCGGCATACACGATATTGGCCGACTTCTCATGGGAATACCTGACTCCTCTTACCCCGGACCCCAGATAGGGAACACAGGCCGTCCCATCATTATTACTGTGTACATGGGAATTGAGAACGACGCCTCCAGGAGCGCAGCCGTCCAGAACGGCAATACGCGTGGAAGGTTTTTTGATCATCGAAGCTTTGTTCATATTGATAATCTCAGTTTCATTCTTGTAACAGGTATAACCGCAGTTGTTGGCGACATAACTGAAGGCATCGGTACCGCCCCAGCCGGACCCCAGATGATTATGTCCTGTGTCCCCGATATCACTGGAATATACCGTTTTCATTCCCGTCAGTCTGTTCGGAACTGCGGGACAATACAGTACCCCCATCTGCTTGGCTGTGTCATTAGCGCCATCGAAATATATTGGCTTGACACCGATATACTGATGGATAAACCACTGCCAGGTCGGGCGCTTGTATCCAGTACCTGCCGAGGGAACAGCCCAGTTAGGGTCCTTTGTGTGTATCATGGTATAACCGTCGTTGTCATTGATATAAGATAGCATACCAGTTCCTATCTGTTTCAAATTTGACAAACACGATATTGCTCTGGCTTTATCTCTTGCTTTGTTCAAAGCCGGCAGCAGCATGGATGCGAGAATTGCAATGATCGCAATCACAACCAGCAACTCTATCAAGGTAAAAGAACGTTTTTTCATAAATCTCCTCCTATAAGGTTTTATGGTCCATAAATTCAGTTTTAGTCTATCACAAAGGGACCGATTCCTGGCATAAAAACCATAACCACTCCCTTGTGGATACAGTAAATAATACCACATATACACAAAAAAGTCAACCCCTCTGCCTCAACAAAAGTAGAAATTTTCCACAATAATACTATGAAGAATGAAATGCAGCCATTTCCCCATTTTGAAACAGTATAGGAAACCTTATGATTATAAAAAAAATCAGCCGTGAAGATACACGGCTGAATGAAAATATGCTTTGTTCAGGAATTACAGGTTTTTCCAACGTGGTTCCCAGTCGCTGCCTACGTCTGCTTTCCGTAAAAGACCTCTGAGTTCGCCGGAAGCGTGGCCGTCAGCATATATGATATTGCCTGACATTTCATGAGGGTACCTGGCGTTACGGATACCTCCGCCCGTATAAGGAATAGTACCAGAGCCATCGTCCCAGGATATAAGATGCTCGAACATAGCGCCGCCCATACCAAATCCTTCAATAGCGGCGAAGCGATTCGATGGCTTG
>MDTD01013657.1_pt1 | contig 12626 bp, 7 predicted proteins | sample 811221 | NCBI WGS metagenome assembly MDTD01 (sample SAMN05326646, study PRJNA326480) | marine metagenome | isolation source: seawater | place: Pacific Ocean: South West | collected 2011 | reverse complement strand
TAGTTGTTCAGATAAGGATAAGGTGGCTATACGTTCGGCTAAGTCAGCAGGGTGCATAGTAGCTAATTCGTCTGCCGATAGCTGGAAGAGAGCATCAGCAAAAATAGATTCATCCAGAATTCGATAACGAAATCGCTTTTTTGATATTAAGTCTTTGACCTGCTTTTTCTGTTCACTGCCATTGGTCCCGACAACTTTTGTCATTCGATCATTCCAGTCATTAGGAATAAATCGTAGAAAGCGTGAGTCCAGGCACTGACTCCAAAGCCGCGTGTTAAATAAATAATAGCTAAGTAAAGCCCGCTAACCCATCGAAATATAAAAGAACCCCAGGCGAAGGTATCTCCATATTCTCCAATATAGTGAAAATATGAAAAGATTAGGGAGGATAAAACGAGAGCAATTAGTGAATTCCAATTCAGAATTGGAGATTTTGGATTAGTCTTAAAAACGAAACTACCAAGAAATAGAAGAGCTTGAATCAATACTAGTCTGAAAAAAAACTCCTCATGAATGCCAGCACCAAATGAAAGCATTACATTGACCCAAAGATCACTATCAAACATTGTCATGGATAGACTTAAAAGTTGTGGAACTGTAATAAGAAAGTTTGTAGTGTTTAGAGCTATAGAACCCATCATTAAGGCGTATATCATAGACTCGCCCATTAGTAATCCGAAATAAGGTAGTCGGATTTCCATTTGGTGTTTTTTCTTATAATAACCGGCAGTTACAGCTAGAGCGCCAAGTATTAGTAGAACTATAAAAGGAAAATTATCTAGTCCGAATAACGATACTAGATTGCGCATCATTACATCAGCTCCATTTCGCAAATGAGTGATCTGTAATTTATGTAAAGTTAATGCCAGTATTTCATATACTAAAAATAGTGGGACTACGAATAAAACAGCGTAAACGGGACTCCGCGTTTCATAGAAGTATTTTTCTAGCTGAGTTTGGCCCATATTTTAACAATCGGAAAATAGGGTTTTCTTTACAATGGGAGGGTTTATAGGCTTATGACAGTTTTAAGGCGAGGTACACAAATCTACTCGGAGGATTTAATATTTCGTTCTTGGTCTAATAATTCTCGTAGTTTAACTAGTTCTCGTAGTGCCTCAATAGGTGATAATTGATTAGGGTCTAATTCGACAAGTTTGTCTAAGATTTTGGAGTATGAATTATTTTTAAGGCTGATTAATCTATTCTGCTGAGATTTCACAGATAATCTCTTTGAGTGTGTATCAAGACCAATGACGGTATGTTTTGAGTTTTCAAGATCCTTCATAATTTGTTTGGCACGTTGCAATAATGCTTTTGGCATGCCTGCTAGTTTTGCAACTTGAATACCATAGGAGCGGTCAGCACTACCTCGTTTTATTTTATGAAGAAAAATTACCTCATCGTTATTTTCTATGACAGAAACACAATAGTTTTTAATTCTGGTGTCTAATTGAGTTATTTGAGTTAACTCATGATAGTGAGTTGCAAATAGCGTAAAACATTCCAGCTTTTCAGCAATATATTCAATTACACTCCAGGCCAAGCTTAGGCCGTCAAAAGTTGCAGTTCCTCTTCCTACTTCATCAAGTAAGACTAAGGAGTCACGAGTTGCATTATTAAGTAGATAGGCTGTTTCGCTCATTTCGACCATAAAGGTACTTTTGCCCTCAGCTAGATCATCTGACGCTCCAACTCTCGTGAAAATTCGGTCAAAAAGTTTAGCTTCGTAGCCCTCAGCGGGAACAAAGCAACCAATTTGTGCCATGATTACCAGTATTGCGTTTTGACGCAGATAGGTTGATTTACCTCCCATATTTGGTCCCGTGATCAGATTTATTAAATCGCTTTCATGATTTAGAAATAAATCATTTGGTACGAAACTACTACTATTAGCTTCTACAACGGGATGTCTTCCACCAACAATATTAATTCCAATATCAGGATTAAAGCGAGGTCTTACGTATTGATTTTCAAGTGATTTTTTCGCGAAGCAGCTCATGACATCCAAAGTAGCAAAGAAACGAGCCCATTGATAAATCGTTTCCGCTTTACTTAAGACTTCCTCGCGCAGGTCTTGAAATAAACGATACTCGAGTCTCTTAAGTTCATCCTGAGCTTTCAAAATAGACTTTTCGTTGGACTTAAGTTCTTCCGTGGTGAATCTTTCAACATTTGTAAGAGTTTGTCTTCGAGCAAAGTATTCAGGTAGTTTTTCGCTTTGTGATTTAGGTAATTCGAAGTAATATCCGAAGACTCTATTAAATTTAATTTTAAGATTTTTCAGCCCAGTTTTTTTTCTCTCATTCTCTTCAAGGTTGGATAGTACTCGATCGGCTTCACTGTGGAAAATTTGGATATTATCCAAATCTTTATTAAAGCCAAATTTAAACAGATTACCTTCCGTAATTTTGGATGGCGGATCATCAACTAAAGCTTGATCTATTAGGTTGACTAAACTTTGTATATCGGGTATGTGTTGTACTGGAAAATCGTAGTTTAATTCGTCAAGTAATTGAATCAGTTCCGGAATTATAGATAACGATGTTTTTACAGCAATCAAATCTCGCCCATTGGCTCTTTGGTTTAACAAACGATTACAGACTCTATATAAATCGTAAGTTTGAGAAAGAAGCTTTCGTGTTTCATCAAGTAAATCTGCTCGATTATAAAATGCTTCTACCAGATCTAATCGATCTTCAATCTGCGGCTGACTGATAAGCGGATTAAGTAACATCTGCTTCAGTAGTCTGGCTCCTGGTGCTGTAACAGTTTGGTCTAATTGCTCTAGTAAAGATCCTTCAGAAGTGCCTTTGTACTGACTTTTTATTAATTCTAAATTTCTAATGGAGCTGGGATCTATTCTGAGGATTTTCTCCACTTGATAACTCGTAATTTTGACAATATCTGATTGAATAGAGCACTGCTCCAGATAGATAAATAGCATTTCCCAGCAAAAACGCTCCTCAGATTTTTTATTTAGGCCTGCGGCATTACGCACTCTTGATGGTATGTATTCAGCGTATAAAGGCGTGGACTTAATTATTCGTGGTTCGAATTTTTGGTAATTTATGGATTTCTGGATGAGAATCTTCAAAAACTCTTCCTGTAATAAAGGATCTTCACAAATTTTTTTATGGATCAAAAATTCCGAGGGAGACAATCTTTGTAATTCTTCAATTAAACCTCTAAGACCTTTTTTATTTACCGAAAAATAGGTGGAAAATCCTTCACCTGTTGAAACGTCTAGGTAGTGAAAATATAGGCGCTTTGAATCAAAATAAAGTGCTGCCAGAAAGTTGTTCGATTTAGGGTTTAATACTCCACTCAAAGTAACAGTTCCAGGGGTAATTACTTGAACAACTTCGCGCTTCACAATTCCTTTAGCTTCTTTCGGATCCTCAACCTGCTCACACATGGCGATTTTATAACCTTTTTGAATCAATTTTGCGGCATATTCTTCATAGGCATGATGGGGTACGCCAGCCATAGGAATTGGATTTTCTGAATTTTTATTTCTTGAGGTTAAAACAATCTGCAATTCGCGAGCAACTGTTTTAGCGTCTTCATAAAACATTTCATAAAAATCTCCACAACGCATAAATAGGATTGCATCTGGATGTAAAGATTTAAAGTGATGAAATTGCTGCATAAGAGGAGTGGAGGCTTCTTTAGCCATTGTTACCTCCTACGAATCTTATCAATTTGTCTACGTGCTTGCACTGCGTAGGAACTATTAGGATAACGTGCTATAAGATCATCATATGCTTGAATTGCTTGTAAATCGTCGTTAAGTTGTATTTCGTAAATGCTTGCAATTCGATACTGAGCTTCTGGTGCCAGCTTTGATTCGAAATTTGTATTGATTAAATTTTCATAAACTCGAATTGCGGCATCGAAATCGCTGAGTCTATTAGCAAGTAAGTCCGCTTGCGCAAATTTTGCTTTTTCATCCCATTTTGTTTGTGGATAAGCATTCGAGATATCTTCATAGGTCTCTAGGGCCCTAGAATATTCGAATTTATACTTCGTGTATAATTCGGCTACCTGAAACATAACCGAGAGTCTTTTTTGCGCTGCGGGGAAATCTTTCAGATATTTCTGATAACTCTCGAGAGCTGCTTTCGTGTCACCAAGCTCTTTGAGTTCTATCTCCGCTACTCTGAGTAGAATCTCTGATGTAATTTCAGGATTTTCCATTTTTTCAAAGAATGCTCGGTAGTGTTTCAATGCTGCATTAAATGATTTTAATTTCAAATCATAGAGGCGAGCGAGCTCGTAATGAATTCCAACAATTAGTTGATAATCGTCGGCTTGGTTTAGGATTTTTTCAAGGCTGTGAGCGGCTTCTCTATTTCTGTTACTCTTGTAAAAATTTCGTTTGATTTTACGAATTTCAGAGAAGTGATTGTAACTTAAGTTTCTCAGGGTGATCCGTTTCTGCTTGGACTTAAGTGTAATAATTTCTCGCTTCAAAGTATCCAAAGCACGATTTTGTTTACTGTTTAATACTAGATTTCGTATTTTACCAATGAGCTTAAAACTTGAACGAAAATTCTTACGCTTCAGTCCCTGTAGCCTCAAAGCTTTCATGCCAGCTTGGAATTTAAGTGCTTGATTTCTTTCTTGTTGAAAGACTTGTATGTAAAGTTCTAATGCTTTGTTTAGTCGACTGCGTCTTTCCAGTAATTCCGCCAATTCCATTCGCACAGGATTAATCTTAGAAACGTCTCGCTGAAGACGAAAATAGAGTGAATATTTTTGAATAGCTTGATCAGTTAAGTCTTTATTATCTGCTATAGAACGTGCGGTCAGTAGTATTTGATCGGGATGCTCTGCTAAGTCTGCGTTAAGTTCTTTTTCAAGTTTCTGAATTACCAGACTTTTTTTCAGCTGCAATTCGCGAGCCGAGACATATTCCTCACTTTTAGGGTTCAATATTATTTCTCGAAGAAGTTGGTATTCACGAAGTGCTAAATTCTGAAATCCCTTGGATTCAAATAAGCTTGCTAAGCCCAAATGAGCTAGAATTGCGTCGGATTCTCCGGGGCTATCTTTCAAGCATGCTTTGAAATACATCTCGGCTTTTTTAGGATTTGGCTGATAGTTACTGTAGTGATTTCCAAGTAGGTAGTAAGCCCGCGCAATTAGTTTGGGATCTGAACTATGGTCTATGGTCATTAATAATCGTGTAGCCGCTATTGAAGGCAAATTTTTACCCATCGCAACGTTATAATATTTAAGGTATAGCTTAGCCAACATAGGTTGCTTTTTTAATTCTTCTTGTTTATGAAACTTACGGATTCTATAGAGAATCCTATCTACTTTTTCTAAATCCATGAAATCAGTAAGATGTAAATCTGCGATCTCTATCATTTGAGGTAAAGAAGCTCTAGAAATTACAGGATAAGTTTGTAATTTTCTTTGGGCCTCTAGTTGACTCATTAAAGCCAATTGAAAATGTTTGAATTTTTTTGGCAATCGATCTAGCCATAACTTGGCTTTACCGAGCTTTCTATGGCGAATTAAGCTACGAACCATTAGTAAGTGATGAAACTGCTTATGATTCTCCGTGAGCTCATCATCTGAAATATCACTTAAGATTTGAATTGCACGTCCTGGATTTCGGAGCTTTTCAAGCCATAATTCAGCGGCTAAGAGTCGTTGTGAAGTTTCCTTACTCAGCTCTTTAGCCAGAGCTCCTTGCATTATTTTGAGCCGCTTAGCTTTGCGCTTAAGTCGAACGTTGAACTCTGGTTCAGAATAGTATTGTCTCATTTGATGAATCAGATCAAGTGCTGAATTTACGTCCTCAACTTCTTTTTCGTAGTGATCTAGCATTTCTAGAAAAACTCTTTTGTTATTGGGGCTCTGTGGGTCATCCCAATCGATCTGTTTTTTGAGCGATATTATTACTGCGGTAGCATTAAGTTTCCTCTTTATTTGTCTGAATTTGCGACGTTCCTCATCACTTAATTTACGTTCGTCGATATCAAATAACCATTTTTTCAGCACGGGTAGGGTAGTACGCAAGTTTGAAAGTTGATAGGCTGTCTTAAATGTTAGATATCTAAAACCTTCGGGAAGCTCCTCATTCTCCATGATCTCAGAGATTGTTTTGTTTACCATATTGAATCGTTTATGTTTTAGAAGTAATCTGAGGTGTTCTAATCTCGCAAATTCTCTTAGATACAGATTATTACTATTAATCTGTGTGCTTATTTGTCGCTGTAGATCTTGCTGGCTGTTTAATTTCCAATGAAAGTTAACCAGCGCTTTTATATCATCCCATTTTGGATGGTGCATATCCTCAAGGCTTGTTTCAATACGTCTTTGTAGGTACCCTCTGAAGGGCATACCTTCTACCGCACTATTATTTTGAAGATGAAAATTAGCTAATGCTTTTAATGCAGTTAGACGAATTTTACTCTGGCCAGATTTGGTTTGATCAAGCAGAAATTTTTGCGACAGACGAGAGGGGTAGCGTTCGAGAAGTTCTAACCGGAAGATAATAGCCTCATAGTTATTCGGATAATGTTTGGAAAAAGCCTGCAAAGCATTATTCAGGCCTCGAACTGGATTATTGATGAGCTCACCTTTATGGTTTAGTAATAGCTGAAATAAGTCTTTATAACCAGGAGATTTTGTTATCTGCTGGATTGCGAATGGAATGATGTGAATACGCTCTTTAATTCGGGCTAAATTATAGTATTTTTCTACGACTGAAACTTCCGATTCAAGATTACTTTGATGACTTTCTTTGATTAAATTCCATTCGGTTTTAAGGGCAGTCTGAAGTGCTTTGATTCGCATAGAATGTATGTTTGCCTCTCTATGAATGAGTAGCGAAGTTTCCAAGAGATTTTTCTGATTCTGACGTCGTTTTGATAGCTCGAGTAAAAGCTGCAATTGATCTTGTCTATTCGGGAGTTTGTCGATACTATTTTTCGCCAACTTCCACTTTTCGGTATAAATCATCAAACGTATTTTTGCATTCTGAATCATATTCTTTTCTATTCCTGGCTTAGGCTTTTGCTTTTTCAGGAAATCATCATATTGAGGGATCAAAGAATTATTGATAAATTTACGGGTAGCAGGGTCTTGGAAAGTATAATCCTTGAGTTGGATTTCGTGATGACGAATTATTCGTTGGAAACATTCTTCATTAATCTCTTCGTCAATATCCTTTGAAAGCCAATTTTGTAATTCAAAAGCTTGGTCTTCGGGATATGGTGCAGCTTCTAAATCCGATAGAAATAATTCGAATTGAGCTTTTTCAGCAAAAGGTCCATTCGCTTTTACCAGCAGATTTAGGCCCTCTCGAGCTTCTTCAGACTTCCCTAAAAGGTTGAGATAACGAGATTGTAGGTACTGAAATTTTTCAGGTTCAGAGCTTACAAATTTTTGTTGAGTAGCCTTAAAGATTTCTTCTTTCCATAAATTCTCCTGTATTCGTTGATTAGCTTCGTCTAATTGATATCTTGATAATCTCATTAGGTAGAATCTGGACTTAAGATATTGATGATTTTGCTCAGCGACCTCAGACAAACGCTTTAAAATTTGTGCTTGATTGCTTGGGTCTAAATCGAGTTTTAATAAACTACGGTAATATTGGTCTAATAAACTTGGACTAATTTGTTTATTTTTCAATTGCTGACGGATTGCAGCTTCACTGAACGCTAAGTCTTTGCTGGCAAGCTTAAAGATTTCGGTTTCTTTTTTTTCTTGTGAAAGTGTTTTTACTAGTCGCCATCGAATTTCATCAGCGAATTCCTTCATTTTTAATTCGCGCTGTGCTTTTTCCAGGTGAAATCTTGCAAGCCCGTATTGATTCAGATCATCTTGGTATATCCGACCTAATTCATAGTGAAGCCGACCTTTAAGTTTTGTATTTTTCCATTTTCTTAAAGCTGTTTGTAGAACTTCAGCAGCTTCATAATATGAACTGTAATGACGAAGTAAGTTTGCCCTTTCGAGAGATTCAAATGCATTTTGAGGTATGATCTGCAACTCGTTTAGAACCCCAAGATGCTCACGAATTTGCTGTGGGGCTAATTCTGGGTCTGCCAACGAAACTTTACGCAAACGTTTTGCAGCTTGGGAATATTTTCCATGTATATATGCCTCAGTCATGGCTACCGTAAATAGTGCGATTCTACCAGGCTCTGATAGGTGAGCATTATCCGGTAGCCAAGCTTTCATGGCATGTTGATTCTCTATTTGCCTGGCACCTTCCAAGATTATCAATGCAAGTCGCGCTAAATGATTTACTCGCTGTTCTTGGGATTGAGCTAATTGCTTGAGTCGCCGAATTCCTAGCTCCATATTGCCAAAATCAAAGCATTGAATTAGACCATCCAAAAGAACAGCATTAGTTCTTAGTTCCATGTTTTCGGAGGTGAAATACTTTTCTAATAACTTCTGACTTTTACGAATTTTTTTTATTTGGTAGCCACGAGTAAATCCAGTGAAATATTGAAAATAGTCTAAATCTATGTTGAAGGGCGGGAAATCTAAAACCTTGTGAACAGCTCTTTCAAAATCAGCTGTACGAGTTAGGCCAGCGAGTGATGTTTTTATTTGTAAAAAATCAGCTTCCTTTCTGTATAAGTTTTGAGGCCAGCGGGCATTTAGATCATTAAGCGTTAATTCCGCCAATTGCCATTCACCTTTGAGAAGGAGTGCTTTTCCTAGTAAAAAGCTACTTTTTTGCTCGATTGGTGCAGGTGGCTTTTGTTCGAGTATTTGACGGCAAGAATTAATTGCTTGCTGATATTTTTTATTTACCAACAGGCGCTCTATTAATTCCAATTTCTTTTGTACAGCTAAATTGAGCCTGTCTTGACTCTGATTGGTATTACCTACTGTTGGTGTAAGGTTTTTATCAAATTTTATTGTAGCGTGTAATTGATGAACCATTAACGCAAAATGGCATGATAAAAAGAGTAATATAATTTTCATTTTTAAAGACCGATCTTTAAGCTCCTAGACGACAATTGACAGCATTTGATATAGTCGCCCATGAGCCTTGAGCTCCCGCTCGGCATTATACTGGAGGAAGCTCACGATTAAAACATTTTCACCGGCAATATGCCTATTTTTGTGCGGTAAAAGCTAGGAGATTTACTTTGGGAAGACGTAGTAAAGGTCGAGAGTACGCCATGTTGACTCTATTTCCGCATTTCGTTACGGGTGAAGATGCGGAGCAATGCTTTATTTATTTATTAGAAGAACGTAAGCCTGGTGCTCTCGTTAAAGATTTTGCCGCGGAATTATTCAGAGGGGTAATTAAAGAGTATGAAACCCTGGATATTTTGATAGCAGCAAATCTAAAGAATTGGAATATGCAAAGATTGGGAAATCTTGAAAAAGTTATCCTTCGAGTGGCAAGTTACGAATTGCGCCACAAAGTCGAAGTCCCAGCTACAGTAGTAATCAATGAGGCGGTTCAATTGACAGAGTCCTACTGCGACGAAAAAGCCGCTAAGTTCGTCAACGGTGTCCTAGCAGGTGTAGCCAAGCAATTAGACCGTGACCCTTTGAATGATCCAGGAGAGTGGATTGATGAATTTGATCATGGAGATTCGATAGAAGGTCCCCTGGACTTGGACGATGAAGATGATGAAGAATCAGATTCTTATTAAAATAATATTTTTATTGTGTAATATTTGGCTTTTCGGTACGCCCTTAGTTGCGCAAGAAGTTTCGAGATTGAAACTTGTTCAGAAATATATTCTAGATACAGACCCTTATCCTCAACGCATGGATTTATCTGGTCTAACAAGTGACGGGAAGCATCTATATACAGTGAGCGATCTTTCGGATCAGAATGATATTTTCCGAATAGAATTGGATCCGCATCCTCGTCTGATTAAATTCATGGCGCTTGATACAGAATGGCTAAATGAATGGCAGATGAAAAATCGAGATCATGGGCGTTATGACACCGAAGGTATTGCTTATTGTGATGGTAAGTTTTACTTAGCTGAAGAGAGTACGCGCAATGTTCTTGAAGTAAATATCCAGAATAGCGTGTATAAGCCAATGTTGATTGAGCCAAACTGGGTAAGATTTCATGCTCAAAAGCATACTATGAATCCGTTTTCAGGCCTCAAAAATGCAGGATTAGAAGCTATCGCATGTCACCAAGATAAAGGCTCTATATTTTTATTCAATGAGCGCCAATTTAGGATGGGTTACATCCTAACTGTCGAAAATGCCACTTTAAGAGCTCAATTTACAATTCCATCAGGCTTTAAATATCCTCGTAAGGAGTCTAGATCATGGATTTTCCCCGATTTTGCAGGGGCTCATTTGCATGGTGGAAGCTTGTATACTTTGGTTAGGAACAGCCAGCTAATAGTCAAAATTGATCCAACTAATTTTAGAGTATTAAAGCGATGGACTTACGGAAATACTGCCAGGAAAATATTCAAACAAAAGGATTTTTTTGGATTAGCCGAAGGTTTGGCTATCTATGAAGGCCATTTTTTTGTGATATTAGATCACAACCTTTGGATGCACAAAAATTCTGAGATTAGAAATCCAGTTCTTCTAAAGTTTTCAGTTGAAGACGGTAATTTGTGAAAATTCGAAAAGCCTGTTCGGAGGATTTAAGTCGTATAAAGTTATTACTACCTCATCTAGTGGCTTTTTCTGTACCAAAAGATCGAGAAGCACAACATTTTTGGATGGGTGATTATTTTCTGTATAAGCGAGTTTTAGAAGGTTCACAAAAAAATGCATTCGCATTGGTTGTTGAGGCTTCTGAGCAGATTATAGCTACTAGTTTGGTGAGTTTTCGGGACGAAATTTTAAGCGGTGGTCCTTCTTCACATCTCGAGGTATTAGTGGTTCATCCCAAATATCACGGTACAGGTCTAGCACAAAAGCTAATGGAAGCTTGCGAAGGTCTTGCCTTAGAGGGTGGTGCGTACTGTATGACACTGCATGCCTATCATGGAAATCATAGGGCTCGAAGTTTTTACGAAAAATTAGATTACTGCGGTGAATTTTTGCGCTACAGAAAGGTTTTGAAAAAATCTAAAGCTTGAAAGTTAATCCGACTGATAGCATTTTAGAGTAATCTTGCGGAAAATTTGACCTTAATACATTTATGGGCATGGCAAATTGCAGTGAAAATTCATCACGTACTTGGTAACGAGCGCCCACAGTTAGATCAATGTTATTTCCATAGCCAGCCCAATCTAAACCATTGATTTCAAGAATTGTTCGTGTTCGTGTTGCTACCGGAATCTCGAATCCAATATTGTAAAAAAGATTATTGGGGTGTTCATTTCCAGTAGCGCCTCTACCAGATGCAATATTAATTCCAACTTGTCCGTGAACATTTACTTTCTCTGTTAATTTCGAAGCTGAAAGAAAGCCAAGATAGCTTGTGCCATCAGTCGCTCTGCGAGTAACTTGTTTGCCCATAGCATTGCTAACTCCAAATCCAAAAGCCCCCATGGTTTGCTGGGATGGGTTGTCAAAAAATTTATACTTTCCCAGAAAATTAAGTTCTTCTAATTCTGTTTTTTCATAATCGTTTATTAATGGAAAGTTTATCGCTTGCTCATTTACAATATCTCCACTTAACGCGATTTCAAATTCATCAGTGAGTGCGGCACTTAGTCCAAGTGGAACAACAAATTTATCAATTTGACCTGTATTTACGCGCTCACCAAAAGCTCTATCAAATCTCATGAACGAGAATTGGGAGTAGAAAAGGTAGCTCGCTTTTGGCATTGTTATGGCCCCGACGGTACGGTACAAACCAGTCAGACCTTTATCTGTATTACCAAAAACTTGTCCCGGTATATTTCTATGATTTTGTAAGAAAAGATTAAAGTCCGGTGGTCGTTTGTAATCTCTGAGTCTTTTGCGTTGATCACGGGTAAACTCGTCACGAGTACGAGGAACATTGTCTCTCAAGCGCGGTTGAAAATATCTTCTAGCTTTCGGTTTTGTAGGTGGTGGAATTAGATCACTGTAGTTACTTTGCAATTTGGGTAGCACTGGATTGGGAATTGCGGAAGAGGATGCAGAAGTGGTGGAGGGTAGGTTTTGATCAAAGTCAACCGAGATTCGTCGACGAAACTTTTCCACCTCAGGGGAAAACCCAAAATCTTCAAGATTACGTTCATATTTTACGGCCATAATAGGATTGATAAAAGTCAGGCACAATCCTATTGCCAGGGCATTTCTTAATTTCATGCTGCGTTTAAACCCGCCTATTCCTTGGCTTGCTCACCCTTACAGGTTTTCGGAGAAGATTCGTAGTTTTGTTACGGCAGTTTGAGAAGTGTAACAATTTCTACATACCGTTTGCTTGTTTTTGTCTGAAAATGATGGTCAAGGTAAAATAGATTTAGATGAGTTAATCAGGAATAGATCTTCTGATACAGAAAAGGCGATGAAACGATCATTCTTAAGGCCGCTTAGCATGAGATTTTGATCAGAGCCAGAACATTGAATTGAAAATGCCTCAAAAGGTATAGGGGGTAATTTTTTTACAACCTCGCCGGTGAATCGAGTTAATTTTTGAAGATAAAAACCGAACACAGAGTTTTTTGAGTCAAGAATTTTACCGTCTGAGTACTGCAAATTATTTATTTTCTCATTTA
>MDTD01114545.1_pt1 | contig 12627 bp, 10 predicted proteins | sample 811221 | NCBI WGS metagenome assembly MDTD01 (sample SAMN05326646, study PRJNA326480) | marine metagenome | isolation source: seawater | place: Pacific Ocean: South West | collected 2011 | reverse complement strand
TGTAAGCCTTGATGAAGAAATGTCTAACATGGTGCAATTTCAACATTCCTATAATGCAGCCGCCAAGATTCTAAATAGCATGGATCAGATGCTGGATGTTATTATCAATCGCCTGGGCGGTTAATCAAAGAAGGACAGGTCTGAAAGGAAAAAATGAAGGCCGGATAGACTCGAAAGATGCGTGACCGGGAAAATCCACAGGGAATGGAGATCTAGAATATGATGCGAACCACAGGAATTATGCAGAACAATTCGCTTGTGCGAAACCTCGAAAGGCACAAGTATGAAATGGATAAGGTCCAGAATCAGCTGGCTACCGGGCAGCGCATCAGCCGACCCGGAGACGATCCATCTGCTGCAACAAATCAGATGTACTATCGCAGCCGGGTGAATGAACTGGATCAGTTCGCCCAGAACATAGAGGCCGGAATGTCCCGGTTAAATCATATGGACGGCGAGCTCAGCCGAGTAACAGAAATCATCCACCGGGTTCGACAGCTTGCTGTGCAGGCCTCCAATGGCATTTACCAGGGAGACAGCGGATTCGAGCTCAAGAATGCCATCGCAAAAGAGATCGATCAGCATCTCCGGGCCTTAATCGATATCGCAAACGGTCGGGATGCTACCGGACGTCCGTTGTTCGGTGGTCATGAAGTGGATCGACCTCCATTTGAGCCCATTCTAAGTAGTATTCGAGGATTGCAGGGCATCGAACTGGACAATCAGATCGTAGGCGTTGAATATCGAGGCGACAATGGCAAGCGGCTTACCGAAGTAGAACGTAGCCAGTACATCGATGTTAATTTGCCGGGGAACCATGCTTTCTGGGGCACCAATATGACCGTCACCGGAGCTACAGACAACTCTGGCTACGTCAGCACCACAGATCAGGCATTTCGCATTGATGGCGTAGAGGTACGCGTTGCGGCCGGGGATACCATAGACGATATCATTGATAAAATCAATCAGTCGGGTATAGAAGTTAAAGCATCCAAGATTGGTCAGGACTATATCAGCCTGAGCACTACCGAACCGCACCAGATCTGGTTGGAAGATATGGAAGGTAGCACTGTATTGCGGGACATCGGTCTGGTCAGTTCTGACAATTCTGAGCCTCCCAATAACTTTTCCGAAACGGCCCGTGTAAACGGACGATCTGTTTTTGATGTATTGATCAAGTTTCGAGATGATCTTATCGCCGGCGATCAACTGGAGATTTCGGGACGTGACCTTGGAAACCTGGATTCCGCCCTGGAAAATGTGCTGCGGTTTCGGGCCGAAGTAGGCGCCAAGCAGAACCGGATGGAAGAGCATACCAAGCGCGTAGCCTGGGATAAGACTTATATGACCGAGCTACTGGCTGAGTCGGAAGGGATTGACGTGGCAGAATCCATCATGAATTTGAAATGGTTGGAATCCGTACACCAGTATGCCCTGAACGTAGGAGCTCGAGTGATCAAACCAACTCTGGTAGACTTCATCCGATAACTATATGCCGCAACTCGAAACAAAGCCTTTTGGTTCTATTGAAGTAAGCGATGACAGCATCCTGGAATTTCCCGAGGGAATTCTGGGCTTCGCCGACTATACTCGCTTCGCCATCCTGGAAGAGAAGGAAGGTCCTTTTCACTGGCTTCAGAGTGCCGATGAATCCGGTCTGGCATTTATTATCCTGCGACCTGAGCTCATCTTAAAAGACTATGATCCTGTGGTCATTCCCATGGAACTCCAGTCGCTTCAAGTGGAGAGTATTTCCGAATGCGAAGTCTACTTGATAGTAACGATTCCGGGGGATCATCCTGAAAAAATGACCGCAAACCTCCAGGGACCAATACTGGTGAATCGCAAAACTCGGCAGGCAAGACAGGTGATTTCTATGAATGAAAGCCATCTGGTGCGGGTTCCCATTCTGGAGCTCCTGGAGGCCTGATTTGCTGGTACTTGCTCGAAAGATTAATGAGTCCATCATGATCGGCGACGACATCGAAATCGTCGTTGTGGATATTAAGGGTGACCAGGTAAAACTGGGAATTAGGGCCCCGAAAAACGTATCCATTCATAGAACTGAGATTTATCAAGAAATCCAGGATCAGAACAGGGAAGCGGCCCAATCGGTTTCTCCGGATAAACTTCGGGATCTTCAGAAGCTACTGGGCAAAGAGAAGAAGAAGGACGAAGAGAACTCCTCTTCCTGATAGTTTCGATTGAGCCATGCAGTTGCTGCCGATCAAAGCTTCCACTGTAGTTGTCTTTTTTCTGTCAGGCCTCCTCCTTTCCGCTTTTGATTCAGCAAATCCAGCTCCCTATCCGCCGGTGCTCAGCGAGCAAGAATTGCGCATCACCAACCGACGTTTTGTATCCCACATTCTGTTCGAAGTAATCGGCAATCAGAATGCAATTACCATTCTCCTATCACATGGCCCGAACTACAATGCATTCAAAGATGTACCGCACTCCATCCATTTTTTCTGCGGTAATTCTACACAATGCTTGCAGTTGTCCCATCGAATTGACAGACATCTAAGAAGCGGGTACAATCTGGGACTGAAGTTGCAGGGTTCCCGAATTACTCGTCTGGAGTTTCTTGGCCCACCATGAGTTCTGCTATTCGAACAGAGCAATTCGCCACTACACTGAAGTACCTGGTTCGTCCTGTACCTATTCAGTATGAACCTTTATTCCGACGCTTTGAAAAAAATCTGGAACGTCTGGTAGCCATTCTCACCGGACCTCTCCTTTTCCTTTCTTCGCTGTATTTTGCTCTCACCAATGGCCATGAATTGCTTTCGGCCCTGGCAGTGAGCGCTGGGATAACCATTCCCTGCTGGTTACTATTCTTCATTAAAGTGCCGCACCGACTACAATCGTGGTATTATAACGGTGGTCATGCAACCACGCTGCTACTGCTGTCCGTTGCCTATTATTACTTTGGCTTACAAAACAACTCGGCTTCCGGTCCAATCCTGCTGTTCTGCCTGCTCTTGCTATTTCAGATTATCCGACCGGGCCGATTCAAGGCCCTACCGGTTACCGGCTTAATCGTCATTGTTTCCCTTTATACTCTGGTCGGTCGCTCTACTCTGTTCAATGCCGAACAGGCAGTACTGCTACTTTTTTTATCTGCAATTGTGTTTTTGCTACATGTATTCGTGAACTATCTTATCATTCGCTTTGTTGAGCTCGAACAGCATCGCATACGCGAAGGAAATGAACTGGATCTGGCGCGAAGAGTACATGACAGCCTGTTTCCAACTTTCTCTGGAAACGAACGGATAAAGATCCATAAATACCATCTTCCGGAGAATCAGATAGGCGGAGATTTCTACGACCTGGTCTTCTTACGAGAAGGGAACCTGGGAATCTTTCTCAGCGACATTAGTGGTCATGGCATCTCCAGCGCTATGATGTCTACAGCTATGAAAGTGGTGCTCAGTCGAATACCCTATCGCAATCGACTTTCTCCATCGGCCTTGCTCACAGCATTGGATAAGACCATGGCTGAATCCTATGAGAGCCACCATGCCACGGGCGTTTATATATTTTTTGATTTTCTACAGTCCAGTGTCCTGCTCGCAAATGCAGGGCATCCACCGGTATTACTTGCTCGCAAGGGACAGCCTTTTCAAGAGATAGAAACATCGGGTAGTTTGATGGGCATGGGGATTCGTGAGCCTACTGCCGAAGAAGTACAAAGAGAGATGATTTCCGGGGACCGTTACTTGATGTATACGGATGGTCTTCTTGAATACGAAACAATCAACGGCACTATTACCTTCATCGATGATATGCCGGAACTGCTAAACCCCCTGGCCGACCAGGATGCTGATGTTCTTCTGAATAACTTAATCCAGCAGGTCAGAAGCCGGCCAGATTTTCTGCGGTTCCGCGACGATGTTCTGGTCCTGATCGCTGAAATTCAATGAATCAAGCATCTGGAGCCGGCGGAAGTACTCGACAGTTTCCTTTAGAGATCAGTTTTCCCTTTTGATTTTTCCAGGTAATCTTCATTTCCACGGCTTTTAATCGATCCAGCTTTTTCGTGACTTCCACTTCACATGTAACTGTGTCCCCAGGATAAACTACGTCTCGATATTTCTGGCTTACTTCCAGAGCCACTGTACCGAGCCCCGGAAGCTTCATTCCCAGAACCGGAGCGAGAAGCGATCCTGCCAGCCCTCCATGGGCGATTCGCGACTTGAAAGGAGTGGTCTTCGCGTACTCTTCATCTACATGAACAGGATTGAAATCGCCACTAATTCCAGCGTAGAGATAGATGTCAGTTTCGGAGATTGTCTTGGTAAAAGAAGCTGTGTCTCCTATCTGAATTTCCTCAAATGTCTTGCCTTTTTGGTACACTGATGCCTCCTGTTATCAATGGAACGCCTGCATATTATTTTTCTGCGGCATCTGATTTCCGGTCTATTTATTTTGGCCTTACCCTTTGTAGTGATCATTTCCCAGGGCATCCGAGATTATCAGGACCTTTTTGCATTTCTGCTACGGCAGGCTCCGGCCATTGCTGTCTGGGTATTGATTATTCTGATCACTGGGTTTCTGGGAATTCGCCATGCTAGAAACAGAATCTGGGACGGAGTAGCCCGCCGGTATCTTGAAATGGATCAAACCACACTGGATCTACATGCGGAACGAAAACTGATTCTTCGTCTATTCTTGAAGTGGGGCAGGTGCTTTCGCTGTCTGTCTTTCTGGTACGGTGGATTTCTTTCGGTTTTTTGTTGGACCTTCGCGGTCTATGAATGGTCGCTGGCCGCCGGAACCATTCTCATGCTCTACTTTTTTATCGTAGGGGCTTCTCTTTCTGCTGCATTTTCCGCTCTTTACTTGCTATTTACCTACACAAAACACCGAGAAGATCCTTCCCAGGATTTCTTCGGTTGATATATTCCCTGTGAGTTCTCCGCAGTGATGCAGAGCAGAGTCCAATTCCAGAGCACAGATTTCGGCCGGCGCATCGTTCTTCCACAGCTCCAATAGGCGGACCAGAGCCCCATCCATCTGCTGAAAATGATACCTGTGTCTTTCTTCGAGATAGAAAGGATCCACCGATTCAGTCTCGTCTTTCAAGTAGTCCGCCAGAGCGTTTCTGAGGGTATTCAGCCCTTCCCCGGATTTGCAGGAAATGGGATAGATTCGGTCGGCAGCTTTCATCGAAAGCTCGCTTTTCCATGCCTTCATTCTTGCTTCGGTCGCCAGGTCCGCTTTGTTTAGAATATGCCATACGGGTCGCCCGGGAAAGACGGGCTCCGGATACGGTTCCCGATTTAAATCACAAACGTGAAAAATCAGAAGGCTCTTTTCCATCTGCTGCTGGGAACGCCTCACGCCTTCCTTTTCCCCCAGGTCTTCAGACTCGCGCAATCCTGCCGTATCTACAAAACGAACCGGTATTCCGCCCAGCTCGATCTCTTCGCTAACGAAATCCCTGGTCGTTCCCTCAATCTCACTGACAATGCTCCTTTCCCAACCAAGGATCTGATTCAGCAGAGAGGATTTTCCTGCATTGGGAATACCGGACAGAGCAACCTGCATACCATCGCTGAGCCGGGCCGCACTTCTGGATCGCTCCAGAATATCAGCGATTCGCCGGCGAAGATCATGAACCCTCTCTATGGTTTCTTCTCTGGATTCGAAAGTAAGGTCCTCTGTAGAAAAATCTACCTCGGCTTCCGTCTCTGCCTTAAGATGAATCAATGCAGAACGAAATCGCGAAATCATCCGCGTCAATTCCCCATCGTAGAGTTTTCGGCTGGCATGAAGTTCGAAAACAGAGCGAGCGTCGATGATGCTTCGTACACCTTCGGCAGCCAGAAGATCCAGTTTTTCATTTTGAAACGCTCTTCGAGTAAATTCCCCGGGATTTGCCGGCCGAATGTGAAGAGCATCGCATACCGATAGAATGAAGTGTCGCACGATAACCGGGTTCCCATGCAAGGAAACCTCAAGCATGTCTTCTCCGGTATAAGATGCAGGGCCTTGAAAGAAGGTAAAGAGCCCATCGTCCAGGATTGTAAGCTCCGAAGCCTCAGATGGGGCTGGATCTGAACTGGCTCTGGAAACCGTGGCCGAATCAGGGTCCGCGCCAGACTCGGGATTACCGATGGCTAACTCCAAAACAAAGCAACGATAGGCTCTGCCAGGTTGCAGCGAACCAGGATCTCTCAGTCTGCTAGAATAGGGGCGCCTTTGCCCATCCAGAAAAAAGGCCTCTAATACCTTGCGGCAAAGAGGCCCGGAAAAACGAACAAGAGCAATGGCTCCCCTTCCGGGAGCACTGGAAAGAGCTACGATTGTATCTTCGATTACTCTTCTCCTTCGTCCTCGTAATACTCTTCTTCGTAGTATTCCTCTTCACCTTCTTCTCGAAGAATTACTACTCGAACTCGCTTATAAAGTCCATTCCCTTCGGAACGCGTAGTCACTCTGGTATCTTCTTCCAGCGTGAGGTGCACAATACGCCGCTCGTATGGATTCATGCTTTCTAATAGCACAGATCGACCGGATTTGGCCACTCGATCAGCCACAGAACGAGCCAGCTTATTCAGCTTCTTTTTGCGACGTTCCCGATAACGGGCCACATCCACCAGGATGCGCTTCTTATCTTTGAGCTCGGGTGTCACCAGCAGATTCAGTAAGAACTGAAGCGCATCCAGGGTCTTCCCCTGACGACCGATCAGGATTCCCGAATCTTCTGAATCGATGTGAGCGATATAGTTTTCTTCCGTATCTTCAAAGTCTTCAATCTCTGCATCAATACCCATTTTATGAACCAGAGTTAGGAGCACGCCTTTAATCAGAGCCTCATCTCCTGGTTCATTTTTGGGTTTTACGCGGACTACTACCGGCTTCCGCGCCATCATGCCAAAGAGGCCGGCCCCTTCTGTTTCAAAATCCAGCTCATCTTCCGGGATTCCGAGAATTTCGGAGGCCCGCTTCTGCGCGTCTGATTTATTTTTCGATTCTATCTCTAGAATGTAATTCATTCCAATACCCTATTAAATGATTTCACGCTTTTGCGGTCTCGGTATCGTCCATCTTGTTTGCAGCGACCTGCCAGATGATCGAGATAACATTCTGAACCGTCCAGTACAGAGTTACACCACTGGGCATGGACCAGAAAAAGAAGATCATGATCACAGGCATGAAATACATCAACATCTTTTGTTGCGGATCGGACACTACTGTGGTAAACCGCTGCTGCAGAATCTGAGATCCAATCATAAACAATGGAAGAATGTTAATATGAAAGTTCTGCACAACGAACAGATCTTTGATGATGTACACCGTGTCTGGCTGAGATAGGTCATTCATCCATAGAATGAAAGGGCTACGCCAGAGTTCCATGGACTCAGAGAATGCGCTATAGAGTGCGATGAAGATGGGAACCTGGATAAGCATAGGAAGACAGCCTTTGGCCGGATTAACATTGTGCTCTTTGTACAGAGCCATGATCTTCTTTTGCTTTTCCTGAGGGTTGTCTTTGAACTTCTCGTTGATCTTGTCCATCTCAGGTTTCAGAGCGCTCATCTTCTTCATGGACTTGACCTGCATCTGGTTTAGAGGCCAGGTAATGAGCTTGAAGCTCACGGCGATGATAATGATGGCCCATCCGTAGTTGCCGATCATATCGTAAATCTGTCGCATGAGCCAGACAATGCCGTCACGAATCTTAGAGAATATTGCCAGAAAGGAAGAGGTATAGATTACATCCCGGGCTTCCTCGTCCGGTTCGGACATACCGAATTCCGCCTGCATCAGAGCCGAGTCTGCAAACTTATGGGCCTCATCGCTTCGAACACCAACATATATCTGGTTGTCCAGAATCAATGCATCTCTGCGCTTCTGTTCTACCCTTACAAGCTCCCGGGTATTTCTGGGGGCAGCTGTTTCTCCGGTGCCCTGCACCTCTGTGGCAAAGCCCGGTAACTCAACAGGACCACCATCCGACGGCGCCAGACGAAAGTCATTGAAAACTGCTGTAAAGGTGGAGCGGCCTTCCGGGGAAACCTTCGCTTTCTGAACAACTCCGTCCGGCCGATGCAATGGATTCTCAGGATTCAAGAAATGCGAATAAGCAACCAGGAACCGACTGCTGGATCCCATAAACTCTAGAGAATCATTCTTCTCTGTATAGGCCTGATAGGGTCCTTCTGGTACGCTGCTGCAGGAAAAGAAACTTCCGCCGGAGCCGCCTACGCCCTGGGTTTGATTCAGCGAATCGTTATAATAGAAGAACCGACCATAACTCTGGAGTACCCGATCGTTTTCTGAAACTGGTGGGGGCCCAAGATCTCCGAAAGTACGAAAGAAAAGATCGCCCCCCAGAACGAAAGGCTTCTTTTCCAGGTTTCGAATTACAGTCAACTGTCGAAAAAAGCTTTCGCCTTGAAAGAATCGGAACACTTTCACCAATTCCAGTCTATGATTCAGAAAGGAAACCGGTAGGGCAAACTTTACCTCTGTGACCTTACCCTGAGTCACAGGACCTTCCATTCGGAATTTGCCCGAATTTAGCAGAGGGTTCCCCAATCGGTCTTCCAGAGGAGGACTATAGTAGAGATGGGGTTGAAAATCCATCCCGAACCCACGAGTCACTTCTAGCGCCTGATACTTCTTTACCAGAGGATCTTCCGATTCCTCAATCAGCGACTCGGGAACATGGAGCTCATTGCTCTTTTTCAAATACAGCCGGGCGATGCGACCGCCTTCGGTTGTTACAACATAGACCGCCCGATCGGTCTCAATAATCGTTTCATCGCCAGTGCCAGAATTGAATTTGAAATCATTTCTTTTTTCGGCCGGGACCAGTGGTGCATTACCTTCTGGCGCCGATTCATCATCCCCACCCATAAATTGAAACATAAAGAATGTAGCTACGCCCAGTAGCAATATGGGAATAAGGGACGTAAGGGATCCTTGACTTTGTTTTTCCTCGCTCATTTTACCTACCTGATTTATCAATGCTCACAGTCATCACTGTGCTCTGGATGATCCTCGGGAAATACAGGATCAAAGTATCCTTTCGAAAGGGGATTGCAGCGTGCGATTCGCCAGAGACTCTTTCCCGTCGCCTTCCAGAAAGGAAAATACTGATAGCATTCCATTGCATATTCGGAACAACTTGGATAAAACCTGCACCTTCCAGGAAGCCAGGGCGAAATTGCTAATTTGTAGAACCGGATGAAGGATCGGGCTGCTCTGCCGGTCCATCCAGCAACTGGACTCCGGCCCGGTGTAGAAGGCGAATTACCTCCTGACTGCCCTTGTCCGGAGGCATGGAAATCCAGGCCCGACCCGGCAATATGGCGATCCGCCAACCCGGGGGTAGCCGGTCCATCAGGGGTTCCAACGAGACTCTGCATTTTCTACGGATTCGATTGCGAACCACTGCCGTTCCTGTTCTTCGGGAAACGCAAAAGGCAACCAGAGCATCTTCGTCCGACGTTGCCAGCGCCACAATGGCGGTATTTCTACTATGAAAGCGGCGACCTCGGTCAAACAGGTCAGCGAAGGCGGTTTTGCCTCTTAATGTGGCTCTTTTGATTCTGCTACTTATTTGCGGTATACCCGATCAGATACGCTGAGAACAGAGCGACCTTTGTTACGACGTCGGGACAGTACCTTGCGGCCGTTCTTTGTAGCCATGCGAGCGCGAAATCCGTGGGTACGAACCTTTTTGATCTTGCTCGGTTGATAGGTCCTTTTCATGAATAACTCCCGGAAAAATTATTGCGAATCTACCAGACTCCGCCCGGTGATTGGTACGTCAACAGGCTTTCCAGGACCCATACTCGGCCCAATTAGGGCCGCCGGACGAGCCCGGAAAATCGATCTGTACGTCCAGAATAAGTGCTCTTCCGCAGGCGACAGAAGACCGGGACATGTCTCGCTGCATTTTCCGGTGTCTGGATCTTTTTTCACTTGATCCAGATACAGCGGATTCGAGACTTCCGGGGCGCAATTCTATATCCCCTGGAGTCAGCCTTGGAAGATGCCTGGTCGCAAACCAAAAAAGAGCTACAGAAGTCGGCTAAGGACAGTAACGTCCGTAGTTGTTTGCAGAGTCTCAGGCCCATTCCCCTGAATTCCGGCTCCGCCAGGGACCATTTCGTATTCGAACTGGATGATGAATCCCTTCTGAAAACCGCAGCCCAGCTCAGAGGCCCTATCCAGACTCGGCTCTCTTCACTCACCAGCCAATCTGTGAGCGTTGAATTTCGCCTGGCTCAGAAAAAGAGCAACCGGGAGAGTAATTGGGTTCGCCCGCAGCTAGATCTGAGTCGCTTTTGCGAAGGAAAGGCGAATCGCATTCCTTTGATGGCAGCCAGAAACATTGTTGAACAACCCGGCAAGGTCAACCCTCTCCTGATTTCAGGCGAAACCGGCACCGGTAAATCGCACCTCTTGAATGCTATTGCCTGCGAAGTACTTCGAAAGAGACCGGGTACGCGATGCACCTTGATCCGAATGGACGATTTTCCTTCGCATTTCGGGGAGCAAATTCTCAAGGGCCGCAACCTGGCTCTGAAAAACAAGTTTCGCAGAGGCGATATGCTCTTCATCGAGGATTTTCACTCCATTCGCGGAGCATCGCCAAATGTTCTGGATGAACTCTATTTTATCTTCAATAGCTATTATGAAAATGGACGGCAGATTGTCGTTACTTCGGATGTTTCAATAAAGGATTTGTCTATTACCAGTCGCTGGCTCAGTCGATTCCTTTCCGGACTTCAGGTTCGCCTGGAGAGTCCGGATGTGGAGCTGCGAAAGCGAATTTTGAAGCAAAAGATTCAGGATACTGGATTAAACCTGGGGAATCAGAGTATTTCCAGAATTCTTGAACGGCTTCGAGGGAATGCCCGAGATATTGAGGCTGCTGTAAACCGGCTATTCTTTTTACAATCCGGGGGAATCGAGCTCACTGATGAGCTACTGGAACAGCAGCTCGAGGAGTTCCTCTCTCCGCGAGTGGAAGGGCCTCTGGATCCGAGAACGATCCTGGAAACCATCGCCGATGTTTGTGGCGTAGCCGGCGAAGAGATCCTGGGAAACTCCCGAAAAATGGAAATCGCACTTCCCCGGCATCTGGCTATGTATCTAGCTGTTCATTATTCCGATCTGAATAAATCCGCCGTAGCTCGATTCTTTCAACGGACAGATCATTCCACGGTCATCCATGCGGAACGAAAGATTGCCATGAAACTTCAGAAAGAGCCATCCTTTCAGCATTTATTCCGACAGGTTACGGAGCGTCTGGGGATAAACCGTGGATAACTATCCATCAGATGTGAGTACCAGGTGAAAAATGTGAAATTCGCGTTCTGGACTCCGTACCGACCTGGGCAACCAGAGGACGTTTTTTCTCAGATTCCGGGTTTTTCAGTTGCATTTCGTGCTTTCTCTCACAGAAAATCCGTCGGATTATGTCCCGGAGGGCCCTGTGTCGGGGAAAGAATGGTGTTTTTCACAAATCCACAGGCCCAATAAAGTACAACAGTACAAACACACATCATAAAGAGAGTACTGATATGAAGTTCGTAGTAGAAAAAGCAGGCTTCCAGAAAGCCATCTCCCGCATTGAAGGTATCATCTCTGCCAGAGAAATACGTTCCGTGATCTCGAGTATTCTGATCGAATCGGATAAAGACACTATAACGCTTACAGCCACCGATCTGGACATCAGCATGAAGACCACGTTGCCGGCGAAGATCGAGAAAGCCGGAGCGATAACCGCACCTGCGAAGAAGCTAAGTCAGATTATAAAAGAGTTTCGCTTCGAAAGTGTAGAAATCGACAGCGATGCAGAACACAAAATCTCAATTCGCGATGGAGCGGGAAAAGCGAAAACGGAAATTCATCTAATGGGTGCTCCCTCCGACGAATTCATGCTTCCCAGTCCTATTAAAGACAGCCATTTCAAGCAGTTTCCGCCGGCACTGGTGAATGAAATGATTCGCAGAACTTCCTATGCGATTGCAGAGGAAGATGCCAGATATGTGTTCAATGGTCTCTACATGGAAAGCGAAGGGGACCAGGCAGTTTTCGTTGGTACCGATGGTCGTCGTCTGGCCCGCATTGCCCGAAATTTTCCGGAATCGCTTCCTGTAGACAAAGGCGTTGTCGTCCCTGTTAAAGCAATTCGGGAACTAACTCGATTAATCGGAACTGTAGACGAAGGTTTTGTAGGATACGACAGCGAAGAGGGCAGACTCTACTTCAAGCTGGGAGATGTAGAATTGATCACTCGTTTGATTGATGGCAACTTTCCTGATTATCGCCAGGTGATTCCCAGAAAGCTGGATCATGAAGTGAAGTTGAACCGGGACGCATTAAGATTATCTCTCCGCCAGGCAGCTGTGCTGGCTGCGGAGCCCTCTCGTCAAATTCGACTGGAATTCTCTCCGGGCACACTGGTAGTTAGCTCCTCCACTCCGGACCTTGGAAACGTAAACGATCCTATGAGCTGCGAGTATCAGGGCGAGGAAGTAACCATCGCTTACAATTCAAATTACCTTCTGGATGTTCTGGGTGTCCTGAACAGCGAAGATATCTTACTGGGATTCTCCACAGCCAGCGCTCCCACCGTCATCAAGGATCCGGACGATGCGG
>MDTD01062543.1_pt1 | contig 12628 bp, 11 predicted proteins | sample 811221 | NCBI WGS metagenome assembly MDTD01 (sample SAMN05326646, study PRJNA326480) | marine metagenome | isolation source: seawater | place: Pacific Ocean: South West | collected 2011 | reverse complement strand
GATTAAAGTGCTGGCCAACTGAATATACTAAAACAATTAACACACATGAAGCCGCAACAGACGGCGAGGGTATGGAGTTTTGTTGGAAACTTAATTACATACAGCTCAATGACACATTCAGCGAAGTACATCAAACTGCTTCGCCTTTCCAAGCATTCAGAGCAGGCTTTAGGGAAGGAGTTAAAATGAGTCTAGATCAAGGAAATTGGGTAGAACCTGATCTTTTTCTTGACAAAATATGGTATGGCAATTATAATAGACTACAAACATGGTGCAATATAGGTACTGATGTTGAGAATGGTTTGTGGGCAATATATGGTGCCAGACTAGGTTGTGAAATGACAGTTTTAACAAAATGGGACACAAACTTAATATCAGACTATGATTGGTTTAAAAACTTTTTTAACAATGAAGTTGCACCACGTTTTGTTGGAGACAACGACATGATATGCTCCTACACTAAATTAGAGTGGGAACAAGAGTTGTTGTACAAGGAAGTATGCAGATTAGGGCATAGATTAAATGATGATATTAACAGCATGATGCTGTTTAATCCAAATGAACAAATGTGTAGATTCTTTAAGAAAACATACGTCAACCCTAGAAGATGGGGTGCCATGGTAAGAGAAAAGCAAATACAGGATTTGCTTGAAAAAGGCATGATGGAGTTAACTGGTGCACGATAGTGCAAAGATTATTGAAGCATTAAAAAAAGGAGTTGTTACTATTGTGTTTGAGAAAATAGACACAAAAGAGATTAGAACAATGCCTTGCACACTTAATAATGAAATATCTGGACAGCAAATGATTTTTAAAAACTACCAAAGCGAAGACACAATTCTTGCTTGGGCGTTAGATAAAAAAGCATGGAGAGATGTAAGAGTAAGCACAATCATAAAATGGTACGAGGGTGAGTCAGAATAATTTAAAACTAGGAGTAATAGGAGCAGGCTTTGTAGGAGGCAGTGTTATTAATGGTTTTGATAAGAATGTAGATATGTTTGTAGTTGATACAAAACTACACCCTGAAAACACAATAGATCAATTAATAGAATTCAAACCAACCATTACATTTATCTGTGTTCCTACACCAAAGGCAATAAGTGACTCAGGCGATGTAGATGTCAGCATTGTTAGACAAGTGCTAAGTGATTTGTATGATAGACGCTATTCGGGTATTGCAGTTATCAAAAGCACTATTACACCAAAGCATCTAACCAAAATGAAAAAAGACTTTGGTTTAAAGATTGTTTATAATCCAGAATTTTTAACAGAAGCAAATGCACACAAAGACTTTTTAAATCCTAACATGCAAGTATTAGGAGGCAAGTGGCGAGACTGCGACACAGTTGAAAAAGCATATAACAGACATAGCAGTGTGAAAGTTGTCCCCACATTTAAAGTTGATTTAATTACAGCAAGTCTGATCAAATACACAATAAACAGTTGGCTTGCAACTAAAGTAACGTTTTTCAATGAACTGCATGAATTACACCAAGCAAGTGGCTCAATGTCAGATTGGGAATCTTTTACAGAAATGCTATCAAACGATCCTCGTATGGGTAATACTCACATGCAAGTTCCTGGCCCAGATGGCAAAAAAGGATTTGGCGGGCATTGTTTTCCTAAAGATACTGAAGCATTTTTACATTATGCTAACAAGAAAAATACAGAATTAAGTGTACTGAAAAAAGCAGTATCTAAAAACAATAAGACAAAGGGCCAGTAACTGACCCTCCGTATCTTAGAATGATTCAGAAATAACTCTATCTAAAGAGCCAGCCTTCATCATACGGTCAAATTTTTTAAAGTAATCCACTGCAAACCTGTGAGTTGCATTGGCTACTATTCCTATGGATTTCGCCATGTTATTCTCCTATTTTGTGAACACAATGTGGTACAAACGAACTCGGAGCCTTCATCACTATTATGAACCAGCAACCTTAATGCAATCCGTTATGTTACAATCGTGTTACAAATTATTTATCATTAAGTGATGTTTTATTAACTGAGTTGTGAATTCACCTAAATAAGAACCAGTCGCGTCTTGCCGGCAATAGGCTAAAACTATTATTTTTACTTGATAAATATGTGTGTACTTAACAGTACACTACAATTAGGAGAATACAAATGGCCTCGATCGGATTTGTAGGCGTAGGCAAGTTAGGTCAAGCCTGTGCTGAAATGGTCGCCGAGGTTCATCAAGTTGTAGGATATGATGTCAATCCTGTAAAGCCTGAAAACTTTACAATGGTTGACAAGGTAGAAGATGCTGTAATAGGACAAGACATTGTTTTTGTTGCAGTACCTACTCCACATGATCCGCAATACGATGGAAAGGCACCAACCAGCCATTTGCCAAACAAAGACTTCGACTATTCAATAGTTCGCAAAGTTCTTAGTCAGGTGAATGCTGTAGCGACCAAAGACCAACTAGTAGTATTGATATCAACAGTACTACCAGGAACAGTAAGACGAGAACTCGTCGATCTTATTCCAAATGCACGTTTTGTATATAACCCTTATCTCATTGCTATGGGAACAGTAAAATGGGACATGGTAAATCCAGAGATGGTTATGATAGGAACAAAGGATGGAGATGAGAACGGAGACGCGAAAGAGTTAATCGACTTTTATAAAACAATAATGCAAAATGAGCCACGTTATATTGTTGGCACATGGGACGAATGCGAATGTATCAAAGTCTTTTATAATACGTTTATATCTGCCAAGGTATCTTTAGTAAATATGATACAGGATGTAGCAGAAAAGCAAGGAAACATCAATGCTGAAATAGTATGTGATGCACTTGCAGAAAGTGATAGACGTATTATGGGACCAGGATACATGAAGCCAGGCATGGGCGATGGTGGTGCTTGTCACCCTAGAGATAACATTGCTTTACGTTGGATGGCTGATGAACTAGAGTTAGGTTACGATCTATTTGATGCAGTAATGGAAAGCAGAGAAGTTCAAGCAAAAAACATGGCTGAAAAATTAATGGAACTTGCAGGAGATAATCATCCAGTATATGGAAATGTTCCTGTGATGCCTATTATTATTGTTGGTAAAGCATATAAGCCTTTAGTGGAATATGAAGCAGGCTCTAGCAGTATGTTAGTAGGACACTATATTAAAGAAGCAGGATTTGAATTGCATTATTATGATGAGCAAACAAAAGATATACCAAGTGATGAAGTATTAAGTAATCCAGCAGTATACTTGTTAGCACATAATCCAGGCATTACATATGGAGATCAATTAGATACAGTACCAGGTTGGTACGATGATCATAATGTTTCTGACTGTGACACTGCATTAGTATCCACAGGAAATGGCACAGAGTTGAACTTTGCATCAGACAGTGTTGTTGTTGACCCATGGAGGAAAACACCAGCAATAAATGGTGTGAGAGTTGTACACTATGGCAATACTAGAGAAGAAGCACTGAGATAGATAATAAATGAGCGAAAGATTAGAACGCATCAAAGTAATTGATGTGATGATGACAGATCAGGTTAGCCCTACATTTTGTTTGGCTAAATGGCATCACACGACTATTTACTTACATAGGGGTCAAACACATAGTTGTTATCATCCAAAGCCACACGACATTCCTGTACAGGAACTAAAGTGGGATCCAAGCGTCTTACATAATACCCCAACAAAAATTGACGAACGTATTCAAATGTTCAATGGCGAACAATGTGAAGGTTGCCAATATTGTTGGAATGTTGAGAACATGGGTGATGATCACGTCAGTGATAGACACCAACGTAATGCTAGTATTTTCAAGCCAGATCGTTTAGAAGAAATTTTAAACAATCCTCCAGACTTCAAAGTAAATCCTGAATACATTGAAATTGCATTCAGCAACGAGTGCAATTTCAAATGTGGATATTGTCACCCAATGCACAGTAGTTTATATCATAAAGAAATACAGAAGCATGGACCATATGAAACTGTTAAGAACCATAGGAATGACATTGATTGGTTTGATGTTTATGGTGAGGAAGGCAATCCATACATTGAAGCATGGTGGAAATGGTGGCCAGAAGTTAGTAAAACGCTAAATATCCTTCGTATAACAGGGGGTGAGCCACTACTACACAAATCGACATGGGGTATATTTGAATACTTAGTTGAGAATCCAAGACCTAGTATTGAGATTAATATTAATACTAATATGGGATATACGCCTAGGCGTATGGAAAAATTAGTTGATGTTGTTAACAGAATGCGTGAAAACAACTCAATTAAAGGATTTAAAATGTTTAGTTCTATGGATACATGGGACAAACGTGCAGAATACTTACGCACAGGATTAGATGTAGAGACTTGGGAAAAGAATCAAGACATCTATTTGCGTGGTGTAAAAAGTCATATTACACATATGGTAACGTTTAATATATTAAGTGTTACTAGTTTTATTGACTTTTTAAAGAAGATATTAGAATGGAGGAAAACATACGAAGACATTATTCCTAACAATTTAGGCACAGATGAAAATGTTCGTAAAATTAGATTCGATACTCCATACTTAAAAGAACCTATTCAGTATGATATGCACATACTGCCTAAGGAAGAATTTTTACCTTACTTTGATAAAATATTAGACTTTATCAGAGAGAATGTTGTTGAAGAAGATAGAACAATGTTCAGTGAATTAGAATACGAAAGATTTCGTAGAGTACGTGATTACTTTGCGAGTGAACAATACCCTGAAGAACGCATAAAGGAAGGTCGAGCAGACTTTTATGGTTGGTTCTCAGAATATGATAAGAGAAGAAAGACATCGTTCTTAGAAACTTTCCCAGAGATGGAAAACTTTTGGAACTTATGCAAAGAAGAGTATGAAAGACAAAATTGATATTACACAAATAGATTTGCCTGCTGTAAAAGAAAAATCTTTATGTGCATTACCATGGTTACATATTCATGTTACACCAGATCAAAACATTATGCCTTGTTGTATTGCTAACATGGAAAATGTTGATGACGTTAGAAGTACTATGGATGATAGTATAGATGACTGGATGAACTCTGAGGCGATGAAAAAGATGAGACTTGATATGCTTAATGGTATACAGCCTAATGCATGTAAGACTTGTTATCATCAAGAAACAAGCATGGAAAGTTTTAGAAAAACTGCTAACCGCGAATATGCAGAATTCATGGAAGAGAATTTTGCCAACACTAATGCAGACGGCAGTATAGATGATTTTAAAATGCGTTATTTGGATATGCGTTTTAGCAACTTATGTAATATGAAATGTAGAACTTGTGGTAGTGCATACAGCTCATTATGGGAAATAGAAGATAAAAAATACGGACATCAATTTAATATACCTATAAATGAAATTAACAAACCCACAGTGTTTGATGAATTAAAAGATCAAATCACCAATCTCAAGAAAGCATATTTTGCTGGTGGTGAACCACTGATCACAGAAGACCATTATGTGTTGTTAGAAGAAATGATACGCAGAGGAAAAACAGATATTTTTTTATCGTACAATACTAACATAAGTAAGTTGCGTTTCAAAGATAAAGATTTAACAAATTTGTGGAAGCAATTTAAACATAAAGTTCAAGTGTATGCAAGTTTAGATCATTATGGTGCAAAAGCAGAATATATAAGACATGGCACTAAATGGAATGAAGTAGAAAAAAATTACAAAACACTATTGGAATCAGATGCAGCACAATTAAACATAACTACCAGTGTGTCACTGTTTAACTGGCCTTCGCTAACACAATTTATAGAGCATTTCCATGATGAAGGAATAGCACCATGGAACAAAAATAACAGAGGTGCTTGGCAGATTAATCCTATATATGGTCCAGCAGAATTTAGTTTTCAAGCATTACCAGAAGATTTTAAAGATGAAATTATAAAAGAACAAGTTGCATATATGCGTAAACTTGAGATGAGACAGGCAAAATTAGAAAATGAACATGTAGCACATCAAATAGAACTATTAAGAAGTCAGTTGCAATCTTTAGGTCAACTTGCTAAGACGCAGAATAATTGGGAAGAACAAAAATTAAGATTTAGAACAGAAGTTAGAAAAATAGATGGAAGACGCAAAGAAGATTTCAGTACAACGTTTCCAGAACTCGCGAGATTAATACATGAAGAATAATTACATTCAAATAACAGATGTAGAAAAAGACTTCTTGTTAAACGAGTCTAAAACGTTCTGCATGTACCCGTGGACGCATTTGAATGCAACACCTTTGGGTAATATATTTCCTTGCTGTAGTAACGACTATACTGCGCCTATGGGCAATACAAAAGACATGACTCTCAAAGAAGCATTTAACAGTGATTATATGAAAAAATTAAGACTTGATATGCTCAATGAAAGAAAGCATGATATATGTAATTTTTGTTATGCACACGAAGATGCAGGCCCTCATAGTTTTAGAAAATATAGTATAGAGCATTTCGGAAAGTATTTTGATGAAAGTATAGGCATGACACATGAGGACGGCGCAGTTGATGAAATGAAAATGCGTTACTTTGATATACGTTTTTCAAATATATGTAATTTTAAATGTAGAAGTTGCGGCAGTGAATTTAGCAGTCAATGGGCAATAGAAGACAAAAAACATTGGAATCCAAACGGTCCAATTATTATGCATGTCGACAACCAAGAGGGCGGCATACTAGGAGAGATACTAGAACAAGTAGAGCATATAGATATTGCTTATTTTGCAGGTGGCGAACCGTTGATCACACCTGAACATTATATTATACTAGAGGAGTTAATAAGACTTGGTAAAACAGATACAGTATTAAGATATAACACAAACGCCAGTACTATTTCATATAAAGACAAAGACATTTTTGAGTTGTGGAAACACTTTGATAAAATTGAATTGAGCTGTAGTGTTGATCATTTTGGTCAAAGAGCTGAGTTGATGAGACATGGTACTGACTGGGGAAGAGTAGAAAAAAACCTCAAAACATTTAGGAGTCTAGATTATATTTCATTTCAAATGAACACAGTACTGAGTATAATGAATTATTATACACTACACGAATTTTTTGAATACATGAATGGGGTAGGCTTGTTTGATTATGACAAAGATTTTTATAACAGTTTATACTTAGCAGCCAACCCAAAACATTATTGTGCTCAGGCTTTGCCGAAGCACATGAAAGATATAGCGGCAAGTAAGTTAATGTGCGGCTATAAAGGAGACAGAGCTGTAGACCAACTAATTAAAAGTGGAGTTGAATTTGCGGCATTAAATGACACATGGGACGACGTCAAAAAAGATTTCTTCCATATGACATATAGATTAAATAAATTAAGAGCGGAAGACTTTTTTAAAGTTTTTCCTGAATTAGCAGAATTACAGGACATGGCATGACAGATAAAATAGATGCTGTAAACATAATGGAAAGCGGAGATCCAATACAGACTATCAAAGATAGTAAGCATTTCTGCATTCTTCCATGGATACATCTCCATGCATGGCCTGATGATCGTGTTATGCCCTGTTGTATTGCAGATAGTGCTAAACCAGTTGCTGAATATCAAAGTGGTATGGACATCATGGACATTATGAATTCAGATGAATATAAGAATATGAGAAAGTTGATGTTAGCAGACGAACCATATTCTCCGTGCCAACGTTGTTATGATTTAGAAAAAGTAGGTACATGGTCATTGCGAATCAGTCAAAACACTCAGCACACAAACAGAAAACGTAACGATGAAAATGTTACTGACAACCTAAGAATGCTTGCCAACACTAATGCAGACGGCAGTATAGATGAGTTTAAAATGAAGTACATGGATATACGTTTCAGTAATTTATGTAACTTTAAGTGTCGTAGTTGTGGGCCCGGTTGTTCAAACTTATGGGGTGAAGAAAAAATTAAATTAGTAGACGAAGGTGTGTGGATTAATCGCAAAGGTAGAGATACATTAGTGAATATTAATTCAGATGGCAGCTTTATGGGAAATTTAAAGCCATACTTGAAAGATGTACAAGAAGTTTATTTTGCAGGCGGTGAGATATTAATTCACCCAGAGCATTACGAATGTTTAGATTACTGGATTGAAAATGGAATGGCGGACAAAGTTAGATTGAACTATACGACTAACATGAGTAAAATAAAATACCTTGACAAAGTTAAAGGTGAACGTAATTTATTTGACTTATGGAAACACTTTCCTGAGATTGAAATGTGGGCAAGTATAGATGCTATTGGCAAAGCAGGCGATGTGATTCGTAAAGGATTTAGATGGGAACGTGTGAAGAAAAACATGTTTGCAATCAGAGAAAATGCACCACACTTACAGTTAGGCTTTACGCCTACAATCAGTCTTTGGAACGTTTGGCATTACAGTGAAATGTTTGATTGGTTATATGACAATAAGTTTTGTGATATACATAATCCTCCTAGACTTAACATGCTAACAGCACCTGACTGGGCGAGTATTTCTATACTACCAGAGAAATTTAGATTAGAACTTATGCGTGAATTCAGACTGTACTATGAAAGGTTTCCGAAGCCAGAAGATACAGACATGAATGACACATTTAAAATGATAATGATGACATTACGAAACGGTGAAGAAGACAGAGACAAGTTGCGTGAGTTCTTTAAAGAAAATGACGTCATGGATAAAATGCGTGGAGAAGACTTAGCAGAAATAACGCCGAAACTACAAGAGGTTAGAGAGTGGATAGAAAAGAACTAATCGAAGTAAAGGCAAAAGAAAAATACCTCAGTGTTACTTGGCAGGTCAACAATTTCTGTAATTACAGTTGCAGTTATTGTAATCCTGGTAACTGGTTAGGAGATTTTCGTAATGAAGGTGAATTAGAAATTTATTTGAATAATTTAGATTATATTATCGATAAGTACCAAAAAGAAGATTATAAGCATTTCAAGTTTTTCTTCTCCGGAGGCGAGCCCACAGCATGGAAACACTTTATTCCAATAGTTAGTCATTTGAAAGAAAAATTACCAGACGCAACTATTGCAGTTAATACAAATCTTAGCAGGCCTCTCAAATGGTGGGAGAAACATGTTCATTTGTTTGACGACATTGTTGCTAGTTTTCATGTTGAGTTTGCAGACAAGAACAGTTACAAAGAAAAGAATATGTTTCTATGTGATAAAGTAAATTATCTGAGTACAAAACTATTGTTGCACGATGAGCGTTTTTGGGAAGTTGTGGAGTATGGAGAAGAACTTAAAAAAGAGATGCCTAATTATTTCATAGAATGGACACCACTTTTTGATGAAATGACAGTTAATGCAAGTCCATGGACGTATGAGGACGAAGACAAAAAGAAATTTATAGAAGAGCATAGTTGCGAAATGGAGTTTACAATTCCAAAGCCTTACAAAGAAAGTAAGGCAGTAAGTTGGTCTCAGTATGAGGACGGAACAGAAAAACCGTGTAACAGTAACGACGTTATTGTAAATAGACAAAACTTTTTTACAGGCTGGGAGTGTCGAATAGGAGACAGTGTTTTTGTAAGCCCAACAGGACAAATTACATTAGCAAGTTGCGGCGTGAGTGGCCCAGTGGGGCATATAATGAAAGACGTACGTTACATAGAACCTCGCACTGTTATTTGTGACAAAGAACATTGCCATTGTGGTACTGATATTATTATTCCAAAAAGAAAATTATCAGACGACGAGATTCAAGTAGTGCAAATTAATGAAGAAGATGACTTTTTAGCAGAAATGGACAAATGGGACGCAGAAGAAAAAGACTGGGCCGACCAATCACATTTAGGAAATCCAATGAAGAACATAAAGGAGTGACACAAACGTGCCATTATTAAATCATAAGAGTTACTGGTATTTTGATACAGAGGGATCTGAAAATCAGCACCTAATTAGACAAGAACGTAACAATTCTATGTTCCGCCGTATCAAAGATTGGGAGAACGAGCCTGACGATTATTATCTTATCGAATTCAAATCTATTGAATCAATCGAACGTGTTAATTTAATTACTATTATACCAGAAGAAATATTTGCTCGTATAAAAGATCCAGAAGATAATTGTTATCTCATATTAGAAAATTTTCACGAAGGATTCAGTTATATTATTAAACAGATATACGAAAGTGTTATAGATAGATACAAGATACATCCACGTAAAATGATTTTGTTTTCTGGTGCACTAGACATACAAGAAAACTTAGACGAGTATGTTGAACGAAACAATGTTGTGCCATTTAGATTAGAAACAATGTTAGAGTTTGAACTGTCAGTGCAAAGCACTTGGGAGAATGACATAACAGAGAAATACCCTATAACACTGCAAAGCAAAAAGTATGACAAAAAGTTTTTAAACTTTAATAGACGTTGGCGTCCTCATAGACCATTACTTACAGCATTGTTAAAAATTTGTGACTTGCTAAAATACGGGCATGTTAGTTTAGCACCTTCGGATGATAACAGAGACTGGAAAAATCAAATGGATCATATCATTCAGATATGCAGAGATCTAAATGATGATCGACTAGCAGAATTACTTATGATGCACAGAAGACATGTTGAAAATATGCCTGATCTGTATTTAGACAAGCCTGACTTAACTATTAATCAAGCATCTGCTGAAGTAACACCAGAGATCAATAAACTATATGAAGATACTTATTTCAGTGTTGTATCAGAAACAATATTTTTCACAGGATATAGAAATTGGGAAGACAGTGCTTTTCTAAGTGAGAAAACATTCAAAGCAATATTATTTAAGCATCCTTTTATATTAGTTGCTACACCTAATACATTAAAGTACTTGAGAGCAATAGGGTATAAAACGTTTTCTCCTGTGATAGATGAATCATATGACAGTATAGAGGACAACACACTTAGAATGATTGCTATTCTAAAAGAAATAAACAGACTGTGTAAACTATCAGGCCCAGCATTAGAAAGTTACTTGAAGTATTGTAGGGAAATATGCGAACACAATTTTAAAACATTAACGGAGAAGAAGACATTCAGTTACCCTCATGATTTATAATACAGAAAACATAAACACATTCGATATTAAAAAGTATAACAGAATATTTGCATTTGGTTGTAGTTTTACAAACTACTGTTGGCCTACATGGGCGGATATTATAGCACATGAAAATCTTAAAGCAGATTATATCAACAGAGCAATGCCGGGTGCAGGAAACAGTTTTATTTTAGCACACCTCAGTCAAGCAATAAGATATCATAATATAGGTGCAGATGATTTAGTAACAATCATGTGGAGTACATTTTATAGACATGATTCATATAGAGAAGGCAAATGGCACATACCTGGAAACATTTATTCTCAGTATGATATACCTCATAGTGTATTGATTAATCACTTAAACGATACCAGAGGATTTGCAATACAAGACTTTGCAATCATAGATACAGCAACTAAAATGTTAGATGGTGCTGACTTTGATTCTATTGCAATGTGGGGAGTAAGTCCTAGTTTACAAAACTACTACGGTTTAAGTCAACATCCAGAGTGCGAAGAACAGTGGAAAGATGTTGAACTCTTATATAAAGATTTGGATAATCATATACTGCCTGATTTATTAGGAACAGGTTGCGAAGGACAGTGGGCAGAAACTTTTACATTTAAAAAACAAGACAACAGTGACTACATTGATTATCATCCTAAGACTAGCAAATATGCTGAATACTTGGAAAAGATTGGATTGGCACTAACAGATGATACAAAGCAGTGGGCACATCAATGCGATGAACACACTGCTAATATTGTGTATCAAGATGATCTAAACTACTTACACAAATGGTATGAAACACTATGAACTATGATAACTTTGTAAAACAGTGTAAAATTTTTGGAAACAACTTTGTTATTGTAAAAAGCAATTCTGACAATGCAGATTACAAGAGTATGGTAGTGGAAATTGCAGGAGAAATGGATAAACAAGGTTGCAACTATGTTATACGTTTTGAAGATTTATATCAAAACAATTACAAACTCGAAGACGCAGACAAGGATGTGGTTGTATTGTTAGATACTACTATACCTCACATAGAAGATGAGTTTCCTAAAACAACATTAGTATTAGGAAACACAAATGTGTTGCCTAAAGAACGATGGAATATGTCTGAAGATGTTTATCACTACAGCGGAGAGCAATTTGTAAACGTAGGCAAAGGTCTAAGAACAATGTTGGATTTGTCTGTGGAAGTTGATCGCAAGAGCAGTTGGTACACAGCAATGAAAATCAGTTTCACTAGACTTTTCCCTTATGCAGAAGATCGTATTATGTTACCAGTGTTTGCAGGTCCAATACAGGAATATGCTATTGACAAACTAAGCACAACAGAGATTGTAAATTACATAAAGAAAAAACTAGCCGAAGGCTACTCACGTGTTATTTTTGATGACAAAGACGAAGCAATATTTTGGCATCGCATATACAAAGTGCATTCCATAATCAAAAGATTGCAGAAAATATTACCACCTGGTAGTTTCTTCTTTATGACTTCGGCACTGAACGCTGAAGAAATATATGAAAACTGGTGTGAAAAAACAGGCGAAAAGAAACTACTCACTATGATAGCATGTGCAAGATTTGAGAGTGTTGCCAAAGAAATGATGTTAGACAATGG
>MDTD01172032.1_pt1 | contig 12629 bp, 12 predicted proteins | sample 811221 | NCBI WGS metagenome assembly MDTD01 (sample SAMN05326646, study PRJNA326480) | marine metagenome | isolation source: seawater | place: Pacific Ocean: South West | collected 2011 | reverse complement strand
GCAGTTACCTAACGTCAAAGCTTGGCGAACCCACCGGAATACAATTTGTCGATTCCACCAAGATAGAGGTATGTCACATCATTCGCGCTAAGAGAAATAGAGTGTTTGAAGGCATTGCCCAGCATAGCAAAGGCACCATGGGGTGGTCGTTTGGATTTAAACTGCATTTGATCATCAATCACCTGGGCGAAATCGTGGCGCTTAAACTCACAAAGGGCAACGTGGATGATCGAAAACCGGTAACAGAAATGGCCGACTCGCTCTTTGGCAAGCTCTACGGTGACAAAGGGTATATCAGCAAAGCACTGTCTGGAGAGCTGTTGGACAAAGGCGTCGAGTTGATCACGACAGTTCGAAAGAACATGAAGAAAAAATTCATATCCCTGTGGGATCGGGCCATCTTAAAGAAGCGATTCATCATTGAGACGGTGAACGATCAATTGAAGAACATTTCTTACATCGAACACTCCCGACACCGCAGCATGCACGGGTTTATGTTGAATTTGCTCGGCGGACTCATCGCCTACTGTTTAAAAGAAGAAAAGCCATCATTGGATTTGACGTCTCAGGAGCTTGAACTGTTAGAGAGCAACAATCTAATGCTGGCTTAACCAGATCTGAGCTTAATTATCGATTTGTAGCCTTCACCGTTTTTTATGCGGATACAACCAAAACGCAAAACGCTTGGTCATAAACGGCATCAGCACATATGACATCAACACCATTACCACACCGGTGACAATCATGGTTCGAATAAGCAGTGGCAATTCTGCCAACCAGGGACCAAACAACCAGAAAATTGCCGTTACCGCCGGGTAAAGCGCCAACCAGCTAACAATGGTCATTTTATAACGCGGTGGAGGCGTTACCGGATTTTTTGACGGCAGGGAAAACCAGGTTACCAGACCAGAGACTTTTTCCCGCTCGCTTGGCGAAATGAGTAAATCTTCAACTTTTTCCAACATTTCCGCGCGTTCGTCGGATGCTTCCCATACCGCCAGACTATCCTGATCAGTAAATTTGAAAATGATGCGATACTCAGGGTCATCAGGGCCGGCCGGGCGAAACATTGCGGTACTCAGATAACCTTTAAACTGGCTTGCCCGGTGGGTCATTTCAGCACTTAACGCCTCAAATGCTTCGGTATCTTCTGGTTTTACGCGGCGCGAAATAATCACCGTAATGGGTTCTTGTTGCAGAGTATTCATGGCTATTCTCGTAATAGTTAAATCAAATTCGTTACCAGTAGTTTGAAATCAAGACTCATTGTCTTTTTCATATTTCTTCAATCTATAAGCGAGCGCCGGACGCGTTAAACCAAGCAATCTTGCCGCACCAGAGATATTATTCTTCGCTTTGGCCATCGCCCGTTCCATCAGAATTTTTTCAACTTCATCCAGGCTAACTTGATCTTCAAAGATGTTATCAATCCAGTTGGTACTATGCTTAGTACTGCTTTTTACAACCTGTCCTTCGGAAAACACATGGTCGTCAGGCTCACCCTCAACAGCAAGTTCAGGTACAGCAGCGGCAAACAAGGATTGTAGAGAAATGCTTTCATTATTGTCGGTTAAAATAACCCCTCGTTCGATCACATTTTCCAGCTCTCGAATATTTCCCGGCCATGCATAACTCTTTAAAAAACCCCAGGCTCGGTCAGACAAGCCCAAGGTACGTTTGGAGTAATCACTGTGAAATTTATTAAGGAAATGCTCTACCAGCAAAGGCAAATCATCCAATCTATCCCTTAGTGGCGGGATCTTAACGGGAAAGACATTCAAACGGTAGTACAGATCTGCCCTAAAGCGGCCCTCATTTACGGCATCTTTTAAGCACTCATTAGTTGCGGCAATTACTCGCACATTAACCACATGAGTTTGAATCCCCCCCACATGTTCAAGCTCTCCTTCCTGCAAAACTCGCAGTAAGGCAGCTTGGGCACGAGGAGTTAATTCAACCACCTCGTCAAGAAAGATAGTGCCACCGTTGGCTCGTTCGAAACGCCCCGGGCGAGATTGTGTCGCGCCGGTAAAGGCGCCCTTTTCTACCCCAAATAATTCGGCTTCAATCAATTCCTGGGGAATAGCAGCACAGTTAACCGCGACAAAGGGCTGATTAGCACGCTGGCTTCTTAAATGCACACTTCGGGCTATAACTTCTTTACCTACACCAGTTTCTCCCAGCAAGAGTACCGATACTTTACCCTGAGCAGCTTTATCAATTTTTATGCACGCATCTTTATACGCGGCTGATTGCCCAATACCATAATACTGCCCTTGTTGACGCGCCAGGCTACTGCGCAAAGAATTAACCTGATTTTGCAGGTTGTATAATTCTTCGATGATAGGTTCGGCAGTAAAATATTTAGAAAACTCTTCAGCGTCTTCCCATTCTTCGGCAGGTTTACCAATAATTAAGCAGCGTTCATCGCCACAGCCCCGGCAGCTTACTTCTCGAAAAATGATTTCTCGCCCCATTAATGAAGAAGTATAAGCGCAAGCATAACCAAGCAAAGACCAGCAAGCAGGCTCGTCCATTTGGCCTAACTCAGTTTGCACAACTTCTACTTCCCAGGAATCAACCCATTCCAATTCACCATAAAAGTGGCCGGTCTCATGATCAATATCTACTTCCATTGGCACAGATTTAACCATGCCCTTAAGAGAATGAAACTGTGGGCCAGCCCAAAAAATGTCCATCAAACTGGCGTTCGGACGCAACCTCCGAGCAAGCTCAGCATCGCGCAAGCCGCCTTGATATCCCAGGCGCATAAAGAAGCCCTTGGCACGCTCTACACCAATACTGTTTACGAGCTCACGACGAAAAGCAGCCAGAGCGGTAACTTGCATGAGCAGAATGCGCTGCTCTCCAAACCAAATTTTTCCTTCATTACTTTGAAAGCGAATTTCGTCTGTGAGATCTTTAATATCGGCGTAATCTATATGAGGCTTTGAACCTGTTGCCATGTTTCCCTCAGTGTTTACATCATACAGCGACTTTGCATGTCAAACCTGCTGCAAGGGTTGGGTGTAAATAGCATGTAAACCCTTTTCCAGGCAAAAATCAACCAAATGATCAAATCATTTACGGTTCACCATTTGAAAAAATTTGATCATATGATAAATATTTTTTATTTTTTAAACTTATTTTCACCATTTTTATACATTATCCAGCCGATTATTACACTTAAGTCGCAGTTCAATTTTCAAACAGCTAATTTAAAACCAATAAAATTACAATTACTTAGAAATCATTTATCACATTTTTTTAACCTTTGGCACAGCGGTTGCTTTTCTATTTCGTAATTCACGATAGTCATCTTTAGGGTGTTCGAAATCATCAAATCTCTAAATAAGAAAAATCTTAATTGATGTTTTCTCTCGTTAGAAAAATGTCGATATTACGTCAGAGGAGTCGTTGTTGTGTTCGAATTAATCGTTAGTCAATCTAACCCAAGCAGCATTGATACAACGCTCAATTTGATTGAGGAAAATGCATGTCTATTTATGTAATCACTGAAGCCTCCTCTGGAACGCAATTTAACTGTCGTAGCGACCAGTACGTACTTTCGGCGCTACAACAGCAAGGACAGGCCTGTGTGCCAATTGGTTGTAGAGGCGGCGGATGCGGTGTCTGCAGAGTGCAAGTTATCTCTGGTGATTATGAATGCGGTCGAATGAGTAAAGCATTTGTCACTCCAGAACAACAAAAACAGGGGATCGCATTAGCCTGCCGGTTAGCGCCGAAGAGTGATCTGGTAATTGAATGCGTGCCCTCTCAACTCGTTCCTGGTCGGTGCAAACCAGGATCCAAATCAAACCCTATACCTAACGAGGTTATATAATGAAAAAGGGAATAATCCGTCCAGGACATGTGCAACTGCGCGTACTGGATATAGAGGCAGCGTTAAAACACTATGTAGATCTTTTAGGCCTGATTGAAACTGACCGCGATGAGCAAGGTCGGGTTTATTTGAAAGCTTGGAGCGAAGTAGATAAGTTCTCTGTTGTGCTATGCGAAGCAGACGAACCCGGTATGGACTTTATGGCATTTAAAGTCGTCGACGAAGCAACCTTAATTCAGTTAGAAAAAGATCTAATTGAGTTTGGTGTTGAAGTTAAAAACCTACCAGCCGGAGACCTTAAAGATTGTGGTCGCCGAGTTCAGTTTGTGTCGCCATCGGGTCACTGCTTCGAACTTTATGCAGACAAAAAATATACCGGCAAATGGGGTATTCATGAAACTAACCCAGAAGCCTGGCCTCGCGGCTTAAGAGGCATGAAAGCAGTGCGCTTTGACCACTGCCTATTTTACGGTGACGAACTCGCTGCAACCTACGATCTATTCGTTAATGTTTTAGGTTTCTTCCTAACTGAACAGGTACTTGATCCAGAAGGAAACCGTATTGCACAGTTTTTAAGCCTTTCAATGAAAGCACACGATATTGCATTTATTCAACATGAAGAGAAAGGCAAGTTTCACCATGCCTCTTTCTACCTTGAAACCTGGGAAGATATTCTTCGCGCCGCCGATCTTATCAGCATGACCGACACACCGCTGGATATTGGACCAACTCGTCATGGCCTAACACACGGTAAGACTATCTATTTCTTCGACCCATCGGGTAATCGCACAGAAGTCTTTGCCGATGGTGATTATGTTTACCCTGATCATAACCCAATCACCTGGAAAGCAGAGGATTTGGGTAAGGCCATTTTCTACCATGACCGCGAACTAAATGAGCGTTTCCTAACGGTCTTAACGTAATTTTTCTTAACAGGATTGAACGCGAATGAAAGAAATTAAGCATTTTATCAATGGACAATACGTCGGCTCTGCCAGTGGCAAAATGTTCGACAATATTAATCCTGCCAACGGTGAACTTATTGGTAAAGTTCACGAGGCAGGCGAAGCCGAAGTAGACGCAGCGGTGAAAGCCGCCCGCGCTGCTTTGCAGGGTCCATGGGGCAAAATGACCATCGATGAGCGCAGCAAAATTTTGCATGCCGTTGCCGATGGCATTACTGCTCGCTTCGATGAATTTCTTGAAGCGGAATGTTTAGATACGGGTAAGCCTAAATCACTGGCTAGCCATATCGATATTCCGCGTGGTGCCGCGAACTTCAAAGTATTTGCTGATATGGTTAAAAACGTTGCCACTGAAGCCTTTGAAATGCCAACACCTGACGGTACAGGCGCACTTAACTACGCAGTACGTCGTCCTAAAGGCGTCATCGGGGTTATTAGTCCATGGAACTTACCACTGCTACTGATGACCTGGAAAGTAGGTCCTGCTTTGGCGTGTGGTAACACCGTAGTTGTTAAACCTTCAGAAGAAACCCCTTCAACTACTGCGCTGCTTGGCGAAGTAATGAAAGAAGCCGGTGTACCTGACGGCGTGTATAACGTAGTCCAAGGTTACGGCGGTAACTCTGCTGGCGCATTCTTAACCGCTCACCCAGATGTGGATGGCTTTACTTTTACTGGTGAAACCCGCACTGGCGAATTGATCATGCAATCTGCCGCAAAAGGCGTGCGTGATATTTCGTTAGAACTAGGTGGTAAAAATGCCGGTATCGTGTTTGCCGACTGCGACATGGACAAAGCGGTTGAAGGCACAATGCGTTCTGCGTTCGCCAACTGTGGTCAAGTTTGTCTTGGTACCGAGCGTGTTTATGTAGAACGCTCAATCTTCGACGAATTTGTTGCTCGCCTAAAAGCTGAAGCAGAAAAGTTAGTCATTGGCGCACCTGATGATCCAACAGCAAACCTTGGCCCGCTGATTAGCCAGAAGCAACGCGACAAAGTACTTTCATACTATCAAAAAGCGGTAGAAGACGGTGCAACGGTTGTTACTGGCGGTGGCGTTCCAGATATGCCTGAGGCATTAAAGAACGGCTCTTGGGTTCAACCCACAATTTGGACGGGTTTAAGCGACGAATCTGCGGTAGTTAACGAAGAAATCTTTGGCCCGTGCTGCCATATTCAACCGTTCGATACCGAAGAAGAAGCCATTTACCAAGCTAACCGTCTTCCTTATGGCCTTGCCAGTGCCGTATGGACTGAAAACATCAGTCGTGCAGCACGCGTAGCGGGCCAAATTGAAGCGGGTATTGTGTGGGTAAACAGCTGGTTCTTACGTGACTTGCGCACTGCGTTTGGTGGTAGCAAGCAATCAGGTATCGGTCGTGAAGGTGGCGAGCACTCACTTGAGTTCTACACCGAAATGAAAAATATCTGTATCAAACTATAGGATTGCAGTATGCAACAAGATAGCCCCGAAATCGGTCAAACGATTACGGCAGCAGGATGGCAAACCAATGTGCATGATTTGGGTGAAGGTAACCCGCTTATGCTTATTCACGGTTCTGGTCCAGGCGTTACCGCCTGGGCTAACTGGCGTCTTGTATTACCCGAACTGGCGCGCTCACGCCGCGTGATTGCCCCAGATATGCTGGGCTTTGGTTACAGCGAGCGCCCAACCGATCAACAGTATAGCCCACAGCGTTGGGTGGAGCATGCGATCGGTGTGTTAGATGCCTTAGGTCTCGAACAAGTTGATTTAGTTGGTAATTCGTTCGGTGGCGGCCTATCTCTGGCGCTGGCGCTACAATATCCCGAGCGGGTGCGTCGTTTAATCTTAATGGGCAGCGTTGGCGTGAGCTTTCCGCTAACGCCAGGGTTAGACGCCGTATGGGGCTATCAGCCTTCGTTTGAAAACATGCGTAAACTGCTGGATATCTTCGCTTTCGATCGCAACTTAGTGAACGACGAACTAGCAGAACTGCGCTACCAGGCCAGTATAAGACCAGGGTTTCAGGAATCATTCAGCGCGATGTTTCCAGCACCGCGCCAACGTTGGATAGACATGCTGGCGAGCCCAGAAGCAGTCATCAAGCAACTCCCCAACGAAACCCTGATCATTCATGGCAGAGAGGATGCAGTAATCCCACTACAAGCGTCTCAACGACTGTTTGAATTAATTCCCAATGCTCAGTTACACGTGTTTGGTAAATGCGGGCACTGGACACAAATCGAACATGCTAGTCGCTTTGCTCAACTGGTCACAAACTTTCTCCAAGAGGCCGATATGGCCCCAACTTCAGGAACTTGATTATGGATGCAAATTTAATCAAACAGTACGGTGATGAACTGTACAACGCCATGCTCGAACGTAAGACGATTGCGCCATTATCGTCTCGTGGCGTCGAAATGAGTATTGAAGACGCTTACCACACATCACTGCACATGTTGAATCGCCGAGTTGAAGCTGGCGCTCGCGTTGTGGGTAAAAAAATTGGCGTTACCAGTAAGGCTGTACAAACGATGTTGAATGTACACCAACCTGATTTTGGTTACCTCACCGACGATATGGTATTTAGCCAAGGTGAAGAGATGCCAATCAGTGAACGCCTGATCCAGCCCCGTGCCGAAGGCGAGATTGCATTTATTTTGAAAAAGGACCTCATTGGTCCAGGCATTTCAAACGCCGATGTACTGGCTGCTACAGAATGTGTAATCCCGTGCTTTGAAGTGGTTGATTCACGCATTGAGAACTGGCAAATCGCGATTCAAGACACCATTGCAGATAACGCATCTTGCGGTTTATTTGTACTCGGTGACAAAGCGGTATCACCTACCAAAGTTGACCTTGTTACTTGCGGTATGGTGGTAGAGAAAAACGGTAAAATTCTAAGTACGGGCGCAGGTGCCGCAGCGCTTGGCTCTCCTGTCAACTGTGTTACCTGGTTAGCCAACACCTTGGGTGAATTTGGTATTCCATTAAAAGCGGGCGAAGTCATTTTATCTGGCTCGTTAGTGCCTCTTGAACCCGTTAAAGCGGGTGATTTTATGCGTGTAGATATTGGCGGTATTGGTTCTGCCAGCGTTTACTTTAGCTAAGCCTGCCACTACAGGAATCTCGTTATGAGTGATAAATTAAAAGTCGCGATTATCGGTTCGGGTAACATCGGCACCGATTTAATGATTAAGATTTTACGCAACGGCAAACACCTTGAAATGAGTGTTATGGTGGGTATCGACCCAGCGTCCGACGGCTTAGCCCGCGCCAAACGCATGGGCGTTGCCACCACTCACGAAGGTGTAGATGGCCTTATTGCCATGCCAGAGTTTAAAGACATATCGTTAGTGTTTGACGCAACGTCTGCGAATGCGCATATCTACAACGATAAAAAGCTGAAAACCGCCAAACCAGGTATTCGCTTGGTTGACTTAACCCCGGCGGCAATTGGCCCTTACTGTGTGCCGGTGGTTAACTTGGAAGAGCACATCGAACAGCCCAATGTGAATATGGTTACTTGTGGCGGTCAAGCCACTATTCCTATGGTTGCAGCAGTGCGCCAAGTAGCCAAAGTACATTACGCTGAAATCGTTGCCAGTGTATCCAGTAAATCAGCAGGTCCGGGCACGCGGGCAAATATTGATGAATTTACCGAAACCACCTCGCGTGCAATTGAAGAAGTCGGCGGCGCAGACAAAGGTAAAGCCATCATTATTCTCAATCCAGCAGAGCCACCAATGATCATGCGTGACACCGTTTACGTACTTTCAGAACATGCTGATAAGGCCAAGGTTGAAGCCTCCGTAGAAGAAATGGTTAAGGCGGTACAAAGCTATGTACCAGGTTACAAACTGAAGCAAAAAGTACAGTTTGACGATATCCCAGATAGCGAACCATTAAATATTCCAGGCTTAGGCAAATTTGGCGGACTTAAAACCTCGGTGTTTTTAGAAGTTGAAGGTGCCGCACATTACCTGCCTGCTTACGCGGGTAACCTCGACATCATGACTTCCGCTGCAATGGCAACTGCCGAACGCATGGCCAAGTCGATGTTAAATTAAGGAGGCTGTGATGACATTTAACCCCGAGAAAAAACTTTATATCTCCGACGTAACATTGCGTGATGGTAGCCATGCTATTCGCCACCAGTACTCCATTCAGAACGTTCAAGATATTGCTTGCGCCTTAGACAAAGCAAAAGTCGATAGTATTGAAGTTGCCCATGGTGACGGCTTGCAAGGTTCAAGCTTTAACTATGGCTTTGGCGCACACACCGACCTTGCTTGGATTGAAGCGGCAGCAGATGTGCTGACCCACACTCAAATTGCTACGCTATTGTTACCGGGCATCGGTACAACCCACGATTTGGACGCAGCCTATGCTGCAGGTGCACGTATCGTACGTGTAGCCACCCACTGTACCGAAGCCGATGTTTCAAAGCAGCACATTGAACATGCACGTAAGTTAGGCATGGATACCGTTGGCTTCTTAATGATGAGCCACATGCAAACACCTCAAGGTTTAGCCGAACAAGCCAAATTAATGGAAAGTTACGGTGCAACCTGTATTTATGTGGTGGATTCTGGCGGCGCCATGAGCATGCAGGACATTCGTGACCGCTTCCGCGCGGTTAAAGATGTACTTGATCCAGCCACCGAAACGGGTATTCACGCACACCACAACTTAAGTCTGGGTGTGGCTAACTCTATCGTTGCAGTAGAAGAAGGCTGCGACCGTATCGACGCAAGCCTTGCAGGCATGGGCGCTGGTGCAGGTAATGCTCCACTTGAAGTGTTTATTGCAAACGCAGATAAGATGGGCTGGAACCATGGTTGTGATCTTTACGCCCTAATGGATGCTGCCGACGACATCGTTCGTCCGTTACAAACCCGCCCGGTCCGGGTAGACCGTGAAACCCTGGCATTAGGTTATGCCGGAGTATATTCAAGCTTCCTGCTGCACTCCGAAACTGCAGCAAAGAAATATGGGCTCAAAACTGTAGACATTTTAGTTGAGCTTGGCCGACGTCGTATGGTCGGTGGACAGGAAGATATGATTGTTGACGTCGCCCTAGACTTGCTGGCAGAAAAAGAAGGAGCCACAAAATGAGCAACCGCACATTTACTAAAGAACAAGTTGCCTCAATGGCAGAATATATTGAAAACGCAGAACTAAATGTTCACGACATTCCTAAAGTTACTAACGACTACCCAGATATGACCTTTGGGGATGCCTATGATGTGCAATGGGAAATCCGTCGCCGTAAAGAAGCGCGCGGGAACAAAGTTGTAGGTATGAAAATGGGCCTAACCTCATGGGCCAAGATGGCACAAATGGGGGTAGATACGCCAGTATACGGTTTCTTAGCCGATTACTTTAGCGTTCCAGATGGTGGCGAAGTTGATACCTCTGAATTAATACACCCTAAAATTGAAGCCGAAGTAGCCTTTGTTACTAAAGCGCCACTTAAAGGCCCAGGTTGTCATATTGGCGATGTACTCGCCGCAACTGATTTTGTGATCCCAGCAGTGGAAGTGATTGATTCTCGCTACGAAAACTTTAAGTTCGACTTGATCAGCGTGGTAGCCGATAATGCGTCTTCAACACGCTTTATTACTGGTGGCCGCATTGCCAAGGTTGAAGATGTTGATCTTAAAACCCTGGGTGTCGTGGTTGAAATCAATGGTGAAGTGGTTGAACTCGGTGCAGGTGCTGCAGTGTTAGGTCACCCAGCCTCCAGCGTTGCCATGTTAGCGAATATGCTTGCCGAGCGCGGCGAACATATCCCAGCAGGCACCTTTATCATGACTGGTGGTATCACCGCTGCAGTAGCTGTGAAGAAAGGCGATAATGTGACAGTGAGATATCAAGATCTCGGCACAGTATCCGCTCGTTTTGTGTAGGAGTTTTTCATGCCAATCGCACAATTGTTTATCCTTGAAGGGCGTACATCTGAACAAAAAGCTGATTTGATTCGAGAAGTCACTGACGCTATGCATCGTTCTATTGATGCCCCCAAGGAGCGTGTGCGGGTAATCATCACTGAAATGCCAAAGGAACACTTTGGCATTGGTGGTGAACCTGCCAGCAAGGTGCGCTAAGAATAGCGTTTTTAGTATGAACAGTGTTGGTCAAAATCAGGTTTTACCGCTAATTTATCTTTGCTGTCAGTCGGGGGCTTTGTCCCAACCAAGCCCCTATCACCAAGGGTTAAAGCGGTTTCTGACTCCGTCACAGCGTGTGGCGGCCATGCTGTTCATTACTTTTTCGCAAAGCGAAGCTCACCCCCGTTTATTTGGTCAAAATGCCAGTCAAGATTGCTTGATGATGTTTAGCGAACTCATAAATCGCTACTGTTTTACGGTGCTACCTGCGGGTAAACCAGACCAAACCACAGAGAACCTGGCAAGGCGATTATCTGATGAGCGTAACTTACCTATACTTGAATTGCGTTTAAATCCAGCATTAAGTCGCCGTCACTACGCTTGTTTATCACACTTTTTGGCCTGCTATCTGCCAACTGATGTGCTGCCTATTTGTCTCGACAGTATCCCATCCGCCACAATGACACCACGTCATCTAGAACAACGTTTGCGCCAACAGTCTGCGTTATTGCATCAATGGGATGAGGACTTCATCGAAAACCATGTGATCACTACTCAAAATCAAGCTCTTTATATGGCTTTCGAAGCTGGCGGCTGCCGTTATCCAACTCGTACGCTCAGTTTGAAATTTAGTGACAATTACCAAACGTTAGATGGCTTTGCCTGGTTGCGATACCCTGATAGTTTGCCAATGTTAGAGACCAATGAACTGAGGCAACAACTGCGGTAAGCGTAATAGTCTGTGTAATGGGGGAAGGGAAACTTTACAATTTATTAAAATGGTTTCGTGCCTGTCACTCAACCGATAAAAATTCCCCAAAGCGATAGATAACGCCTATCCGCCTTGAACTAAGGAAACTGCGAATAAGTCCTGCAGTTTAACGCTTAGTTAAGCCGCAGCATCACCTGCCTAATTTTTAAACTCTAATTTTGCAGTTTAGGCCAATATGCCGCCGTTTTAGGCAGGATTTTGGCCTTATTTCGGGCTATTCCCGGATTCTAGACAGATCTTGGCTGTCGTCGCAACATCTGGTCAACTTTAAACACGTTCGCCAGAGTGAATAACATAGCCAATTGACTGTCGTTTTTCACCAGTCCCTTATAGCGAGCTTTGATAAAACCAAATTGGCATTTGATGATGCGAAACGGGTGCTCAACTTTTGCTCGGATGCTGGCTTTTAAATATTCGATGTTGATGGCCGTTTTGTTTTTGCGGGGATGCTTTTTCAGTGCCCGAACTTTTCCAGGACGCTCAGCAATCAGCCATTCCACATCCTTTTCTTTAAGTTCTTCACGCTTCTCTGCGCCTTGATATCCAGCATCGGCAGAGATGAATTCCTCATCGCCATGCAACAGGTTCTTCATCTGATTCAGGTCATGTTCGTTGGCGGCGGTGGTCACCAGCGTATGAGTCAGACCGCTCTTGGCATCCACACCGATATGGGCTTTCATACCGAAGTACCACTCATTACCTTTCTTGGTCTGATGCATATCCGGGTCACGTTCATTCTTTTTGTTTTTAGTGGAGCTGGGTGCTTCAATAATCGTGGCATCCACCAGTGTGCCCTGCGTCATCATCACACCGCAGTCAGACAGCCATTGATTAACCGTTTTGAATAATTGGCGAGTCAGCTTGTGTTTTTCCAGCAAGTGCCGGAAGTTCATAATGGTTGTGCGGTCAGGAATGGCTTTATCCAGTGATAGTTGCGCAAATTGACGCATCG
>MDTD01153410.1_pt1 | contig 12629 bp, 11 predicted proteins | sample 811221 | NCBI WGS metagenome assembly MDTD01 (sample SAMN05326646, study PRJNA326480) | marine metagenome | isolation source: seawater | place: Pacific Ocean: South West | collected 2011 | reverse complement strand
CGCCTGGCGAGCAGGAGCCACGCGCCGCCCACGCCGATGAGTTCGCCAAGCACCACCCAGAACCCCTGGACACCCACGGCAAAGCCGGTGCCCGTCAGCCCGATGAGCAGCCACGCCGATTCGCCAGTGGCACGCGCCGAGAAGGCGACGTTGATGAACCCGAGCTTCTTGCCGCCGGCGAAGTAGTCCCGGATGTCACGCATCCGCTTCGAGGCGAGATAACCGATGAACAGGAGAACGGCGCAGTACAGCACCACCGCGAGCAGTTTCTGCAGGCTCTCGGAGTCGATAGCTCCACCTCCTTCGTCAAGAGTGGGGGGATCGGAGCCTAGCAGAATCCGTCAGTCCCTGCAGCGACCCACGAAAACGACAAGCGGCCGCCCCGAAGAGCGGCCGCTTGAATCGGAAATATGAATTCAAATTACTGAGGCAGCATCTGCGTGACGACCTTGCTGATGCGGTCCTGAATGAGCGGCAGCGCCTCTTCCTCGGACATGTTCATCTGGTTGGCCCAGGCCGAGAGTCGCAGGCCGTGGGGGAAGTAGTTGCTGGTCGTGGTGATGGTGGCGTTGGAGCTGTTGCCCGTGTTGGTACGGCCCGCATCAGACATGCGATCGTTGCCGGTGCCGGCGCCGGTGGTCGCGTCCGAGCTGCTGTCGGTGAACTTCTCGAACTCGACGGGCGTCTCGCTGTATTCCTCGAGCACGAAGTCGATGATCGCGGCCCATTCGCGGGGTGTTGATGCGTTGGCGATGCCGATGCCCGCAAGACCGCCCGCGCCAGCGCCGGCGGCGGCGCCGTAGCCCCAGCTGTTGGTCGCGTCGGCGACGAGCACGCCCGTGCCGATGCCTGTGGCGGCGCCGGTGATCCAGCCCATCTTGTTGGCGACGTTCTTGCCGCCGGACTCGGGCTCGACCTCACCGAAGAAACGCAGGCTCGCGCGGAGGCGGTACGTCGCGTTCGTCGGATCGTTGACAACCGTCCAGCCCTGATCCGTCGCTGCCTGACGCAGCTCCTGAGTCAGGTTGATGTCCGAAGCATCGCTGATGTTGCGGAACGAGATGTAGACGTTCTTCTTGTCCGGTGCCGGCGGCTCAAGCTGGGGTGGGGCGACGGTCCAGACCGTGCCGCTACGGGGCTTGGCGTACTTGTTGGCGGTGATCTTCCCGAGACCACGCGAGACCGTGGTGCAGCCCGAGCTGCCGATCATGACGGCTGCGCCCAAGGCGACGAGTGCAAAGAGACGACCTTTCACAGCGAATACCTCCACATGCGGGAACACCACGCCAGGCTACGGAGTAGTGCTCTGTTTGGTTTCCGAACGTTAGCGGATGAGTATATCCACCCGAGACCTGGTTATAGGGCGAACCCCTCAACGTTCTGACCGTGTGCCGACGCACTGCGCGGACACCCTTGCAGCATTTTTACAACTCTTTCTGCCAAGCACGGATACGCTTGATCGTGGGAGGACAAGAGAGACCAGTATGAACAAATCAGTGACATCAATCTGTCTGGCCTTCGGGATGGCTACCGCTGCGATGGCCGACCCGCCCGCGGGGTACTACGACTCGATCACCGGCACCAACGCTGTGACACTCCAGTCACAACTCAACGTGCTGCTCAATAACGCCACAACCCGGAGCTACGGCGACGCGCGGACGCTGCTCCAGGACATCGACGAAGACCCCAACAACCCCGCCAACATCATCCTCGTCTACAACGGCGCCTCCGTCAGCTCGACTTGGAACTCCGGCGCAACATGGAACCGAGAGCACGCCTGGCCCCGGAGCCTCGGCGTCGGTGACAGCGGCTCCGACTACAGCGACCTGCACCAGCTCCACCCCTGCAACCCAAGCATCAACGGCTCGCGGGGCAACAAGCAGTTCGGCACGTTCCCAGGGCAATTCGACCCGAATCTCTACGGCCTCAACTACCGCGGCCGAATGGCGCGCATGGCCTTCTACATGAAAACGCGTTACCCGTACCTTAACATGGCGCTGCTCGGCAATCAGCAGCAGTTCGTCGACTGGCACATCGCCGAGATGCCCGGCGACGTCGACAACACCCGCAACGACCGGGTCTACAACGTCCAGAACAACCGCAACGCCTTCGCAGATCGTCCCGAGTGGGTCTGGGCCCTCTTCGGCGATTCACTCAGCGACGCGCAGATCATCATCGCCGGCCAGGGACAGGTCGAAGGCGCTTCCAGTGAGACCGTCGACCTCGGGCTGATGATCGGAGAACCCTCCGATTTCCCGGCCGTTTCCATCGATCTCCAGAAGACCGGAGCCGCTCCGACCACCTACAGCGTGGTCACCGATGGTGATCTCGCCGAGGTCAGCCGCTACCAGTTCGGCGTGGCCCGCAACACCCAGTCGATGAGCCACACGGTCCAGATCACCGGTTCAGGCTTCGGGCCGTTCGGGGGCAACGTCACCATCGACACCACCGAGGTCACCTCTGCCGGTGCCGGGCTCGGTTCGAGCGACGGCGACGACGTCGTCACCATCACGGGCATCGCGCTCGACCACGCGCTCGCCTCGCTCGACGGCCAGTCCCAGACGAGCGAGCTCGTCATCGATTTCGGTCAACTCGAAGTCGACGAGACCTCGCCCACGCTCGGCTACTCGGTCTGGAACATCGCGCCCTCCGTGTACTCGGCGAACCTGGACATCGACAGCGTGATGATCATCGGTGATGCCGGCGCATTCTCGGCCAACCTCACGCCCCTGTCTGGCATCATGCCGGGCGAGGACGCGGCCTTCACGGTCGAGATCGATACCCAGACCATCGGCACGTACGAAGCGACGGCGATCATCACCGTCAGCGATGAGGATCTGCCGGGTGCTTCGGGACCGTCCAATCTGTTGGTCACCTTCAAAGGCCGGATCGGCGCGTGCATCGCGGACGTGAACGGCGACGGGATGCTGAGCCCGGCCGACTTCTCGGCCTGGGTCGCCGCGTTCAACGCCAACGCCCCGGAATGCGATCAGAACTATGACGAGACGTGCAGCCCCGCTGACTTCTCGGCCTGGGTCGCCAATTTCAACGCGGGTTGTTGACCAGAAAGAGCCAGAATCCCGGTCAGAATGCGACCTTCTGGGACTTTGCGGACGCGAGGCTGTCCCTGTTTGAGAATGGTTCTGGATCGAGGGCCGGGATTCATGCACAATAGAGACAACCGATGCGCTCGGGGGTGCGTATCGGCCATGGTCTCCGCCGGGGTTCCCGGTCGGTAGCTGTCTCACAGAGTGGAGTGTTACGAAATCGGGCCTGCCGATCGGTTGCCGGTCGGCGGTCCAGTCAGGGGAGGCTCAAATGAAGAAGAGGATTCAAAGCACCCTCACCGGGTGTCTGGCAGTTGCAGCGGGTCTTGCAGGGGCCCAGCAGCCGCACGTCGTTATCCCGGAGAAGGCCAGCATCGTCGAGCGCTACGCCGACGAGTCCCAGGCATCGCTGCCGACCGAAACCGTCTGGCGGTTCATGTGCGGCTCGGACACCACCGCGGTGAACGAAGCCGACCTGCTCGAGATCGCTGTCACCCACGCCGACCTCGTCGATCAGGGTGTCACGACCATCAACAACACCTCGGGCCGTGGCGGCATCGATGTGATCTTCAATGTCTCGGGCAGCATCCCGAGCGGCGCCACGAGCGCCCTGTCGCTCGCAGAAGCCGCCATCGAGAGCAAATTCAGCGATCCGACCACCGTCATCGTGAGCCTCTCGTTCGCCAACATGGGCTCGGGCGTGCTCGGCGCGACCGGCTCCAGTTACGTCCAGGATTCCTACTCTGACGCCCGCAACGGCCTCGTCAACGGCATGGACGGCGACGACACCATCCAGAGCTTCCTGCCTACCGGGACCACCATCCCCGTGCGCTACAACGCGAGCTCGAGCTCCGTCACAAACGAGAACCGCGTCTTCTTCACCCGGGCCAACTACAAGGCCACCATCGGCAGCTCGGGCGGCTCCGACGCCAGCATGCAGTACAACACCAACTTCAACTGGGATTACGACCCCTCCAACGGCATCAGCGGGTCTTCCTACTCCTTCGTCGATGTCGTCATCCACGAGGTCGGCCACGCCATGGGCTTCACCTCTGCCACCGACTTCCGCACCAATGACATCGAAGCCCTCGACCTCTTCCGCTTCTCGCGCTCGGACGGCACGAACGACTACAACCCCGACACCACCGCCGAGTTCCAGACCACTCCCCGCACCGTCGATTTCAACAACCCGACCAACGACGATGTCAACAGTGACATCATCAGCGCCGAGTACCGCATGTCCGACGGCAGCCCGTGGCAGGCCAGCCACTTCCGCGAGCAGGGCAACTGCAGCCTGACCACGAACATCGGCATCATGGACCCCGCATTCAGCGGCGGCTGCACCTTCATCGGCCGCGATTATTACAGCGACGGCGACCTCGACATGTTCGACGCCATCGGGTACGACGTGGTCGACGGCAACCCGCCCGTCATCACCCTCCAGCCCTCGAACACCACCGCGTGCGAAGGTCAGACCGCGCAGCTCACCGTCGCAGCGACGGGTGATGCGCCCCTGACCTACCAGTGGTTCGATGTCTTCCTGCTCCCGGTCTCGGGCGCCAACAGCGCCACGCTGAGCATCCCCAACGTTCAGGAAAGTGATGAGGGGCTCTACTTCTGCCGTGTCACGAACCCGGTCGGCACCGTCGACTCGAGCTTCGCGATGATCACCGTCGATCAGGGCCCGTCGATCACCGACCAGCCCGATTCGCAGACCGTCAACGAGGGCGACAACGTGACCTTCACCGTCGCCGCGAGCGGCACGCCCACGCTGACCTACCAGTGGCGCAAGAACGGGGCCAACATCGGTGGCGCGACGAGCGACTCGTACACCATCACCGGTGCGACGCCCGCAGACGACGGCAACTACAGCGTCGTCGTCAGCAACGGCTGCGGCAACACCACCAGCTCCAACGCCACGCTCACCGTCACACCCGACTCGGCAGACTGCCTGGCTGATACCAACGGTGACGGCATCCTGAGCCCCGCGGACTTCAGCGCCTGGGTCTCTGCCTTCAACGCCAGCGCACCGGAGTGCGATCAGAACAGCGACAGCGTCTGCTCGCCCGCCGACTTCAGCGCCTGGGTTGCCAACTACAACGCCGGCTGCCCGTAATCCCGGCGTGACAGCCTGATTGCCCATACCATCCCCCCGGGGCGACCGCGTCCCGGGGGGATTTCTTCTTTCGATCGGCGTGGCTTTCGTTCTACGCCGACTGCCAAGGACCACGCCCGATGGAGATGCCAGCCGAGATATTCCGACGCATTCAGGCCGCCTACGCCGGGCGATCTGTCTGTGTTACCGGCGGCACCGGGTTCATCGGGGGCCACATCGTCGACACACTCGTCGCCGCAGGCGCCAATGTCAGCGTCATCGATGACCTCTCCAACTCCACACTCGATCGCATCTCCGACCACATCGAGCTCCAGCCCGACAACGTCCGTTTCGTCTATGGCTCCATCCTCGACGACCGGGCGCTCCACGACGCCATCGACGGCTCCGAGATCGTCATCCATCTCGCCGCCATGGGCTCTGTCCCAAGGTCCATGAAAGAGCCCGCGCGCACCTTCGAGGTCAACGCCTCGGGCACACTCCGTGTCTTTGAATCCGCCAGACGCCACAACGTCTCACGCGTCGTCATCGCCGCCTCAAGCTCGGCCTACGGCAACCCCGACTCTCTCCCGTGCCTCGAGACCATGCCCACCAGGCCCGCAAGCCCCTACGCAGCGAGCAAGCTCGCCTGCGAACAGCTCGCCACCGCCTGGAGCCAGGCCTACGGGCTCTCCACCGCGTGCCTGCGGTACTTCAACATCTTCGGCCCGCGCCAACGCGCCGACTCCGCCTACGCCGCGGTCGTCGCCGCATTCGCGACGAGGCTCCTCAAGGGCGAGCCTCCCGTGATCTTCGGCGACGGCAAGCAGAGCCGAGACTTCACCTTCATCTCCAACGCCGTCTACGCCACACTCCTGGCGGGCACGCACGACCGCCCGCTGATGGGCGAGGTCATGAACATCGGCACCGGCGGCTCGGTCTCGCTCATCGAGCTCGCAGCCATGATGTCCGAGATCCTCACCAGCGAAACGATCGACCCCATCTTCGAGTCCCCCCGCGAAGGGGACGTCCGCGACAGCCAGGCAGACATCACCCGCGCACGCACCCTGATCGGGTATGAACCCATCGCCTCGCTGCGTGAAGGTTTGGTTCAGACCTGCGACTGGTACCGCAGCACCGTCGAGGCCGGCAGCTGATGCGACCCTTCGAGACCCTCTCCGGCTGCTGGCAACTCCTGAGACTGCTGATCCTCAGCAAATTCCGAATCAGGGGGAGATACTGGACCTGGCGATACGAAACTGCCTTCGGGCGGGGTGAGCCCGAGAATCGTGCGGAATCGCTCAAAGCCGCCCTCGAATACGGCCGATGGATGGCTCGCGTCCGAAAACTCGGCCGCCCGAATCGCTAATGCGCCCCACCGGGGCCGGTATCATCGAACCGAGTCGGCACGCCGTGCCCTCAACGGGAGCTTCAAAATGTCCGAGCAGAATCAAGCCGTGTCAGGTGGATTCATCAAGGCCTTCATCCCCGGCCTCATTGTCGGCTTCGTCATCGGCGCGGCCGTTGGTGTGATTGTCGGCTCCACCGGCGGCAACGTCGGCGCACTCACCGACTCGAACGACTCGGCCCAGCACGACCACATGGGGCACACCCATGATCGTGATGGCAATCTGATCGACGACGCCCAGGAAACCGGTGAAGAGATCATCGACGATGCAGGCGAAGTCATCGACGAAGCGATCGACGAGGGCGAAGACGCCGTCGACGAGCTCAAGGAAGAACTCGACGACCTGACCCCGCCCGCAGGCGACGACGGCCAGGGGTGAGCAGCACCTCCGACTCAGCCCGTGCCCGCAAGGTCGTCGCCCAGCACGCCAAAACCTCGGCGCTGATGGGTGTCGACTTTATCAACGTGAAGCCGCCGAAAGACCTGCCCAAAGCCGCTCGCCCGCCCGCAAAGCGATCGGCCGGCGCGACCGACGCCGAGGCCGCGATGCGTCAGCTCCGCGCTCGGTACGAGCAGGAGAAGCCGCACGAGCCGTTCATCACGGAGTACAAGAACCTCGTCTGGGACGACGGCGACATCCACGCCGAGCTCATGTTCGTGGGCGAGGCCCCCGGCGCCGACGAGGACGAGCAGGGCAAGCCTTTTGTGGGCCGGGCGGGGCAGCTGCTCAACAAGATGATCATCGCGATGGGCCTCTCCCGCGAGAGCGTCTACATCGCCAACGTTCTGAAGGTCCGCCCCCCGGGCAACGCCACCCCGACCACCGACGAGATCGACGCCAGCAGGCCCTTCCTCTTCGAGCAGATCAAGATCGTCCAGCCCAAGGTCATCGTCGCCCTCGGGTTGCCCGCCTCGCGGTGCCTGCTCCGCTCAACCGAGTCCATGGCCAAGCTCCGGGCCCAGTTCCATGACCTGGAGCTGGAACCCGGGCTCGTGATCCCGGTCATGCCCACGTACCACCCTGCCTATCTTCTCAGGTCTTACACCCCCGAGAATCGCAAGAAGGTCTGGGAAGATCTCCAGCTGGCCATGTCCAAGCTGACACCCGCCTAAAGAGGCTGGGTGCAGAGTTTTTTGTATTTCGGTGGAACCCGCGGCGTATCCATGCGGATCATTGGACGCACCATCGGGTGCACAAAAAAGACCCCCACGAGACCTGGCGTTTGGCAGTGTTGCTGACGCCGGGTTTTTTTGTGCGCCGAGACCCGCTCACCTCGAAAAACAACACGGCCGCTCCGAAGAGCGGCCGGCGTCAAAGTCTGCTGGTTTCCCGGTGGGATCAGATCTTTTCGATCTTGAGGAAGTCGCTGACCGAGGCCAAGTCCGGTCCGATCTGCGGGGTGAAGGTCATCTCCCAGGTGTTGCCTTCGATGCAGCGGGTGATCTTGCTGCACTTGGCCCGGGCGCCCCAGATGCGGTTGCCGCGGATGTAGAAGTTGTTCTTCTCTTCGCGGGATTTCTGGCTCTTTTTGAGGGCCTTGGCGTTGGCCGGATCTTGGCGCATCATGCGTTCGATCGTGTCGACCTTTGCCGCGGCCATGGGGACCTTGCTGATGGTGCAGCGGATCTTCGTGCCGGGGGCGTGCATGGTTACGCTGGACATATCTGACTCCCCGGGCCTTCGCCCGGCTCTGAAAGGCCTGTTCGAAGTAATCAGCCCGACGCAGACCTGTACCACCACCGGCCGGCCGAGCCCGCAAGTGTAGTCCCACCCGAGAGCAAGTCCAGCTTTCAGGGCGTGCTCACAGAACCGCCCGCCGCGTGCGCTACACTCTCTCGGACCTTCGAGCGGTGAGGATTTCAACGGATGGATCAGCCCAGCATGCCCACTTTCGACGCCTCTATGCCCCAGCAGGAGCGGCCCAAACTCCGCCCGATCAGGGGCTTTGTCGCACCCGCTCAGGGGCCCGACGGCAAGCAGGTCCAACTGCTCGGCCTCGCCGACGCCAAGCAGATCTCACCCAAGGTCGTCATGACCCAGCCCGCCATGCAGGCTGTCCTGCCTCTCTTCAACGGCGAGCACACCCTCGATGACATCGTCACCCAGGTCGGGCGGGGTCTGACCCGCGAGCACCTCGAGCCCTTCGTGGCCCAGCTCTACGACGCGGGCCTGATCGAGGGGGCGGTCTTCGACGAGATGTGGGCGAAGATGAGAGCCGACTTCGACTCGACGGACATCCTCCCGCCCGCCCAGACCGCGGCCATGGCCGACGCGATCGTCGAAGCCCACACCCAGAAGGACCACGGACGAGCCGCCACCGACGAAGAGAAGGCCGAGCAGGGCAAAGAGAAGCTCGCCGAGCAGATGACCGCGATGATGAACCAGGCCCTCGAAAAGGCCGAGGACCCGAGCTTCGACAAGCTGCCCAAGGCGATCGTTGCGCCGTATGTGCCTTATCAGCAAGGGTTTCTGATGTACGGGGCGGTCTACGGCCGCATGCGCGTCGTCGACAAACCCGCCCGGATCGTCGTGCTCGGGACCAACCACTTCGGCGAGGCCACGGGCGTCTGCGCCTGCGACAAGGGCTTCCGCACGCCGCTGGGTGAGAGCCCCGCCGACGCCGACATGATCAAGATCATGCGCGAAAAACTGGGTGAGCAGCTCTTCGAGCACCGCTACGACCACGAGCGCGAGCACTCGATCGAGCTCCAGGTCGCCTGGCTCCAGCACGTCTTCGGGGACGAGAACGGCACCAACCCGCCCGTCTTCGCCGCCCTCGTCCACGACCCCGTCGTGAACAACGGCGATTCCTACGACGGCAAGGGCGTCGCCTTCCAGCCCTTCGTTGATGCGCTCAAAGACGCCATCGCGGGACTGCCCGGGCCCACACTTCTCGTCGGCTCGGCCGAGCTGAGCCACGTCGGCCCGGCCTACGGCGACAAGGTCCAGCTCGCCGGCGATGCCCCCGAGGTGGAGGCCAACCGCCGGAAGGTCATCGAGCAGGATCAGGCGCTAATGAAGATGCTGACCGACAACAAGCCGCAGGATCTGGTCTCGAGCCTCGCCTGGCAGCAGAACCCAACCCGCTGGAGCTCGGTCGGCGCGATCGCGGCGACGATGCTCGCTGCCGACCCGAACGAAGTCCGTCTGCTCCAGTACGGCGGCACGATGGATCCGCAGGGCACAGCCATGATCAGCGCCGCTTCACTGGCGATGTTCTGATCCCATGACCACCGACGAGATCGGGTTTCTGGTGCTGGGCGCCTCTCTGGCCATCGCGGGCCTCATCCTGCTCGCCCGCAGCGGCAGGGGATCGGTCGAAACGCCTATCGAGATCCCCGGCATCGGCATGCTCACGGGACCCAGCGCGGTCACGATCGCGATGGTACTGATCTTCGTCGGGTATCACACGGCTTCCTACGGCGGGCCCGATGGCCTGTTGACCTTCCGTGTGCCGTCGAGACTCGGCTGGCTCGTCTATGCGGGCGGTGTTCTGGCTGTGATAGGGGCATTGCTCGCCGACCGGATCGATCGGCGCGAGTGAAGATCCGGAACAGTGTGTGAGCGTGCGTCGTAAGGGTGAGGGAAAGGGTGGGGTGATCCCTGCGCCGAGGGGTGCACGGGCGTGTACCATCCTCCCACGGGTCCCGGTGGCCCGCGGGCAGCGAAGTCGCCCGGCGGCGCGAACCGCTGGGCCGGCGGACAGGTCGAAGAAGCAGCGCACCATCACACCCGCCGGGGGCGAAGTCGCCTCTGAGCGCGGCGCGTTGGTCGATCAGATGAGGAAGGACGGCCCCCATGGCTTCCGTGAACGAGTGCTGGGGTATCGAGCTCGGCGCCAGCGCCATCAAAGCTCTCAAGCTGGGTCTCAAGCCCGACGGCAGCGTCGAGGTGCTCGATTTCGCGATCATCCCGCACAAGAAGGTGCTCTCGACGCCCGACCTCGACGCCGACGACGCGATGCGTGTCGCCATCGGTCAGCTCGTGAGCCAGTACGACCTCGAGAGCGCACCGATCGCGATCAGTGTCCCCGGCCACCAGGCGTTCGCACGCTTTGCCAAGCTGCCCCCGGTCGAGCCCAAGAAGGTTGCGGGCCTCGTGCAGTACGAAGCCGTGCAGCAGATCCCGTTCCCTCTGGAAGAGGTGGAGTGGGACTTCCAGACATTCATGAGCCCGGACTCGCCCGAGGTTGAGGTGGGCATCTTCGCGATCACGAAGCAGCGCATCGAGCGCGAGCTCTCGCTCTTCCGCGATGTGGGGCTCTCGCCCGACGCGATCAACATCGCGCCGGTGTCGGCGTACAACGCGATGGCGTACGACCTGCAGTTCACGGAGAAAACGCCGGGCACGGTCATCATGGACGTCGGCACGACCTCGACGGACCTGATCATCGCCGACGCGGGCCGCGTCTGGATGCGCACCTTCCCGATCGGCGGGCACCACTTCACCGAAGCGCTCGTCGACAAGTTCAAGCTGACCTACGCCAAGGCCGAGCGACTGAAGCGTGAGGCCGAGCGTTCGAAGCACTCGCGCCACGTCTTCCAGGCAATGAAGGGCGTGTTCGCGGATCTTGCGCAGGAAACGCAGCGCTCGATCGGGTACCACAGCAGCCTGCACCCCGACGCGAACCTCTCGCGCGTGGTCGGTATCGGCTCGACCTTCCGTCTGCCCGGCCTGCGCCGCTTCCTCAAGCAGCAGCTCCAGCTCGACGTTTACCGCATGGACGACTACAAGCGTCTGTCGCTCGACGGCCCCCGTGCGGGCGAGTTCGGCGCGCTCGCGCTGGAGATGTCCGTCGCGTACGGCCTCGCCCTGCAGGGCCTAGGCATGCCCACGATCGACGCCAACCTCATGCCCGTCGGGATCGTCCGCGAAGGGATGTGGGGGCGCAAGGTCAAGTGGTTCGGCATGGCCGCGGGCCTTTCGGTCGCCGCCAGTGCCGCGATGTTCATCAACTGGGCGATCGACAACGCCGCGGTTTCCAATAACCGCAAGCCGGTGACCATCCAGAACGTCGTGAACCAGGCCAACAGCCTCAAGAACGAGGCGACCGACGCGGGTGTCATCGGTCAGGCCGAGGCCGACACCGTGGCGCAGTCGCTTATTCAGCTCCCCGAAGGGCGAGACCTGATGGCGCACGTCGTCAAGGACCTCGGTGAGATCGTCGCGTGGTCGAACAACCAGGTGCCCGCATGGCAGGGCGCCCGTGGCAACGGGCCGACGCAGGCCTTCGACGTCGTCAGCTACACCATGACCTACTCGAACCCGATCTCGGGCGAGGGTAACGCCATGGGCGGCAATCCCAGCAGGAACCGCTTTGGCGGCGAAGACCCGTACCCCGACAAGCCCAAGATCGACGTTGTTCTCGAGGTCGAGACGCTCCAGCCCGATCCCAGGCCGTTCGTCCTCGGGACAGTGCTGCCCTGGCTCCAGGCCAGCGCCGAGCGTGAGGATGTCCCGTACGTGATCATCGATACCGAGCAGCTCAACTACCAGCAGGTGGCAGCAGCCCCGCGCGGCGGCGACCGCCGGGTGCCACCGGGTGGGCGTCCCGGAGCACGTCCGGGGGCGATGAACGAGGATTACGTCGTCGGCGGCGATGTTTCATTCGATGAGAGCGGCGGCGGCGGGTTGGGATCCCACGGAAGGGCTCCTGTTTCGGGAGGCCAGCCCGAACGCAGCGGTGGCGGCTCGCGCCAGGTGCAGTTCGCGGCCGGCTCACTCGACGAGATGGCACCGCTGCCCATCCCCGAGCAGAACTCGTTCGAGCGTGATCCCGCCCGATTCGTGATCCGCTGGACACTCGCGGTGGTCCCGCCTGAAGAACGCATCAGCAACGAACAGTCCGCGACGGATGACGGAGGTATCGAATGAGCGGCTTCCTTTCCTGGCTCAAGTCGAACATCGTGATCGTGATCCTCGCGATTCTCACGATCGTGCCGTTGCCCGTGGCCTGGTACATCGCCGGGGGCATGAACAGCAAGCTCCGCGAGGAGCGCCAGAACGAGGCGACCAAGGCCCTGCGTGATGTCGAGGGCGCGACCGTCACCTACACGCTTCCAGTTCTCGGCGAGAACGAGG
>MDTD01056906.1_pt1 | contig 12629 bp, 8 predicted proteins | sample 811221 | NCBI WGS metagenome assembly MDTD01 (sample SAMN05326646, study PRJNA326480) | marine metagenome | isolation source: seawater | place: Pacific Ocean: South West | collected 2011 | reverse complement strand
TAGATGCGAAATAATCTCTAAGGGCATCTGTGAAAACCTGACTTAAAGTAGGTTCAACCAAATCTGAAGTATTGGGGAAGTATCCTATTGAGATGGTTTTAGCTTCAGCAGGAATTGATACACCTGTGAATGAATAGATTCCGCAACCTCCAAAAAGGGTCACTACATAAATAAGTATCAATGTATGCTTAAGCTTTCTCATTATTTGATCTTGTACTCTTTAATTTTCCGATAAAGTGTTCTCTCAGAGATCCCTAGCTCTTCAGCAGCATTTTTTCTACGACCATTATGCTTTTCCAATGCTTTTTTGATCATATCGATCTCTTTATCCTGTAATGATAAAGATTCCTCAAAAACTTCGTGATGTTGGAAAGATTCTTGCTCAGGTTCATCAACCTGTTGGATCTCTATCTTACTCAAAGCATCAGAATTCTCATCGACCTCTTGATAAAGTTGCTTGATAAGAGTAGCATTGTTATTTTGAAGTTCTCCAATGTCTTCATTGCTTTGAAGAATATCCACAACAACCTTTTTTAGATCATTGATATCCTTCTTCATATCGAAAAGAACTTTATATAAAATGTCTCTTTCTGAGAAATCGTTTTTTTCTTCTTCTTTCTTATATAGAACAGGTAAATCTGTACTGATGCCCGCAGGTAAATACTTTTGTAAGGTCAATGCATCTACACTTCTGTTTTGCTCAATAATGGAAAGTTGTTCAGTCATATTTTTCAACTGACGAACATTTCCCTGCCAGCCATATCTATTCAATAACTGAACTGCATCTTGCTCTAACTGTACGACCGGCATACGATATTTTTCAGCAAAATCAGCAGCAAATTTTCTGAATAAAAGATAGATGTCATCTTTTCGCTCCCTTAAAGCAGGAATTTGAATTGGAACCTGATTTAGTCGATAATAGAGATCCTGACGGAATTTGCCTTCTGCAATAGCTTCAGGAATATTCACATTCGTTGCAGCTACAACTCGTACATCTGTCTTGATCACCTTAGAAGAACCAACTTTAATGAATTCGCCGGATTCCAGAACACGTAACAATCGCACTTGTGTCGACATTGGAAGTTCAGCAACTTCATCCAGAAAAATAGTTCCGCCATTACTAACTTCGAAATAACCTTTTCGAGCTTCATGTGCACCTGTGAACGATCCTTTCTCATGGCCAAACAATTCAGAATCGATAGTACCTTCAGGAATAGCACCACAGTTTACGGCTGTGTATGTACCATGCTTTCTGGAGCTGAGTTGATGAATGATCTTTGGAAATACTTCCTTACCTACACCACTTTCACCAGTGATCAACACACTAATATCGGTAGGAGCTACCTGACGAGCAATGTCAATTGCACGATTAAGAGCGGGAGCATTCCCGATAATTCCAAATCTTTGTTTTATTGATTGAACTTCCATATGATAATCTCCGGTAGGTTAACATTCACCGGTTTTTCTCTCTGATTCGTAAAGTTAGAAAAAATATGTTCTTATACCAATCCTTTAGCGGTCAGTACGTAAAGCAAGTCAGAATGTTGCACTATTTACGAATGATGGCATTTAAATTTTGCTCAAATACATACATCATCTTTTTCATAACCTTGTCAACAACCTTATCTGTAAGGGTTTGCTGAGGATCTTGAAGGATAAAATTCAATGCATATGACTTCTTGCCGGCTTCGATTTTATCACCTTCGTAAATGTCAAATAAGGAAACTGATTTAAGTAATTTCTTCTCAGTTTTATAAGCCAGTTTCTCTAATTCCTCGAAACGAACAGTTTTATCAAGCAACATTGCAAGGTCTCTTCTAACCTCAGGGAACTTAGGAATGCTTTGATATTGGATCTTCAGTTTACCTAATAATTTGAAGATAGAATCCCATTTCAATTCAGCATAATAAACATCCTGTTTAATATCAAATGACTTACAAACAGCCTTGGTTAATTGGCCATAAGCAGCGATCACTTTATTGTTTACAAGGATTTGTTGTCCATAACTGAAGTTTGCATTCACTTCATTGTTGAAAGTCATTTGAGTAACTTTTACTCCTAATCTCTTTAATACATTCAATACATTCATCTTTAACTGGATGAAATCTGTTTTCTGAACCGGTTGATACCAATTTTCTTTAGCTGTATTACCGGTAATGAAAATACTCAATTCCTTTGCTTCAGCATATTTCTTTAAAGTATTCTCAGCATCTTCTTTTGATTTGTCCATTGAATAAACAAATCCGAATTCAAAGAAATTAAGATCACTATTCTTACGATTTACATTATAGGCGATCGATTCTAAACCACCAAACATCAAGCTTTGACGCATTACATTCAGCTCCTGACTTAATGGATTAAGCATTGGAACATTATGCTCAGCATTATATACTTCGCTACGCTCAGTATAAGATGAACTTGTTAAAGAATTGTTAATGATCTCAGCGAAATTGTTGTTTGCGAGATAATCAGCAATCATGTTTTGCACCTGTTCTTTGTCAGGTTGCTGAGAATATGAGATTGATGAACGTAAACTCTCATCAAAATCAATATTATTATAACCATAAACTCTTAAGATCTCTTCAATGATATCTGCCTCGCGCGTAACATCAACTTTGAATGTAGGAACTAATAATCGTAGTCCTTCTTCCGTTGATTCTAAAACCTCAACTTCAAGATCTTTAAGAATAGTTTGGATCGTATCTCTTTCGATTGATTTACCGATCAAGCGATCAACATTCTTATAGCTTACTTCAACTTCCCAAGGCTTGATCTCTTCAGGATAAACATCAATGATCTCACTTGTGATCTCACCACCAGCTAATTCTTTGATCAGCATTGCTGCACGTTTAAGAGCAAAAACAGTCATATTCGGATCAGCTCCACGCTCAAAACGGAAAGAAGCATCTGTTTGTAATCCGTGATATTTTGCAGTCTTACGAATTGTTGCAGGATCGAAATAAGCACTTTCCAGGAAGATGTTCTTTGTATCATCTTTTACTCCTGAATTAATACCACCAAATACACCACCGATACACATACCTTTTTCTGCATCACAGATCATCAGATCATTTTCTGTTAATTCTCGTTCGATCTCATCTAGAGTAGTGAATTTAGTTCCTTTTGGCATTTTGCGGATTACCGCTTTTCCACCTTCAATTTTATCTGCATTGAATGCATGTAAAGGATGACCGGTTTCGTGAAGAACGAAATTGGTGATATCCACAATATTATTGATTGGACGAACGCCAATTGCTTTAAGAAGGTTTTGCATCCATTCAGGAGATTCTTTAACCTCAATTCCTGAAATTGTTAGTGCAGAATATCTCGGACAAGCATCCACATCTACGATCTCAACAGGAATTGTTAAGTTGGTATTGTCAACTTTGAATTCTTCAACTGAAGGAAGCTTTAATGAAGTTTTCTTTTCAGGGTAGAATTGATTGATCACAGCAACAACATCTCTCGCCGAACCAATATGTGATGTTGCATCTGCACGGTTTGGTGTTAAACCAATCTCAAATACATAATCATCCTCTACTTTGAAATATTCTTTAGCTGGCATTCCGATTTGAGCATCTTCACCTAAAACCATGATCCCATCATGAGAAGTTCCTAATCCAAGCTCATCTTCAGCACAGATCATCCCTTGAGATAATTCACCACGGATCTTTGATTTCTTGATTTGAAATGAATCATCTCCAGAATAAAGAATTGCACCTACAGTTGCAACAGGAACACGTTGTCCAGCAGCTACATTTGGAGCACCACAAACGATGCTTAATAATTCTTCCGCTCCAACATCTACTGTTGTGCAAGTAAGCTTATCAGCATTGGGATGTTTTTCGGCAGTTTTTATTTCTCCAATCACAATTCCTTCCAATCCGCCTTTAATGGATTGAACTTTCTCCAAACCCTCTACTTCAAGGCCACAATCGGTAAGTAAAACAGATAATTCTTCAGGTGCGATATCAAAATCAACGTAACGTTTTAACCAGCTATACGAAATCTTCATTTTAAAATTTTGTTTTAGGAGGACAAAAGTAGTGAAAATCTCGCTTTTTTAACTAATTAAACCCCAATCAGGTTTGTTTTTGAACTGTTCGATGAGTTGAGTGCGAAGTTTCGCATTTTTAGGGAGTTCCAGTTTCTGGTCTTCGGTAAGGATCTCGGTTGCCAGATTACGGGCATATTTAAGGATTTTCTCGTCTTTAACAATGTCTGCTATATGAAGATCCAACACACCACTTTGTTGAGTCCCTTGCATGTCCCCGGGTCCTCTTAGTTTGAGATCTGCTTCGGCTATTTCAAATCCATCCGTTGTTCTCACCATGGTTTCCATGCGCTTCTTGCCATCAGAAGTGAGCTTTACATCAGACATTAAAATACAATAAGATTGTTCGGCACCACGACCTACACGTCCACGTAATTGATGTAATTGCGAGAGTCCAAATCGCTCTGCGTTCTCAATGACCATCACGCTGGCATTAGGAACATCAATTCCAACTTCAATTACGGTTGTGGAAACCATAATCTGCGTTTCACCTTTGATGAACCTCTGCATTTCATATTCCTTTTCAGGAGCTTTCATCTTACCATGAACCACACTTACTGCATAATCAGGCAAAGGAAATGCTCTGCTGATACTTTCATAGCCATCCTGCAGATCTTTTAGATCCAGCTTTTCAGATTCCTTGATCAATGGATAAACGATATAGATCTGTCTGCCCTGTTTGATCTGATCCCGCATAAAACCAAATAGTTTTAATCGCTTTGAATCATAATAATGAGCTGTTTTTATTGGCTTTCTTCCCGGAGGTAATTCATCAATAATTGAAAGATCCAGATCGCCATAAAGAGTCATGGCTAATGTTCTTGGAATAGGCGTGGCTGTCATAACCAAAACATGAGGAGGGATGGTGTTTTTTTTCCACATTTTGGCACGCTGAGCAACTCCAAATCGGTGTTGTTCATCAATTACTACTAAACCTAGGTTCTTGAATTGAACTGTATCTTCAATTAAGGCATGAGTTCCGATCAATATTTTTAGTTCACCACTTAAAAGATCGGCATGGATCACTTTTCTGGCGGCAGCTTTTGTAGAACCGGTCAGTAATTCAGCTTTAATATTTAAGCCTTCCAAAAACTTGACGATGGTTTTGAAATGTTGGTTCGCCAAAACTTCTGTTGGTGCCATTAAACAGGTCTGAAATCCATTGTCAATGGCAATGAGCATATTCATTAAAGCAACCAAAGTTTTTCCACTTCCTACATCACCCTGTAGCAATCTGTTCATCTGTTTCCCAGAGCCCATATCCTTGCGGATCTCTTTGATCACCCGTTTCTGAGCTCCGGTTAATTCAAAAGGTAATTTTTCCTGAAAGAATCGATTTAAATGCTCACCAACAGTTGAGAAATTATGTCCTTTGCTTTTCTCAAAACGATTGATCTTATGTTGTAATAATCGAAGTTGTATGTAAAAGAGTTCTTCAAACTTCAGTCTTGCTTTTGCCTTTTGGAGAATCTCGGTATTCTTTGGGAAATGAATGTTTAAAACAGCTTCCTCTTTTGGGATAAGTTTTAGCTTCTGAATGATCTCTTCACTTAAAGTTTCCTTGATCTCTCCAACACTTCTTAGTGCTAATGCTTTGGTGAGTTTGCCAATAGCTTTATTCCCCAGTCCTCGTGAAGAAAGCTTTTCTGTGGAGCTATAGAATGGTTGCAGTGTTTCACTAAGACTTTCATCTTCACTTCCAACAGCTTCAACTTCTGGATGTGCGATATTGTATTTATTATTGAAGACGGAAGGCTTGCCGAAAACTACATATTCAACATCCGGTTTAAACTTATCCTGCACCCATTTGATCCCTTGAAACCATAATAATTCAATAGTTCCAGTTCCATCACTGAATTTTGCACTTAATCTTCTGCCACGTTTTTGTCCGACAATTTGTGCTCCGGAAATATATCCCTTAAGCTGAATATATGCTGAATCACTATTGATCTCATTGATTTTAAAAAACTTGGAGCGATCAATATATCGATACGGATAATAGGTAAGAAGCTGATCAAAAGTGAAAATCCCCAATTCCTTACGCAATAATTCCCCGCGTTTCGGACCAACGCCCTTTAGGTATTCGATAGGTGTTTTGAGGAAGTTGTAACTCATACTGGGTATAGAAATTGAATTGTAAAAATAGTTATTTCAGTGCCAAAAAAAAACATTAGGATAGTTTGATGAAACAAGATTTGATGAGATATTGGGTGAAAGACCTTTAATTGAAGGCACTTCGACTCTCCCGCGTTTCGCGGGATCGCTCAGTGACCTTTTACTCATCTAAAGTCTATGGTAATAGGTCCCTGAGCAAAGTAAAAATTGACCAGCAATTTTTACGCAGTCGAAGGGCAGTGAGATTCAAGGATTAACGATTACAGATTGGCGTCTTCACCTATAACGTAAAACCAATTAGTTTACTAGTAAATAAAAAGGTGAAACTAAATCTCCCAATCTAATCTCACCCAATCTGATATCTTCAAATCAAAATCTGATTTCTGCTTTCGAAAATCTGCTTTCTGCTTTCTAAAACTCCCAAAGGCTTTGCTCGAAGTTGAAGAGGTTGTTTTTAATTCGTTCTGCTTCGAAGAGTGCATCAATTCCTGTTAGGTATTCAGCTATTCTACGATCGTATACATTTGATTCTTTATAGATATAGCTCGAGAACATTCGCTTCCAGAATACTTCGTCATAGGTTCTTCTTTCAGCGTCATTAAATCTATTATAGATTTGAGCTTTTGCCAATACATTTCTGGCTTCAGGGAAATAGATCCAGAATAATGGTTCAGGTACTTCCTCACCATCACGATCGCGGATGATCACCGGACAAAGTCCAATAATTCTAACCATCATTTCTGATCGTTGCTTATCGAAATACCAGTCTTCTTTAATTCTTAATTGTAATACCGCTGCCGGATCGAATTCTTTATAGATTACAGTATCATACTGGTCGTAAGGAGGATACGGTCTTTGTAATGTTCTGTGAATTGTGTCGGTTTGTCGGTTTACCACCTCCCAATACGACATAGGAGCCAGAAATTCATCGGTAGCTGAAATATCGTAGGCAGTAATCTCTCCGGTTTTAAGAGCATCCATAATGATCTGGATAAAACTTCTCCAATTCCCCTGAGGTTCCATTGGAAAGTAGAAAGGTTGATTCATTTTCTCGCGAAAATCGACCACTCTCCAAATTCTCTTTTGCCACATTACATCAGCTCGGCGTAAAGATGAATAAGGGATTGGTTTTTTGTTGGTCAAACCGTCATCTTTATACAAACCATTTTGTGGTGCTTCATTGATCTGCTGGGCAGAAGATGGCTTCATCCCTAGTCCAATGAAAACTGCACAAATAAGTACAAAAAATATCTTCTTCATACGTCCTCCTTATTATTAATTTATCGTTAAGCTAATTGGGTTTAAAGTTCTGGTGATCCCATCAGGTCCTGTAGCCTGAATGTTCTCAAGGAAGAACTTTTGTCCACGTCTAGCATTACGTATCATATTTAACATATCCGGTGTAAATCGGTTCCCTCTGGTGTTTTTTGGAATCCAGTCACCATTGATGATGGTACCCATCGTAAATGAGTTTACTGTAAAATGTAAATCAAATTGAAAATCTTTCATCACCGGAATTACAGCACCTGCCGCAAGCATGGTATTCTTATCGATATTACCTGCTTTGATGCCTGCTACTTCCGCAACAGGATCAGGTAAACGCTTCACACGAAAATCCTGACTTCCAATATTGATCATTCTGCCTTCATATCTTGCTCTTGCATTGATAGTCGTTGATCTAACATCACGATCTGTAATTTTCACAACCCATCCACCATCTGCTGTTTCATTCAAATCTCCAACGGTTATTTCAGGTCTAATGTTCTCGTCAGCAATACCAGGTGCTGAAATTGATACAGGATTGTCAATTCCAATATAGAAAACATTCATTTTAGTTGCAGCAACTGTTAAACTTGGAGGTGCTACGATATATGAATTTTTAAAATGATAGTTTTTAACCTCACCTGCAGGATTTGTTACTCGAACAATTCCAGCGTACTTATAAGTACCTTGACGGTTAGCTCTAAACTTAAGCTTAGATCCTCTTGACTCACCATTGAGTTTTGTAGCTCTTGAAAAGTTTGCTTCAGTAATTGAATCCACTCCCTCTAAAACATATATTTCAGGTTCTTGTTTTGTGTCATAAGCTGCAACCAGAATGTCTGCTTCATATTCCTGACCTTCCAGGATATAGGTGTTCTTTGGAATCACTCTTGCCGTAATTGCATCGAACTTAAAATCTTCAGCTGTTACGGAAGAGAACAAATAAGTCACAACATCTAGCTCTGCGCTCTTAACTTCACCGATCAATTTATTTAATACAGTGATGTCTGAAGCGAGAATCTTATTTTGGAAGAAATACTGCATCCAAGTAAGTCTTTTGCCATCAGAATCATAATAAGGTCCTTCAGTGATCAATCCCAATCGATCACTTTCATTACCTTCATTCATGTATGCAAGCATATCTGTTCTAAAAGCGTCAATGGCTCTTTTGAGATCACCTGAGCGACCGTTTGTGCCATCCGTTGAGCGTTCAAAAAAGAATCTTGTTGGTTCGGTATAGCTGTCCTTGAATTTAAGATCAGCCAGTGGAGTTGACTTTGCTTGTTCAACAGTTTTGACCTTATTCTCTGTAGTAATGATCAATTGATATTTAATGCTATCAATATAATTTACTAAATGCTTAGTAAGTTGTTTTACTTCTTGTGCCTTGCTGTAAAACTCTTCTACTTTATTCTCATTTAAATCATATTGAAAATCAAAATCTGCATAAACATCTTCAATTTTAGCAGAGAAATTCTCGTTGGTATCTTCCATGCTCTCATTTACTACAATGAATGAATCGAGCATTTGCTTCGAAACATTCAGAGCAAGCAAAGCTGTGAGCACGAGATACATCATCGCGATCATTTTCTGCCTTGGGGTTTCCTTATATGATGCCATAATTAAATCTTAGCTGGTTTTACTTATTGACATTCATTGCGGAAAGCATATTCTCATATACTTTGTTCAGAGCAGCCATTTTCTCATTCAGCTGATCCATATTGTTTTTATATTCTACCATCTGACTTGTAGAGTCATTCAGATTTCTCATGAAATGATTTATGGTCTCATGTAATTGAGCTGTAGATTCAACTTGTTGGTTAGAATCAACAAGTTGTTTTTCATAAAGTCTGTTTAGAGAAGCCATGGAATCAGCGATCTTGCTTACTTGTTCAGCAAAATCATTACTTGCAACTGCTGCATTGGTGATATCAGATAATTGCTCGGTATGTTTGCTGAATCTTTCCAAACCACGTCCTAAATGATCGATCATTTGAGAATCGATATTTGCATTGGTAAGCATGTCGTCAAGTTTAGCTGTAGCTCTTTCGGTAGGTTTATTACCATTCTCGGTACCATGATAGCTATTATAAAGTTCAGGATAAACCAAACTCCAATCAGGATCAGTGTAAGGTGTTTCGAATGCTGAGAAGAAGAAGATCAAAGCTTCAACTCCCAAACCAACGATCAATAAATAATCAGCATTTGGCCAGTGTACCAGTTTAAATAAAACACCGATGATAACTACTGATGCTCCCCACCCATATAATCGGGCCATGAAGTTTTTGAATTTCCGATTTTTAGCTAATGTGTATAATCCCATGATTTCTTATATGATAATTTTATTAATATACGTTTGATGCTTTGGCAGGATTATCGCGTTGATCTCTTCCAAGATATGGCTGAATACAACGGAATCCGATATAGCTTTTTGCAGTATCCTGAAACTCGTAGGTACGAGTAGATACTCTTAGATAATATGAAATGTCTTTCCATGAACCACCTTTGATCACCTTGCGTTTCATTTCAGGAGGATCGTCCGGTTGTGCATTATAGGTGTAATTCGGATTCATATCCCAAGTGAAGTTCGATGATGCAGGGTCATAAGCAGTGTTTGTCCATTCGGCTACATTACCCGACATATCATATAGACCCCAATCATTTGGAGGATAATGCCCAACAATTACTGTTCTTAAACCACCATCTTCAACATAATTTCCTCTGAGAGGTTTAAAGTTTGCCAGGAAGCAACCTTTTTCATTTCGGGTATAAGGGCCACCCCATGGATAGGTAGTTAGCGCGTGTCCGCCTCTTGCTGCCCATTCCCATTCAGCTTCAGTAGGAAGTCTGAATTCAGCCTGAGCAACTTCACCTTTTCTTCGCATTAACTCACGATTCAGAAGTTCAGTTCTCCAAACACAGAACGCTTTTGCCTGATTCCAGTTTACACCAACTACAGGATAGTGATCATAAGCAGGATGCCAGAAATATTTTTCGGTTAATGGGTCGTTGAATGAATATGCATAATCGTAGATCCAGCATAATGTATCCGGATATACATTGATGGTTTCACGTCTAACAAATGCTGAACGATCACGTAAGCCTTGCGGTCTGTTTGCCAATCCTGCATCCAAAAAGTTTGCAGGTTGAGAGAAATCTTTCTTGGCTGCTGCCTGAAGATCTATCCAATAATACTCGTAATTCAGTTTACGAGGATCCAATTGTTTTTTTCTGAAGTATCTTTCATGCTCAGGAAGGAACATCTCTTCCAATGCATCCCGAACCTCCTGATCTTCACTTTGCCATTCGATCTCTTCTGCCCAATTCAGAAGTGGCGGATCATAAACCTCACCGGTTCTTTCATTTTCTTCGATCAGATATTCTTCCGGACGAACTTCACCGAGAATAGTTCTGGCAATAGAGTCTCTTACCCAATGAACGAATTGTCTGTATTCGTTATTGGTGATCTCTGTTTCATCCATAAAAAATGCTGAAACCGAAATGGTTTTCGTTTGTGTAACATTGGATTTTGTGATGTCTTCACTACCTCCGCCCATCGTATAACTTCCCTGTGGGATAAAAACCATCCCATAAGGGTCGGGCTGGTAGAATGCTTTCGCTCTTCTGTTGACACCAATAAGTTCACCATTGCCTGATCCTCCGGCGCTTCCGCAAGATGCCAGGAAAAGTAAACCTAAAAAGTACAGTACCGTGTTTCTCATCTTAAGTATTTCCAACTTTTACGTGATATTTTTCTTTATGTTCAAAAAAACTGCATAAAGGTAATAAAACCCTATAAAAATCTAGTGTTTCTATAGGATTCCGTTTTGGCTCTTCCCATCCATTTAAACCTATAGGTTAGGATGATCTCATGACTACCACTTCTATTGATTTGAGAAAGAGGTAAATCGTAAGCATAACCAATTCTTAAACTTTTATGCATAAATCCAAGGATAACACCAAAAGCATCACCGCTTTGGACATTATAAGTAACGCCTCCCCAGAACTTATTATTGTATGTAACTAATCCGCTTAAGGATATTTGTGTTTGAACCAAATTTGATCTGATCATTACTGAAGGAGTAACTCTCATTAGTGGTGCTGATGGAATTCTTAAATGGATGCCACCCATTGCATAGAGTGTTCTGTCGTTAACGGGAGTAGCATCACTTCCATCTGTATAAGCACTTCCTTTGGCTTCCAGAATATTGATCGCAGAAGCTCCAAAGTAATACCGGTCCTCCTTTTCGTAGAATACTCCCAATCCAAAATCTGTTAATAAGGATGAATTCTCTCCTGTCTGACCAATAACAGGATCACTAGGATCCAAAGGTTTGAATTTATTGAAATCGATCTTTCGATTTGTGAAATTTACTTGTAAACCTACATTCAAGGTTCCATTTCTGAGTTCATAGGAAAATGCTCCACCAAGATTTACTCTGATATCTGAGAAATATCCGATCTTATCCTGAATGATACTGCCTCCAACACCACCATTTAAGAACTCTACCGGAGTTTGTATTCCAACGGCCAAAGTGCTTGGTCCGATCCTGTTTCCATCGCTATCTTTTAATCCCGCCCATTGCTCTCTTACAACCGCAAAAGCCAAAATATCATCAGTCGCTGCATGATAGGCAGGGTTGAATAAGCCATATGTAAACATGTTTTGTGTGAACATAGGCATTTGCTGCGCATTTACAGATGTGAAAATGAGGCAAATAGGGAGTAATATTAAAAACTTTGGAAAACGCATTGTTTGTATAGCGATACTAAGCTAAAATAGTAAATAAATGATCGGTTCTTTAAGATTATTTCAATAACGCATTAACATCTATTAAAGTATTCCGTAATTAAAAAAAGTGTAACCCTCGATTTTAAGAATATTTTCTGGTCGTAATTTGAGGTTGACCTGCTTGTTATCTTGTGTTAGTTTTGTAAGAGATTGTAAATCAGATGTTAATGCTCAAAAATAAATATTGATAAAATGCTTGTTCATATTGAGTAAAAATATACATTTGCGAAATTTTTTAACAGACTGAAAATTCTAGGATTATGGCATTCATTCAGAAAGAGAAAGTATTTTCTAAAAAGTGGTTGATCAATTATGCATTGATCGTTATTGGGTCATTTATTATGGCCGCTGGATTCGTGTTCTTCGTAACTCCATACAAATTAGTTCCGGGTGGCGTTTATGGTA
>MDTD01048106.1_pt1 | contig 12629 bp, 11 predicted proteins | sample 811221 | NCBI WGS metagenome assembly MDTD01 (sample SAMN05326646, study PRJNA326480) | marine metagenome | isolation source: seawater | place: Pacific Ocean: South West | collected 2011 | reverse complement strand
TTAATTTGTCTAAAAGAAAAACAAAAGTTTTGGTGATTCATGGTATAGGAGAAGGCCGGTTAAAAAGTGAAATTGCAACTCTATTGAATAGGCCAGGTTATGATATAAATGATGCCAACTACAGTCCCTTAGGAGTTGGGGCTTCTTATATTCAAATTACATTATCAAGGGCAGAGCCCATATAGGTTCTACAAGTGCAAAAAGTTTTTTTTGGCGATAAGTTTATCTTCTGACTCCCTTTTTTCAGGATCGTCGACACAACAGTCTACAGGGCAAACAGCAGAGCACTGAGGCTCATCATGAAAACCAATGCATTCCGTGCATTTGTCATGACTGATGTAGTATACGTCCATGTTTATGGGTTCCATTACTTGATCCGCAGATACCTTTTTACCGTCTAAAGTTTTAAGCATTCCTTTTAAAGATGTCCCGTCAGCATATCTCCATTGAGATCCTCCTTCATAGATTGCATTGTTGGGACACTCGGGCTCGCAAGCTCCACAGTTAATGCATTCGTCTGTAATCATTATAGCCACATCAAGAGATTTATACAAATATAGATTTTGAAACGCAATTTGAATGAATTTGTTCGATTCAGCAAGTAGAAGCTTCTTATATTTGTGCCGTGAAAAAAGAACAAATAGAACGTGCTTTTCATCAATTGGGTAGAGTGATGATGCATTTTGGGTCTTCTACAAAATGGGAGGGCTTTGAACTTGGGATTACGGAGCAAGAGCATCAAGATTTTAATGAATTGATTTTAAAGCAAAAGCATTATAACGGTTGGTTTACAGAGGGTATGGTGCGCAAATCTTTGTTGAGTTTGGGTTCTTTATTGTCTGAAAAAGATTTAAAAACATGGACCGCCAATTACAATTTTGCTGAAACTCCAAGTACTGTGGCTGTGATCATGGCAGGAAATATTCCTTTGGTGGGATTTCATGACTTTTTAAGTGTATTGATTTCAGGACACAAGATACTTGTGAAACTTAGCTCTGACGATCTATATCTTTTACCTAGGCTTGCCTCTTTTTTAAGTGTATTCGAGCCTGACTTAAAGGATCGAATTCAATTTTCAGAGGGTAAGATTTCTGACTTTGATGCGGTGATTGCAACAGGTAGTGATTCTAGTGCAACTTATTTTGAGCAATATTTCTCAAAATTCCCTCATATTTTCAGATCAAATCGTACTTCAATAGCCATTTTAACAGGTAAAGAATCAAAGGAGGATATTGAATTTTTAGCTCGTGATATTTTTGATTATTATGGTCGGGGCTGTAGAAATGTATCTCATCTTATCCTACCGGATGGTTATAACATGAACAGGGTCTTTGAAGGTATTGTTGTTATGGGTGACATCATCAATAACAAGAAATATGGTAATAATTATGATTACAACAAGGCTGTTCACCTTCTCAATCAGGAGTCATTGTTAGATAATAATTTTGTCTTGCTAAAGGAGTCGAAGGAGTTGTTTTCTCCTTTAGGAATGTTACACTATCATTTTTATAAAAACAATGATGAATTGAATGCATACTTGAACAAGAACGAGGATTATGTTCAGTGCATTGTGGGTAGAGATTATCTTCCTTTTGGATCTTCTCAGCAGCCTGGTTTAAGTGATTATGCGGATGGGGTAGATACCTTGAAGTGGTTAAATAAACTTTAATAGCCTGCATCAAACGATAATTACCTAAATTTGCAGCCCATGTCATTTTTGAGTAGACATATGATTTTATATAAAACGAAAGAAGAAATTGCCCTCATGCGAGATGCTGCCCAGGTTGTCAGCCGAACCTTGGGTCTTATCGCAAAGTATATGCGTGAGGGAGTAACCCCGAAAGAGCTCGATAAAATGGCTCATGATTACATTCTTTCTCAGGATGCGACTCCAGGATTTTTAGGTTTGTACGGTTGTCCGAGCACGCTTTTGATTTCGGTCAATGAACAAGTTGTTCATGGCTTACCTACAGAACGTCCCCTTCAAGATGGAGATATTGTTTCCGTGGATTGCGGGGCGGTATATAAGGGTTATTATGGAGATCATGCTTATACCTTTCAAATTGGTAATGTGGATCCAGCGGTAAAGAAGCTTTTGAAGGTAACAAAGGAGTGTCTTTATAAGGGGATTGAACAATGTACTGTTTCTAATCGCCTTGAAGATATTGGATGGGCCATTCAAAGTCACGCCGAAGCAAATGGTTATGGCGTGGTAAGAGATTTGGTTGGTCACGGATTAGGTAAAACGCTTCATGAAGAACCCCAGGTACCCAATTATGGGAGACGTGGTCGCGGAAAAAAGATTCAAAATGGATTGACCATAGCCATTGAGCCAATGATCAATATGGGTTCCGAGAAGGTGGTCACGTTGGAAGATAATTGGACCATAGTCACCGCTGATGGAAAACCGAGTGCGCATTTTGAGCATGATATTGCAATCGTCGATGGCGCTCCAGAGATCTTGTCTACTTTTGATTATATCTATGATGTTCTAGGTCAAGATGATTAAAGAAGAAAAACTCGTATCTATTGCTATACTGACCATGTTTTTGTATGCTTTAGGTCTTTTTTTGGATACTCGATTTTTTCTGCTTCCTTTTCCCATTTTTGACCTTGTCTTTTTCTTAGTTTTTGTTCAATTTATTTTCTGGAATAAAAAATCTCTGAAAGCTTATGTATGGATTTATTTTGCTTCGGTATTTATAAAGTTATTTTACAACCCTCTTGTTTTAGGAAGTCTTTTCGGTCATAATGACCTCCAAAATTGGGATCAAGGTATGTTTTTTGATGTCCTCAAATTGCTAGCTATCTTTTTTCTTCTACTAGGCATTTTATTGTGGAGAATTCAGAGATCCTTAAGTTTTTCTATTTTTTACCTTATAATCTTTGTTCTTTTTTTGTTTTTAGGATTGACAGAATCATTCTTTTGGATAAGTCCTTTTGCTCCGCTGCTTTTAGCCTTTATTTTTTGGAAATATGATCTTGACAATCCATTCAGGTATTTATGGATTTTACAAACAGTATTTGATGCTTTTACGGTAGGGATGCTCTTTTACAGCAGCTGATACTATTGTATTTTAAATGGGAGACTTTGCCCTCCAATTCTCAAGAAATAAGCACCCGTTTCTAAGCTTTCCAAATAAATGATATTCTCTGAGTTTTCAACTTGTCCCTTGCGTTGAATTCTTCCCAAAATATCGAAGATTACAAAGCTTGTCGGATCTGAAATTCCTGCAATAGAAATACTGTGCTTTGCTGGATTTGGAAATACAGTAAAAGGATTTTCATTCTGAGTATTTGATATGGATGCATTGTAAGCCTGTAACAAAGCTAGGTGAGCATTGATTCTACCATGTCCAACTTCTTCATTCCAAGTTCCGTGAATACCGACGCTATCATAGGCATAGTTGGATACTTTTTCACTTGTAACATTTAATAGGTGCTTGACTTCGTCTGAGGTCAATGTTTGATTTTCTGAAAGCAAAAGAGAAGCTACACCCGCGGCTATCGGACATGCTGCACTTGTTCCATTGAAGGTTAAGGAATAATCGTTTGTGGTGTATCCTGATTCTCCCGAAATATCGCATGTGGCGATTTTAACACCAGGTGCCACCAAGTCTAAGCTATTTCCATAGCTACTTCCCCACCAATTTTCCCCTGAGCAGTCATTGGGTCTTTTTCGAGTATCACACATGTCGCTTGCTCCAACAGCTATACTTTCTTTCATATTTCCTGGCCATAAAACCTGACTGATGTTATCATTTCCTGCTGAAAATAACATAACGCAGCCTTTTGTGTTTCGTCCTTGTGAATAAGCCAGTCGCAATTCTTCATTGCATATCGTTGTATCAATGGTAAGTAGATTGATGTACTCCGGAGATAGACCGGCTGAACAACTCATTACATCTGCACCCATGGTATTCCAGGAATACGCAGAACCGGTGATTAAGGCGTTCATATTAGTAAAAGGCACAATGTCTGTTCCTAGTGCGATGTAAAAAAAAATACGTACCGGAACAAGTTTCACATTCGGAGCGATACCACTAATACCGATGGTGTTGTCTTGTGCTGCCCCAACAATTCCTGCACAAGCCGTGCCATGAGCGTTTTGACTATAGTCTAAAAAAGGATAACCATTTGTATTGATACTGTCTGTTGCAAACGCATCAAACCCGGGAAGCAGACGGCCATTAAATTCAGGGTGCAGCGTATCCACTCCGCTATCCATAATGGCCACGACAATTGAATCTCCTTTTGAAATAGACCAAGCATTATTTATATCAATATCAGCTCCTGGCAATCCGTTATATTGAATCGGTGATCCAGTGTTTTCGAGATACCATTGGTATGAATACAGGGAGTCATTTGAGCAATCTTCTAATGTGAAATATTGATTGACTTGTACACTTTTTACGAAATCATATGTTTTTAATATTTGTTTCTTTTGAATCACACCTTCAATTTGCTTATCCATCGTTTCTATAAGGCAAAGTGAGGGGTTATGAGGGTTTTTGATAATTTCACCAAAGGATTTTAATCGGTTGAGTTGTTGTTCTGATAACTCTTCTTTTATTCTGATAATGAGCTCATTCGTTTCAAAGCTGATGTGTTTGTTTGCCATTTTAGGTCTTACACTAAAGATCCAACTTTTATCGATTGTAAAGGGTTTTGTCGAGTGTGCCAAGTAATAGTCGCCATAAATTTGAGCTACACTTAACTGCTGATTTGAAAATATTTTTGATGGATTATTTGTTTTTATAACCAAGCTATTTTGAGAGCGCCCAATAACAAGCGAACCCAAAAAGATAATAAAGATGACTTTTTTCATGTTTTTAAGCTACAAAATATTCTGTTCAATCGTTGTTTAGTAAACGATTATTTTGATGACTTCAGAAGTGATCTCTCTCTCAAGGGATATGTGATATATTCCAGGACTGAATTTAGAAACATTCAATTGATAATCAGTCTTGTATGCAGTATTTTCATGTACTTTTTTTCCAGTAGCATCCTTTACAATGATTTTGGTCTCACCTTTAATATTGGTAATATGAATAATCTCATTTGCTGTATTTGGATATACAATGGCTTGGGAGTCATTATTTTCTATACTGATGCCATTATTTTGAGGGCAGTAATTTCCATTTGGAGCCAGCTGAGGAAGCTGATATTGAGGATCAGTAATCAAAGCATGCATCAGTATATCGGTGCTTTCAAATAGTGAAGGGGAGCAAGGTTCCCATTCGTTCGCAATGCCGTTGCAAGTCGATGGGTCGTCTAAGATACCCATCCATGAGACGATTGACCAGTACATATACTCAATGGCCATACAGCCATAATCACAGGTTTGGTCGTCGTAATGATACCACGCATTGATAGGATATTGATTAGGCACCGTAAGAAATTGTCCTCCTCGGGCTACATCCATGGCTTCACTCATAAGCGAGGAATTGGGCTCAATAGAGAATGCGTTGGGATATATTGAAGTATGCCCTATTGCATTTATGACATGAATTACCTCTTCCACTGTAGCATCACTTCCCCAAAAGCCTGTTTGGTTTGGGTCCATTTCATTATTGTAAAGCACCGCTGCCGCTCCTTCTCCGTTGTATTGCGTGAAAAACTGATTTTCGGTACTGCTGTTTTCCTGCGAGAAAATGGGAATTAAGGCATCACTTGATTGAAGCGCCGATTTGAGCGCAGGATCATCTACAAATCCATTTTCATCGTTGTCCAATAATTCAGCCGCAACTGCCGCTGCATGAAGGACTTTAGCATCAGATATAGTGCTTTCAGCGTACACACTAAAACAATCAAGAACGTTCACGTATTTCGTGAACGGGCTCAAGCCAGAAACATTCGTGTTGGGATTGTTCTCAATAGATAGACAAACGGTATTTTGACCGTTTGAAAGAAAACCCCAAAGCACTCCAAAAAGTAATACCGAATATTTCATCAGGTTTTGATTAAAGATGGATCACTTCGTCATACGCCGCCGCCGCTGCTTCCATTACTGCTTCCGACATGGTAGGGTGAGGGTGAATTGTTTTGATCAGGTCTTGACCTGTTGTTTCTAATTTTCTTATCGCCACAATTTCAGCAATCATTTCGGTCACATTAGCTCCAATCATATGACCACCTAAAAGTTCTCCATATTTTGCATCAAAAATTAATTTTACAAATCCATCTTTTGCTCCAGCTGCACTTGCTTTTCCAGAGGCGGAAAATGGAAATTTTCCAATTTTAATATCAAGACCTTTATCCTTGGCCGCTTTTTCAGTCATACCTACGGAGGCAATTTCTGGAGAACAGTAAGTGCATCCAGGAATATTACTATAATCAATGGGTTCAGGTTCGTGTCCAGCAATTTTCTCAACGCAAACAATACCTTCTGCCGAGGCTACATGTGCAAGTGCAGGTCCTGGTACTACATCACCAATTGCATAATAACCTGGGATATTTGTTTGGTAAAAGTCATTTACCAAGATTTTTCCATTGTCAACAACAACGCCCACATCTTCAAGACCCAAATTTTCTATATTGGCTTGAATACCAACTGCAGACAATACAACATCGCATTCAATTTTCTCTTCACCTTTTTCTGTTTTTACATGAACCACACAGCCATTCCCTTTTGAATCAACGCTTTCTACGGAAGAATTGGTCATAATTTTAAGACCTGATTTCTTAAATGTTTTTTCAAGCTGCTTTGATACATCGGTGTCTTCTACAGGGACAATATTCGGCATGTACTCAACTATAGTGACCTCAGTTCCAATCGCATTGTAGAAGTAGGCAAATTCAACACCAATTGCCCCAGAACCGACAACAACCATTTTTTTAGGTTGCTTTTTAAGCGTCATCGCTTGTCGATATCCTATAATTTTCTCTCCATCTTGGGGGAGATTTGGAAGTGCTCTGGATCTCGCTCCTGTGGCGATAATGACTCCCTTGTCAGCAACAAAGTCTGTCGACTTACCATTTTCATCAGTTACAGAAACGGTTTTGGAGGGTTTAATAGTTCCCGTTCCATTGAGAACATCAATTTTATTTTTCTTCATAAGAAATTTGATGCCATTACTCATTCCATCGGCAACGTCACGACTTCTTTTGACCATTCCACTGAAATCAGCCTTAGCTTCTTTTACAGTGATTCCATAATCTTCAGCATGGCTGAGGTATTCAAATACATTAGCGGATTTTAATAATGCTTTTGTTGGTATGCATCCCCAATTAAGGCAAATACCACCAAGTGATTCTCTTTCAACGATAGCTGTTTTTAAACCGAGCTGTGAAGCACGAATGGCTGTAACATATCCTCCAGGTCCACTTCCGACTACAATAATATCATAACTCATATCCATAAACTTTAGGACACAAAAATACTTAAAATAATGATATTTACCCTCACAATAACTCCTGGTACTTTCTAAACTTTTATTGGTATCATTTTATTCTCTTTTATCGAAATACGTAGGCTTATTATCCTTACTTTTGTGGGATAAAATGAATACACATGAGTGAAACACTTCAAAAGGAAGCTACTTCAGAACAGGCAGTAGATTTGGGATTGAGACCAGATGAATTTGAAATGATTAAAGACATTCTAGGTCGTACACCAAATTTTACAGAAACAGCTATTTATTCTGTAATGTGGTCTGAGCATTGTTCTTATAAAAATTCAATATTATGGCTAAAAAAACTTCCTAAAGATGGACCTCATATGTTGGTTAAAGCGGGTGAAGAAAACGCTGGGCTTGTTGACATAGGAGATGGTCAGGGATGTGTTTTTAAGATTGAATCTCACAATCATCCGAGTGCCTTAGAACCTTATCAAGGCGCTGCCACTGGAGTTGGAGGTATCAATCGAGATATTTTCACCATGGGTGCTCGCCCCATTGCTCAATTGAACTCTCTTCGTTTTGGTAACATTGAACGAGACCGTACTAAATGGTTGGTAAAAGGAGTCGTAAAAGGAATTGGAGATTATGGAAATGCTTTCGGGATCCCTATTGTAGGGGGGGAGGTTGCTTTTGATGATTCGTATAACACCAATCCTTTGGTAAATGCTTTTTCTGCGGGAGTCATTGATATTCAAAACATGATTTCAGCCACTGCTAAAGGTCCGGGTAATCCTGTTTTTATTGTTGGCTCCTCAACGGGAAAGGATGGTATCGCTGGAGCTGCTTTTGCATCTAAAGATATCACTGAAGATTCAGCATCTGATTTGCCTTCTGTTCAAGTAGGAGATCCGTTTATGGAAAAATTGCTTTTAGAGGCTACTATGGAGCTTTCGAGAACGGATGCTATTGTTGGTATGCAGGATATGGGCGCTGCCGGAATAACTTGCTCTACATGTGAAATGAGTGCAGCCGGAGAGGTTGGTATGGAAATTAATTTGGATCGCGTTCCGACAAGGCAGAGTAACATGTTGCCTTATGAGATTTTACTTTCAGAATCTCAAGAACGTATGCTTGTGGTTGTTCATAAAGGAAAAGAGGATGTGGTAAAAGACATTTTTACTAAATGGGATCTTCACGCGGAACAAATAGGTGTTGTTACTGATACCAAAAGAATTAAATATTATATGGGTGGAGAATTGGTTGGCGATGTGCCAGCTGAATCTCTAGTTTTAGGAGGAGGAGCTCCTCAATATGAGAGAGAGTATAAAGAACCAACTTATTACAATGAGTTTAAAAAGTTTACTATTGACTCCATTCCTCAACCTGACGAACTTAAAAAAGTGGCTATGGCTCTGCTTGCGACGCCGAATATTGCCTCAAAAAGATGGGTGTATGAACAGTACGATTCTATGGTGGGGACAGGAACAATGACTACGAATGTTCCTTCGGATGCAGGAGTTGTCAATATCAAGGGCTCAAAAAAGGGCTTGGCAATGTCAGTAGATTGCAATTCTAGATATGTCAATGCAGATCCTGAAGTAGGGACAATGATTGCTGTATCAGAAGCTGCTCGAAATATTGCCTGTTCGGGTGGCGACCCTAGTGCGATCACAAACTGTTTGAATTTTGGTAATCCATATAATCCAGAGTCTTATTGGCAATTTGTAGGTGCCATCAAAGGAATGTCTGCAGCCTGTTTGAAGTTTGAAACACCTGTAACAGGCGGTAATGTTTCTTTTTACAATCAGTCCGTTAAAGATGGGGTTGAGATACCTGTATTTCCTACTCCAACAATAGGTATGATTGGAATACTTGAAGATAAAAACAAGGTCATGTCTCTTGATTTTAAGTCAAAAGGGGATTTGATATTCCTTATTGGCGAGTATCGTGAAGATATCTCTTGTTCAGAATATTTGTATACTTATCACGGGGTGAAGGAATCACCTGCTCCGTATTTTGATTTGGATCAAGAATTTAAAATGCAAAACACGGTTAAAGACCTGATTAAAAAGGAATTGGTTAATGCAGCACATGATGTTGCTGACGGAGGACTTTATGTAACTTTGGTAGAAATGTCTTTAAATCGTAATTTAGGGTTTGATATCGTTACAGATTCTGAAATAAGAGAAGATGCATTTTTGTTCGGGGAAGGACAAGGTAGAGTAGTTGTTACTGTATCTGAAGATATGGAAGATGAGTTCTTAGAACACATGATAGCCTCCAAAGTAAATTTCACATTATTGGGCCATGTAACTAAGGGTAAAATGGTAGTCGATGATGATCACTATGGATTTGTGAATGAGGCTAAAGACGTGTATGAAAATACCTTGGGTAAAATCTTAGAAAATTAATTTATGGAGTATAATACAACGAGAGAAAAACTAATACTTCCTGAGTATGGTCGAAATGTCCAAAACATGATTTCTCATGCAATGGAAGTAAAAGATAAGAAAGAAAGAAATAATGCGGCTCAAGCAATTATAGAAGTCATGGGGCAATTAAACCCTCACCTAAGAGATGTCGATGATTATAGACATAAGTTATGGACGCACCTGTTTGTGATGTCAGATTTTAAATTGGATGTAGATTCTCCTTATGAAATACCCAAAGCAGAGGTTCTCAATGAAAAGCCTGAATTGATGCATTATCCCAAAGGGAGAATCAAGTATGGTCATTATGGTAAATATACCCAAGATATGTTGATGTCATCAGCTAATATAAATGATGAGGAAGATAAGCAGTTTTTTACCATGGCTATGGGTAATTTTATGAAGAAACAATATTTAGCTCACAACAATGGCGCCGTAGAGAATCATGTGATTGCAGAACACTTGAATGAGCTTTCTAATGGAGAACTGTCTATTGAAAATCCTGATGACCTTGTCAGTACAAATCACTTGCTTCGCACAATGGGATTGAATAAAAAACATTCAAAGTCGAACAAATCGAATAAATCCAATTACAAGAAAAAGAAATACACTAAAAGATAAAATATGGCCTCTTTTGAAATTCATGGTGGCAAGCCTTTAAAAGGGGAGTTGATTCCTCAAGGAGCAAAGAATGAAGCGCTACAAGTTCTTTGTGCACCATTACTAACATCTGAAAAGGTTACCATTTCAAATATTCCGGACATTGTTGATGTCAATAAATTAATAGCTCTATTGCAAGCAATGGGAGTCAATGTGGAAAAAGTAGAAAAGGGAACTTACATTTTTCAGGCTAAAAGAGTAGACTTAAAATATCTAGAAACAGAGGATTTTAAAAAGCGAGCGTCTTCGTTACGAGGATCAATAATGATTGTTGGACCCTTGCTCTCTAGATTTGGGGTGGGTTACATTCCAAAACCGGGTGGAGATAAAATCGGTAGACGCAGGCTAGATACTCACTTTGAGGGATTTGCGAAACTTGGAGCTACTTTCAATTATGACGGTGGTGAGCATTTTTATTCTGTGGAATGTAAAAAACTGAAAGGAACGTATATTCACCTTGAAGAAGCCTCAGTTACGGGTACGGCCAATGTTATTATGGCGGCAGTAATGGCCTCTGGAAAAACAACTTTTTATAATGCGGCCTGTGAGCCATATATTCAACAATTATGTAAAATGCTAAATTCTATGGGTGCTAAGATTAGCGGCGTAGGATCAAATATGCTCATAATTGAAGGAGTTAAATCTTTAGGGGGTTGCTATCACAGGGTGAATCCGGATATGATTGAGATTGGAAGTTTCATTGGGTTGGCGGCAATGACAAAATCTGAAATTACCATAAAGGATGTCAGCTATGATGCATTGGGTGTGATTCCAAATGTATTTAGACGAATGGGTATAAAACTAGAGAGACGAGGGGATGATATTTATGTTCCAGCTCAAGATCATTATGAAATAGAAAATTTTATTGATGGATCGATTTTGACTATTTATGATGCACCGTGGCCCGGATTTACTCCCGATTTATTGTCAGTCATACTTGTTGTCGCTACTCAAGCCAAAGGTTCTGTATTGATCCATCAGAAAATGTTTGAATCTAGACTATTTTTCGTAGATAAATTAATAGATATGGGCGCTCAAATCATTCTATGTGATCCACACAGGGCGACTGTTATTGGTCTGGATAGAGAGCATGATTTGAGAGGGATCAGTATGACTTCTCCAGATATTCGCGCAGGGGTTTCCCTACTGATAGCGGCCTTATCAGCTAAGGGTAAAAGTGTGATTCATAACATTGAGCAAATCGATAGAGGCTATCAGGATATCGAGTATCGATTGAATAATATCGGAGCTGACATTCGACGTATTGGTTAGTATGAAGAAGATTGCCTATTCACTTGGGATTATATCTATTGCATCTTTGTTGTTTATTTATTTGAACTCGAATTATCAGGCACATTCAGGTCGAGTATTTGAAGCAAAGGACTCAGTACCAGAAATTGAGCTTTCAGATCCAAATGGAAAGAAGATTAGGTTATCTAAATTCAGAGGAAAAGTTGTTTTAATTGATTTCTGGGCCTCGTGGTGTGGGCCCTGTCGGCGAGAGAATCCAAATTTACTCGAGGCTTATATAAAATATGGAAAACGAAAGTTTATTCATGGCAAAGGTTTTGAAATATATAGCGTTTCCCTAGATCGAAATAAAAATGCTTGGAAAGAAGCGATAGCTAAAGATCAATTGATTTGGAAGTCACACGTCATTGACGATGAGAAAAAAGCTAGTACTCTTTATGGTGTTTCTTCAATACCTTATGCTGTTTTAATTGATGAAGAAGGTAGAGTTATTGCGCAAGGAAATGAGTTGAGAGGAATCAATTTACATCTCACGCTCGATCGTTTTATCGAGAATTAAATTCGGTCTAAAGAGTAGGTGATGAGGTCTTTCATTTCTTTAGAATAGTCCCTGGAAAAATTGAGATTAGGTCGATTTGCAATACCCAAACATATTGTTGCACATGAATGCCCAAGAGCCTGTCCCAAAGTAAAAAGAGCTGAGCTCTCCATTTCAAAGTTTACAAAACGATTTTCGTGTTCATCCACAAAGTGTTCTAACTTTTCATGAAGACCTCGTGTATAAGTAGGGATTCTAAGCTCTCTTCCTTGTGGTCCATAAAAACCAGAACTAGTAACGGTAATGCCTTTTTTACAATGGTCTCCATCAAATTTATTCATCAAGTCGGTACTGGCTTTTTTGAGATACGGTCGAATGTTTTCCGGGAAAATTCTTTCCGATAAAATACGA
>MDTD01053806.1_pt1 | contig 12630 bp, 10 predicted proteins | sample 811221 | NCBI WGS metagenome assembly MDTD01 (sample SAMN05326646, study PRJNA326480) | marine metagenome | isolation source: seawater | place: Pacific Ocean: South West | collected 2011 | reverse complement strand
TTATTTATGATAGAAAATTTCATTTACGATTAAGCCATTTTCCCATGTTTGTGCGGCTGCTTGTTGCATTTTAACTCTGAAACCATTGGCAAAAGTTAAATCCATCCAACTTTCAACCATTGTTTTGTTGTTTTCTGTATCTTCTGCAAAACTTAATATACCTGCGCCATGTACTTCTTTTATGCTTTGGATAAAGTTGATTTCGTAAGTACGATTGGCCTCTTTACCAACTCTCGGTTCTTCACCCAATTCCTGCATTACTACATTTTCTGCGTAATACTTTTCAAAGCCGTCTAACAGCTTGCCTGCATTTACATAGTTTTGATGCAGGTCTTTTACATTTTGTAAGTTTGACATTTTGCTTTTTTGTGTTAAAATTTATGATACAAAGGTGCAATGACAAACTCCTCCTGAACGATGAGGTAAGGCAAAAAAAAACGTTGATGTATATCAACGCTTTTCAAAAAAATGGTAGTTATTTTTTTCCTGAACCAGCCCTGATACGGCTGAGTGTTTCCTTGGTCATTCCAAGGTAGGAAGCGATGATATGTTGAGGAAACCGCTGTATAAATTCGGGAAATCTCTTTTGAAAATCTTCATACCGCTCTTCTGCTGAAAGTATTTGTGCTGCTTGCACTCTTTTTAACAGGTTAAAAGATTGCTTTTCAGTAAGCACTTTTATCATTTCGTTGATGAAAGGTTGCTGACTAAGTTTGTTGATGAAGTCTTCTCTGCTTACCAAAAGTATATCCACATCTTCAAAGGCATCAATAAAATAAGGTGATGGGGTACCAGCCATAAAACTTTCGCGGTCACCAACCCACCAGTTTTCGATATACAAACCGAGAATGTTTTCTTTTCCTGTTTTATCAACTATGTATTGTTTAAGCGCTCCCTTTACAATAAATCCGGCAAGATTGCATACCTCTCCTTCCTGTAGCAAATACTGGTGCTTACGGAGTTTTTTTGGTTTGAAAACAGTTTCCAGCAAATTTCTGTCCTCTTCTGATAATTTTGTCGTGAGTGTGCTATTTATATATGTTATTAATGAATCGAGCATAATGTCTGACAAAATTATTTATTAATATTAAAACTCATTGACATGAAATCTAAAATCTTTGCCGCTAACAAGGGATTTGCGATAGCAGGCGGAAGTGCGAATGGGAACTTGATTAATTTATAAAGGTTGAAACTTGCTTACAGTTTACGATTTCAAAGGCATATCAACCCAGGCCAGAAACAGTTAACCTTTAAAGAAGTTTAAATTCAACTCACTGATTTTAGCCGCCAAGATTTTCATCTGGTTCGATAATCTGCTTGTTCGGGCTACCAGAAATATCAAAACCCTGCTTAGAACTAAGCAGGGTTTTTTGTTTATTTCTTTCTTTGGTAAAGCAAACAAGTTTTTAGAATAAGAATATATTCGCTAGAGACAATAATAATTATTAAACAGTCTCAAAAAGAAGTTTATTGAACCCATAGCAGCAGAGGAAAACTAAATGTAAATCTTTTGGGTACTGCTCCATTTATGGTGCTTTCTTGTAGTGCTAACTAACTCGCGTTCGGGTTAAGAAACTCAATTTACAACAGGTTAGAAACTACTTAACCGCATATTTACCCCTAATTGTGCATAAAAAGGAATTAAAGGTTTTGTTTTAAAATCTTGAGTTATTATTCTGCCCCCTTTTATTGTTATATCTATATTTTTAAAAGAAACCCCTGTTTGCACCCCAAAATAGAAGTTTCCACCAGTAGCAGGCTGATACCAGCCGTTTTTTACACCTGCAAAATACTCTTTAAATAAGTCGGAGTGCTTAAAATGAGTAGCTATTGCCTTGTCAAAACCAGCCTCTCCGGCCACATACCATCTAGGCTTATAATACCCAACTGTGGTAGAAAATTCACTTCCAAAATTCACTATTTTCACCAAAGGGTCGTCAAGTTTTCTAAATACCCCATTTATTTTCGCGCTAACACAGATGTTGTCAATTTTTAAGACACGAACTTGAACGCCAATTTTTGTTTTAAAATCATCCAAAACCTTCTTTCCTGCGGGAGAAGAGTACTCTATACTAAGCAACGTGGGCAGTTTTGTTTTTAGCTGATAGCTGTACGCTGCTCCAAAAATCATCCCATATTCAAAACCTGTGTTTAGGTTAAAAATATGTTTTTGATCTTTGTCTAAATTTTGCCAATTTATATTTTGACTATGTGCTTTGTGTGAAAGGTGCAGCAAAAAAAGAATTGCGGCTATTATTTTTATAGTTTTCATAGTTTATTATTTTAAAGCATTTAGGTAAGATAGTGTAGCCGCATAAACTTGGTTCCACTCAAAATAAACCATTTCATGTCCTGTATTTTCAATTTTTACAATCTCGTAATTCGGAAAGTTTTGTGCTTCTTTCTTGGCAAAATCATACCCGTATGCCCTGTTTTTACTGCCGTATATAAAAAGAGTTTTAGTGTTGTATTTGTGTAGGTTTGGGGTAAAATCATACCCGTCTTTTTCGGCAATAGCAGCAAGACTGTTCAGCACCACCGCGCCGTTTCTCCAAAATGGAGTTAGCCCGTTAATACCCTCTACATTGTCTTTTTCTAAAAGAAACGACGATGATATGCTTAGCTTATAATCAAGTATAGCGTGGTCGTTTTCCTTTCCTGTTAAAAACTGATCCATATACAATACATTATTAGTGTTCTCAGCAAACAGATCAAGTTTTCTCGATTTTTCACCATATTCTTTCAAATTATCCCAAGTAAAACCTCCCGGTTCAGCAAACACAGCCCCATTTATACTATTAGGGTAAGCGTTAATATAGGCAGCGGCTAATATTGCCCCCCACGAATGCCCAAAAAGGAAAACCTTTTGGGTAGGCGAAGTGCGGTAATGTGCTATAACCGCGCTTACATCGTCAATCATTAGTTGTATTGTATAGCTGTTTTTTGGGTGTCTTTTTGATAAGCCTGAGCCTCTTTGGTCATAAAAAATGACATAATACCCATCATTAGCCAACTGCTTTGCGCTTAGTAAACTTCTATAATCGCCCCCGGGGCCACCGTGTAAAAGCAAAACCATTGCATTATCAGGGTTGCCAAAGGTTTCGGCGTGTAGTTGTGTCCCATTAACATAAATAGAAGGTAAAGAAGGGTCTAAATCAACCGTTTTTGGCACCAAGTTGCCCGGTTCATTAATAAACCTGTCTTCTTTGCACCCTATAAATAGGAGTACAAAAAGAGCTGAGGCAAGATAAAATACTTTTGTTTTCATTGCAGTTTGTATAAAAAATTTCTGCAAAGGTGAGCCTATACATGGTTTCTGTCGTCTCATCTTGTAGGATGACACCTATTTTGACACAGCTAAAAAAACAGCTTATACTGCTGCTTTTTACCTATTTGTGTGAAGAATAAAATAGTTTTACTTTTCAGTAAGCATAATGTTAATGCTTTTTAAGTATTCAGTTGGCGACAGACCCGTTACTTTTTTAAAATTTCTGTTGAAAGAGGCTTTTGAGTTAAAACCGCATTCGTAGGCAAGGGCAAGTAAAGTAAATTTTTGATTTTCGGGTTGGGCAACTAACTGTTTAAAAGCGTCAACTCTAAGATGATTTATATAATCGTAAAAACTTTTTTGCTCTTTTGAGTTTATCACCTGCGAAAGTTGATTGGGCGGAACAGACAATTCTTGCGATAGTTTGCCCAAAGATAATTCAGGATTTTTATACAATCCGAGGCTTTGCATTACACCGGTAAGCTGTTGGTGTATCTTATTTGCAGTATCGTTATCTAAGCCCGACTTAGTATATTTTTCAATCGTAATACCATCAAGCGGGGTAGGCGCCACTATTTTGTCAGATTCTGCTTCTTCTAAATCGCCAATGCTAGGTGCTGTATGGGTAAAAATGCCCATTTGTTTGATACCGAAATACCCTATAAAAATAATAAACAGCACTACCGAGGTGAAAACAGAAACATCATTTCCAAAAATTACTGCAAACCAAATTACTATTAAACCCAAAACTAAGTAGCGTAGCCAAGTCAAATTAATTTTCTCGGTGTACGAAAACTGGTTGACAATGTTTTTTTTATGCCTGTTTAATAATTGTAAAGAAAGAAGAATATAAGCTATGCCTGATATACTGATTAAAACATACATTACCAATAATGTTTCAGCATACCCCGCACCATTGTTTTGGTATACTGAAATTTTATGGGCAACAGGTAACAAGAAAAATTTTGTAAAGGGCAAGTAGCCCAAAACAAAAGGAAGAAAATGAAGAAACCTTAGCCCTTTTTTATAATGCTGTTTGGTAAGCGATGCACAATACAGGTATAAAAATGGGCCATGTATTAAGGGGAGAGGTAGCTCGAACCCTAATAAATAGGGAAACTGAAGATACTTATTGCTGGTGTGTAAGTAAAAAGTGATTAAATGTAGGCCAATAAGAATAAGCCAAGCCCCTAAAATTTTATCTGCCTCACTTTTGTCTTTTTTGCTGATTAAAATAAAGGCTAGAAAAAAAGTGATAATAATACCCGCAAAATATAACATACAACACTGGTGTTCTATAAAAACACCTACAAATATATCTGTCTTTGCTTATATCCGTTGCTTTGCTTTATCACTGGCAACAGTGCTGTTATAAAACCCGTGCAAGTCTTCGTGAACATCTTCAAGCTGTATCTGCTCGACATAACTTTGCGGGCGAAGAGAATTGACTAAATAATTAAACTCTTTTACAAACTGAGCTACAAAATCAGCATCAGTAAATAACATCACATTTTCGCGGTTGTTCCCGTTGGCAAAACACGTAAGGTTGTATGATGTGCAAAGCACCGCATTATCGTCAACCAAAATAAACTTGTAGTGCAGTTGCTCACCATTTTGCGAGAAGTACAATTTCCCTCCCCCGTGTATAAAAGTATTCCAAGACAAGGCTTCGGGATGGTTGTTCAAATAATCGTTGCGAGTAACAAGGCTCACGTGTACACCTTGTGATAATTTTGTCGTCAAAAGGTTAAAAATCTCTTTATCAGTAAGCCATGATACGGCAAGCTTTATAGATGTTTTTGCGCTTTGCAAGTGTCCCATTATGTGGGTATGTACTTCTTCAAAATAAACATTACCATTCATTGGGTTAATATAATTCTCTCTTACAAATTTTTAAGTGAATTTTTATTTAAGTACTGCTTAAATAATTTTTTTAATCGAAAATAATGCTTTGTTTATGCAACAAATATGTTTTTGTAAGCATCTTTGTAGCTACTAATCTTATCAACCGGTAGTAAAAAATGCAAAAACAATCAAAATATTATTGGCTTTTACTTGCCACTATTGGGTTGTTTATGTGTTTCCCCTTTAGCTCAAAATCACAATCTCCTACGGCGGCATTTAATCAAGATAAAAATGTTGGCTGTATACCCGTAATTGTTAATTTTAGTGATGTTTCAACAGGCAATATTGCCAGTTATTATTGGGATTTTGGTAATGGCAATAACTCAGTACTTCAAAACCCCGGAGCCACCTATACCAAAGCAGGCAGTTACAACGTAAAGCTGGTTGTTACAGATGTTAATGGCAAGAAAGATAGTATTGAGAAGGCAATAGCTGTAACTGCGTTTGCAAACCCTGTTGCCTCTTTTAGTGCCAATAAGCAAACAGGCTGTGAAGGCGAGGTTATAGATTTTACCGACAATAGCGTGCAAACCTCTAACCCAATAGTATCGTGGGCATGGAACTTTGGCGATGGAAACCAGTCGGGGCAGCAAAGCCCCTCGCACAGTTTTAAAACCAAGGGTTCTTTTGCCGTTAGTTTAGTAATAACCGATAGTAAAGGATGTAAAAACGCCATAAATCAGGCAAATTATATCAATATTAATCAAGTTCCTGCGGTAGCCTTTTCGGCCAATGTAACCACAGCTTGTAAAGTACCGCAAACAGTAAATTTTACAGACTTAACCCCAGCACAATCAGGTAAAACATATACCTACCAATGGGATTTTGGTGATGGAGGCTCAACCACACAGCAAAACCCAAGTAACATTTATAAAACGTATGGAGATTATACGGTAAGCCTTACGGTTACTGATAATCAGAATTGTAAAAAAACACTGGTAGAGAGTGATTTTATAAAGATTGGGGCTATAAGAGCCGATTTTGATTTACCTAAAAAAACAGGCTGCGCTCCATTTGTAGTTTCTTTCACCAACTCAAGTCAAAACGTCCCTTCAAATGCCAGACAAGTCTGGCATTTTGGAAACGGCGACTCTATTGTAAGTCCCAATCCAATATATCAATACCAAAAAGACGGTGTATACGATATAACACTAGAGATAAGTACGCCTGACGGTTGCTACGATAAAATAGTAAAGAAAAACTACGTTACCGTTTTAAAAACACCTGTTTTTGATTTTAGCAGTACCGATTCTATAAGCTGCAAAAGCCCCACCACATTCAAGTTTTCAGCCAACACTGTTGGGGCTACAAAGTGGCGTTGGGATTTTGGCGATAGCGGGGTATCAAACCAGCAAAACCCCTCACGGTTGTATAAGTGGGCGGGGGTGTATACGGTATCGCTTAGGGTAGAGTTTGCCAATGGCTGCGAGGTAACACAAACCAAAACCAACTATATAAAAAACAAAGCACACAAAGCCGATTTTGAGGTTTCTGATTCATCGGGTTGTTTGCCTCTGGTGGTTGATTTTACCAATTTAAGCACTTCGTTTTTTGGTATAAAAAGCTACTTTTGGAATTTTGGTGACGGAAAAACATCTACCCAAACAAACCCTAGTTATACATACAACAAAGTGGGTAAATACGCCCCAAAACTTATTATAGTAGATTCAGCAGGATGTATAGATAGCCTTCAGTTTGATTCTATTGCTGTGGGAGACAAAGCAAATCCGGATTTTTTTGCCGACCCTACACAAGGCTGCAAGCAAGATATGCGCCATGTGAAGTTTACCAATACTACTAACCTTAATGTGTTAACGGTAGACAGTTTTATATGGGAAGTGGGTCAAACAAAGTATACTAAAGGGAATACTCCGTTATTTGTTGACTATAAAGACCACAAGTTTAAAACCTCTCCCGATTCGATAGACGCAAGACTCATTTCGGTAGTAAACGGTTGTTACGACACTATGGAGAAGAAAAAATATTTAGTGTTTTTTCCTCCTGATGTTAAAGTGAGTTATTTTATAGATAACTGCAAGTTGGACACGATAGTGTTTACCGATCATTCACTTGGTGCTGATGTAATAAACTGGCGTTTGGACGGTGTTCCTATTGTAGAAAAAAACAGCTTTAAACGTTTTTTAACCCCAGGAAAACACAAGCTGTGGGTAGAAGGAACAAATAATGGAAATGGCTGTAAAGACACCCAAGAATACGAGATAGATATTCTTTACCCCCTTGTGGCCGATATTGGCTTAACTAAAAAAGGAGTCTGTGCTAACGATTCTATTACTTTTTTCTCAAGAAACTTGAATGCAAGTAGAGGACCATTATTTACTTTTAATTTCACATGGACTATTAACGGTACACCGGCCTCAAACAGTAATTCGTTTGTAAGGCTGTTTCCCGATACAGGTAGGTTCGATATTGGGCTTACCATTGTTGATGCGTTTGGTTGCAAAGCAACTGATATTGATAGTGATGCAGTGGCGATGCAAAAGAACGGAATAGAGGCCAAAGTAGTTCCTGATAGGGGCTGTTTTCCGCTTACTTCACAATTAATCTATAATGCCCCTCAAGGAGCAATAAAAAATGCTAAATGGTTGGTAAACGGAAACCTTATTAATGTAATAGCTACGGATACGGCAGAGTATACATTTAAAGACCTGATTAATGGAATGAACGTTTTGGGACTTGAGGTTGAGCTTCAAGCCGAAGACACTTCGGGGTGCATCATATCTAAAAAAAACAGGGTAATTATTTCTAGTGTTACTGCGCAGTTTGCCAATAGCTCACGGTTTAACTGTAACAATACTGTTCTTTCGTTTTTCAACAGTTCACCCGCATTAATGCCTTTTGGTTCGGTAACATTTGATTGGACATTAGACGATACTTTGTCGTTTACTGCCCCAAGCAATAAATACACCTTTACCCAAAGCGGAGCGCACAACTTTGAGCTTATAGTTAGTGATACGGCTATGGGGTGCTACGATACCGTTAAAGAAGTTATAAATGTGCGGGTACGTAAACTGCAAGCTGGTTTTACAGTAGATAAAGACCAAACCACTTGCCCGCCTTTGGCAACTACCTTTAGTGATGCTTCTACTGTTGAAAACACAACAATATCTGATGTGGTGTGGGATTTTGGCGATGGCTCTAACTCTATTATAAAAAGCCCTGTAAAAACCTTCTTTTATCCGGGCGATTACGATGTATACTATAAAATTTCTAATTCATCGGGGTGTAGCGACTCGATACTTTTACCCGGGAAAATTAAAATAGGTGGGCCTAGAGGCACACCTAATATTGATAAAGATAGAGGCTGTGCACCTATTACCGTCAATTTTAAAGCACTAAACACCAATACCGACTCTATAAAATGGGATTTTGGCGATGGTGTAATAACAACAGGCAATAATTTGGCAAACTCGTACAGCCGTCCGGGTACTTATCAGCCTTATATGGTGCTTGAAGATACAGCAGGCTGTACCGTATTTTACCCCACAAAGCCCATATTCGTATACCCATCGCCCGTACCGTTGTTTACCGATAGTGGCAAGTGTGTATACAATAACTTTAAGTTTATAACCCAAACCGATACCCAAGTCCCCGCCACTTTTGTGTGGCGTTTTGCTAATGGCGATACCGTTGCAGGCTTTAATGCACAACACAAGTTTACCACTACAGGCACACACAACATAACACTTGAAGCCACAAGTATAAACGGTTGTACGGGTTCAAAAACCCAAAGTATAGAGATAATGCCCCTTAATGCTGATTTTGAGCTTACCAGTATAGCGGCTTGTATAGACAATAGCATAAGCACTATTGATAAAAGCACATCGGGTACAGGTATACAAAATTGGCTTTGGCACCTAGGCGACGGAAGAACGGCCAATGGTTTATCACCAATATTAGAATATAAAACGGCGGGTACTTATAATGTTTCGCTTATAGTTACCGATAGCAACGGTTGTTTAGATACGGCTGTTAACCCCCAAAAAGTTACGGTATACGATACTATACCGCCACCTGTACCTTTGGCATACAGGGTAACTGTAGAGCCTGATAATTCTATTAGGTTTGATTTTGCTGTTTACCCCCGCCCTGATTTTGGCAATTACATTATATACAAAGCAATTGCAGGGCAACCGTTGCAGATATACAAGTATATAAACGCATTAAACGATACTGTATTTATTGATAACAGTGTTAACCCCGATAATAACTCGTATACCTACAAAGTAGTAAACCAAAGTATTTGCGACAGGTTTTCTAGCGAACGCAATAGTAGGGCACATACCAGTATTTTATTAAAAGGAACAAGCGACACCAACGCTACGCATTTGTTTTGGAGTGCCTACGACGGGTGGGACAAGGTAGAAACTTACCACATATACCGCAAAGAACCCCGAAAAACTAATTTTGAGAAAATAGGGTTTGTGGCAGGCACACAAACTACCTATACCGATAGTAGTGCCTTTTGCGATGTAGTATACAAGTATTACGTATTTGCTGAAGAAGACACTTTGAGCTTGTACCATCAGTTTTCACGTTCAAATACAATAGCATTAAGACCGTTGCACAAAGAAACCGTAGTGCCGGGCACGATAATAAGAGCAACGGTAGAAGACGATAAAAACATATTGGTTGAGTTTGCTCCGCCAACAGCACCTGTTACCCCTATAGAGTTATTTACGTTAGAAAAATCGAGCAATGGCGTTAACTATAAAGCAGTGTATTCAACGCCAAATTGCTGTCCTTCTTATTTGGATAAAGACGTAAAAGTACACCAGCAAAGCTATTATTACCGAATAAAATGTACCGATTATTGCGCTGATATTAGTGCGCCCAGCAACATAGGCAAAAGCATTTTGCTAGGCACGGGAATAAATGCTGATGATAATATAACGGTGGATTGGAGCGCCTACCAGCATTGGGATGACGGGGTGAAAAAATACGAATTAGAAATCCAAACGGGTAGCGGAGGTTTTGTAAATGCAGGAGTAAACAACCTGACGGATAAAGACACCAACTATATTGACACAGAAGGCGATTATAACTATTTTCCTAAAATATGTTATCGTGTAAAAGCAACCAGTTTTAACGGAGTAATAAGCTACTCTAATACCGACTGCGAAAAAGGTCGTTCGAGCCTGTTTGTGCCCAACGCCTTTACACCCAACGGCGATAGCCATAACAATACCTTTGTAGTAGTTGGCTCGTACATAAAAACGTATAAAATACAGATATTTAACCGTTATGGCGAAAAACTGTTTACCGGTTATAGCCTTGAAGATACTTGGGACGGAACTTTTAAAGGCGAAGCCGTACAAGACGATGCGTACATATACATTATAAACGCTGAGGGGATAGACAACAAACGCTACAACTTGCACGGCAACGTTACCGTATTAAACTAATCGGCAAAACATCTTATAAAGCCCTATTTTCGTTTTATCAATACGCTTTATGGGTATCAAAAAAATAAATATTAAAGAGAAACTAGCGCTGTTTAGCGATTATTGGAACCCGCGTATAGTAGGCGAGCTTAATGGGCAACACATAAAACTAGCCAAAATAAGCGGCGAATTTGTGTGGCATAAACACGACCACGAAGATGAGATGTTTTTTGTAATAAGCGGTAGTTTTGATATGGAGTTGCGTGATGAAACCATACACCTAAGCGTGGGCGATTTTATAATTATACCCAAAGGAGTAGAGCACAAACCCGTAGCATACAAACCTGCCGAAATAATGCTGTTTGAACCTGCAAACACCATAAATACAGGCGATAACAATCAGTCGGACTTAACGAGAAAAACATTGGACAAAATTTGATTTTTGCCCTTTCGGCAGAGATATTGCGCCCATACTATCAAAATAAATAATTATGAAAAAAATTGCTACACTACTATTTGCCGTTATAGCATTAGCCGCTTGCAACCAACAACCGCCCCAAAAAACAACCACTATACAACAACAAGAAACCTCTTTTGATGCAACGTTGGCCAATGCAGCAGCCAACAACCAAAAAGTGTTTGTTGAGGTATACGCCACCTATTGCGGCAGTTGTAAAAAATTTAAAGCCAATGTACTTAGCGACAAAGAAGTTGCCGATAAACTAGCCGTTAATACTGCTACTGCTTTGGTTGATTTAGAATCAGAAGAAGGCAAAAAACTAGCCAGCAGGTACGAGGTTCAGGCGACACCCACCTTTTTACTGCTTGATGCACAAGGCAATGTGCTAAAAAAATCATTAGGATATATGGATAAAACCGCGTTTTTGGCTTGGATAAACTAAAACACCGAGGACTTACACGTATTACCGAGCGGACGCTCTATTATTTTTGGCACGAGCGGACGCTCGAGCCAGCTTTTCATGGGTTAAAAACTACTTACTTTACCCATACAAGGGCATTGCTATCCCATTGTTTATGCTTTTTTTATGCTTCAACACGAGGCCATTTCCATGCATAACGGATAATTAAACAAAGAAGAACGACTTCAACAACAGCTCCAAACACCATGTGCCCCCAGGCCTCTCCCGCCAAATTAAATAAAATTAAGGGAATATTTACCGCCGCAATAATGATATTTGTCCAGCGATTTACTTTAGCCGGCAGGGCAACAGAAAGAAAAATCATCAGTGCCGGAATTGTTACCATGGCGAGTGCTACCATAAGAAACCCTTGTGTAATATCAAATACAAATACTTTGCCTGCTAACAAATCTTTTAGTGAGCCCGGCATATATAAGTGGAAATAATCAAGATAGATAATTAGAAACATTAAACTCGCCCATAGTGTAGCAAGCTTTACTTTCAAACTAACTTTAATGTCTTCCAGTGAATTTTGTGTTGTTTTTTGTGTATTCATATAATATTATTTAAAAATTATATCCGAAATGTAGACCGGGTTCAGGTGTCCATTTTGACCACTTGTCATCTTTTTCTTTAAATCCATTAGGCATTTTAGTGTAATAAGGACGGCCTGCAACACCAAGAGATGGTTCTATAAAAAGCTTATCCTTAAAGAGTTTAATGTGATAGCCTATGCGATAAGTGTTGAATATAATGAAACCACTACCCACCTTATCGCCGTTTTCATTCCTAAATGTTTGCCACATAGGTGTTGCGTGTACTGCTGCGTAAAGTCCTTTCCAAAAATACCTTTGATAAGCTAAACCAGCTCCATATTCCCGTATATAACCGGGGTATTTTTCTTCAGGCGTTCCGTATTTATCATTATAAAAAGGGTTAATACCAAGTGGCCAAGCGTGTTTCCATGTTATAAGTTCAACAGAAATAACATCTTTCCCTGTAATACGATAACCTAAATTCAGTTGAGCAAAGCCAGGGGGATTTACTTTATCCAAATTACCGACTAAAAATACAGTGCTACCAACAAACCATCGCTTGTAAGTACTGTCTGATTGAGCATATTGTGCTTTGAGGT
>MDTD01121594.1_pt1 | contig 12633 bp, 14 predicted proteins | sample 811221 | NCBI WGS metagenome assembly MDTD01 (sample SAMN05326646, study PRJNA326480) | marine metagenome | isolation source: seawater | place: Pacific Ocean: South West | collected 2011 | reverse complement strand
TTTCTTGTTCATCTTCGCTCCTTGGTGGCTGCGATGAACCAGAAATCCTCCGTTACGAAAACCTCAAATCTGTCCCATAGGCGCTGACGTCAGACAGTGGTCGAGCATCAAGCGTACCGCGCCCTCGATTTGTCCCTCCAGCGGGACCGAGATCACCGATATCGTCATGATATCCCTGGCTTGCATGTCATAGTCTCCTTCTTGAGTTTTGGCTGGTTCAGCACTTCAGGTGCCGATAACGAGTTGCAGGTCGTCGCCCAGATTATAGGGCGGGATGTCAAGGTTGCGTGGTGCCGGCCCTTTCCGGATCCGGCCCGAGGTATCGTAATGCGATCCGTGGCACGGGCAGAACCAACCGCCGAACTCGCCCACCGCCGACCCATCCTGCCCTAGTGGAATGCACCCGAGATGGGTGCAGACACCGATGACGATCAGCCACTCGCCATCCTCGCCCGCCGCGCGGTTTTCATCCAGTGCTTGCTCTTCGCCACTTGCGTTCGGATTCTCGCCCGCTTCGTCAACAGGATCGGGAAGCTGGTTAAGATCGACGGCCCGTGCAGCCTCGATTGCGGCTGGTGACCTGCGCCAGACGAAGACCGGGCGCCCCTGCCACTTCACAGTAATACGTTGGCCCGGTTCGACGCCGGAAAGATCGACCCTGACCGTGCCGGACGCGGTCACGTCGGCCGAGGGGTTCATCGAATTGATCAAAGGCCAGACCGCCGCGCCTGCGGCAACCGCGCCGGTTGAGGCCGTTGCATAATACAGGAAATCGCGGCGCTCAGTTGCGGGCGATTGTCCGGGGTTGTCACTGGTTTTGATCATCGTGAATTCTCCGATTTAGAGTTCATCTCGGCTGCGGCGACAGGGCTTTCGACGTGAACACCCGCATCGACATGCAGCACCTCGCCCGTAATGCCCCCGGTATAGTCGCTGGCGAACAATAAGGCGGCGCGGCCCACCTCATCGGCCGTGACGTTGCGCCGCAAGGGGGCAACTCGCGCGGTCGCGTCCAGAAGACCCGCAAAGCCGGTCAACCCGGACGCCGCTCGGGTCATCACGGGTCCCGCCGAAATGGCGTTGACGCGGATGTTCGATGGCCCGAGTTCGTGGGCCAGATAGCGCACCGTGGCCTCAAGCGCCGCCTTGACCGGCCCCATCACGTTGTAGCTCTCCACGACGCGCTCGCCGCCGAGATAGCTCAGCGTGATCAGGCTGCCGCCGCCCTTCATCAGGGGTTCTGCCAGATGCGCCATGCGGATCAGCGAATGGACGGACACCTGCATCGCATGGGTAAACCCTGCGGCCGAACAGTCTGTCAGGCGGCCATGAAGGTCAGCGGGCGGCACGCTGCCCACGGCATGCAAGATGAAGTCCAGCTTTCCCCAGCGCTTGGTGATGGCGTCGAAAACAGCGTCGAGTTCGTGTAGCGCATTCACGTTGCAGGGTAGCAGGATCGGGGCCTCCAGCCGTTCGGCCAATGGCGCGACAAAGGGTTTGGTGCGCTCATCGACATAGGTGACGGCAAGCTCAGCACCCGCTTGACGGAAATGCAGGGCGGCGGGCCAGGCCAGGCTGCGATCGTTCGCTATACCGACAACCAGACCCTTCCGGCCGGACAGATCAAGCAGTTCGGCCGGATCGCAACATTCGTCGAAGTCAGGCATCCTTCGACGCCGCCTCGGTATCGGCCGTCGCTTTGGTCTTCTCGTCGCGCGCACTATGACGCTTGGTTGACTTGCCATGTTTGTGTCCACCATGACCGTGCCCGAAAAGGTGCATCGCGGCCATTCCGCCGATGACGAGAACCAGAACCCAGTTTTCGATAAGCCATTCCATGTTCGTTCACTCCTTGTGTGATGCCGCGTCCGGATGGTCCGCCTGTGCAGGTGTCGTGGTGACGGAGAAAGTGCCGAACATGGCACCGAATACATGGGTGATCCATGCATCGCGCCCCTTTCGCCATGCGCCAAGAACCTCGCCGGTGCGCGCCGCCAGCGCGCGCTCGGTAACAATCGCGGGGTGGTTTTCCGGCAAAGGGTCGCGTGTCTCACGGATTGTTTCAGCGGTGGATCTTACCAGCGCCATCCATGGGTTCACCCGTTCGGAAAACATCGTTCTGGTCCAGCGCATGGGATGCAGCGCACGGAGCGCCTCTGCGCTGGCCGGGGTCGTCGCGGCGCGAATCCAAGGACTAACGAAAGTCGAATAGAAGGCCTCGTTGATCCGCGAAATCTGAGCGACCTGTTTCAAGGCCCCATCATCTGACGCAATGCCCAGATCATCGACCTCGCGCGACTCGAATCGCACCTCAAAATCGCCGGTCTCGCAGTCCGGGTCACCCGACGGGTTGTCGATCACCATCTCGTAGAGACCCGGGGAAAGGGCCTCGACATCGTCCAGGCTTTCCAGAATCGCACGATGCTGGAGCCGCGCGACGGAGCCGGAGACGAAGATGCCCAGATGCCCGACACGCGGGTGGGTCATGTAGACGATGCGCTGCCCGGCTGCCTTGAGCGCATCGGTGTCAGGATAGAGCTTGCCGATCCACCCCATTGCCTGTTCGGGCGGCGTGATGTTGTCACCGTCCGAGGCAAAGATGATAAGCGGGTTGCGAATGCGTTTGAGGTCAATGGTGCAATGCGCGTCCAGTTGCATCTCGCCCCGCTCCAGCCGGTTGCCGATGAACAGGTTCTGCGTAATGCCGAGGATTTCCTCACGGCTGAGCGTGTAGTAGCCATTCCACCAGCGTTCGAATTCGAGGAACCGCTCACGCTCAGTGTCGGCATGGGCAAAGAGGTTCGCGTACTTATCCCAGATCGCCTTTTCGGGTTGCAGGGTCTCAAAATTCTGCGCCAGCCAGGCCCCATCGAACCGGCCATCGCCCAGATCGGATATCATATGGGCGGCCCAGGCCCCTCCCGAGAGCGCGCCCATCATCCGCATCGGGCTGCTTGCCGCCTCGCCCGACCAATAGCTGAGCGGTGAGCCATTCAGCACAATCGGACCGGTCAGGCCGTCGCAATCCGCCGCCAGCAGCGTGGCCGCCCAACCGGCCTGGCAATTGCCGTAGAGCACGGGGGCTGTGTCCGGGTGACGGCGCGCGACCTCCAATACAAAATCGCGCAGTGCATAATGCACGTCCGACAGCGTCTGACCCGGCATGGGCTCGGGATAGAAGATCACGAAATAGACCGGGTGGCCTTCGTGCATCGCCATGCCGACCTCGCTGTCGCGCTTGAACCCGCCGATGCCCGGCCCGTGCCCGGCGCGCGGGTCGATCACGATCACCGGCGGCTTGGCCTCGTCCACGCAATCGTCCCAGCAATCCTCTCCCACCCGCGTGATCCTGAGCAGTGCGTAGTTGGCGGGCCGCTCGAAACTGCGGGCGTCAAGCAAAAGCTCGTAGTCGAAATCCAGCAGCGGCGGCATGCCCTGCCGCTCATGCGCGATCATGTTGTCGGCGCGTTCGCGCAGCGTGTCGAGGAACAGGATCCAGCGTTCAAAGGCGTCCTGAGCATAGGGCGTCTGCGCGCCCGTGCCCACATCGTCAGCGACAGGTGCAGGGGCGTGTTCGGGCGTCTCCATCGCAAGGCGCAGGCTCTTGTTCATGTTCGGTTTCCTCTTGACTGGGGGTCTGTGCCGGAAGGTCTTCCAGCGAGCATCACAAGCACGAGATCCTCCGCGACATCCTCGCGCAGACCGGTCAGCAGATAGGACGCATCGCCGGGCTCGATGCCCAACGCGCGCGCCGCGAGTGACGGGGGCTGGTTCATCATTTCGACCCGGTTGAACAACGCCCGCGCCATCGGGGCGTCGGCATGCCCGCAGGTCTCGGCACAGGCACAGGTCATTTGCGAGAACAAGATCCGAAGATCATCGTCGTCGGATGATGAGTGACGGGTTCCCCCTGATTTCCGATCCATCGTCTTGCGTGGCATGGCTAGGCGACTCCTGTGGTTGAGCCTTCGGGCTTGGTCACAGAAGAAGACGCCGGAAGAAGGAAATCGTTACAGACCCGCCGACAGGGCGATCAGTGTTCCTGTCCCACGTCTTCGCAATCGGTTTCGTGTACGACGTTCGCGCAGCCTCTGGGCGGACAGGAACAATCCTCGCGATCCTCCCGGCAGCATGAGCCGCAATGCGCCGTCAGCGCCTCGCGCAGGGCAGTGCGCGCCCTGTGAAGCCGGACACCGAGGGCGTTGCGAGTCAGTCCGAGATCGGCCGCCACGGTCTCTCGATCCTCCTCGCCGAAATCTATGCGCCGGATCAGTTCGGACTCCGCCGGGCGCAGTTCGGAAATCAACCCCTCATGGCAGGTGCATAGCCGCGCCATCTGACTGGGCGCATCGGCGATCCAGTCTTCGGGTTCGTGCGCCGCCGCAGCCGCCAGACGGCTGCGCCGGGTTCCCTTGCGGTAGTGGTCGTTCAGGGTGGAGCGCAGGATCGTGTAGAGCCACGCATCCATCCGGTCGACATCGCGGAGCTGATCCTTGCGCGTCAGCACCCGGATGCAGAACTCCTGCAACACATCCTCGGCATCGGCGCGGTTGCCAAGCCGTTTGACCAGGAACCCCATGAACGCGCCGCGCCCGTCCAACAGCGCGCGTTCCGGCGAAGTGCCGGACACCTCCCGCTTGCGACTGTCTTGCGATGCCATGATGTCCCTGCCCTTTCCGCGCATCTTGCGCTGTCATGCAACGATGGTCTGACTGTTGCATTTTGCAGTTTCAATGCGGGCGGGCGTTGACATGGATCAAACGCGTCGCAGCCCGTCGCGCAGCACTGAACGACATGGGGTTTCTGTCAGTCTACGGCAAGGTGGCTTTCGGCGGTGACGGGATGGGCAGGATGTCGCACTGCATCCTTCCGGCGTCAGGTTTCCCTTCGGCGCGGCACGACTACCCTTGTGGCCTGCCCTTGAGATTGACGAACACGATCCCCAGAACGACCAGCGCAATACCGGAAAACTGAATGCCGGACAGACGTTCCCCGAAGAACAGCGCGCCGATTGTAAGACCGAAGATCGGGACCAGAAAGCTGAACACGATCGCCCGGTTCAGTTCGACCTCCTCCAAGACCGAGAACCAGACCCAATACACCAGCGCCGAGCCGAACAGGGCCAGCCCCAGCAAGGATAGCGTGAAGACCGCGTTCCACTGAACCGCGGTCGGATCTTCCAGCGCGAAGGCCGCGATGGCCAATGGCACGCTGCCGATAAGCAGTTGCACCCCCATTCCGAAAAGCCCGTCCACCTTGTCCGCGACGGACTTGATCGCCACGTTGCTGATGGTCACGCCAACCGCCGCCAGAACGATATAGGCAAAGCCGATGGCCGAGCCGTCCTGCCCCCCGTCCAGCAGTTGCGGCAGGGCAATCACGAGGACACCCGCGAAGCCGACCGACAGGCCGATCCAGCCGATCCTCGGCAGGCGCTCGCCAAGCCATGCGACGCCAAGCATCGCCGCAAGCAGGGGCTGCGTGTTGGCGATGACGGTGGCGAGGCCGGGAGACACGAATTCCGCCGCATGAAACATGCCCAGAAACCCCAGGCTGGTCGCCCCAAGGCCGACGACTGCCAGTGTCACCCAGATGCGCCCGCCGCGCGGAAATGGCCGACGCAAGATCATGGCCAACCCCACCAGAGCCGCGCCTGCCAGACCTGCCCGCATCGTCGCAAAGGTCAGGTGCGGCGCGTATTGCAGCCCCGCCGTGATCAGCGGAAAGCACGCCGCCCACAGGAACATGGCCAGAACGATCTTGGATATGACGGTTGGCGACATCGAGTTTCCTTGTCTGGATCAGAAATGGCAGGAATTGCGGAAATTTTCCGATGTGCCAACTTGGGGGCGAAGTAAAATGACGTTGCGCCCGCCTAAGTCTTACACCGGAAAGGCCAGAGGGCGCTGACCGAGCCTCCGATTCTTCGAGCCTCGGCAAAGCAATGACAGAACCGCAAGCAATCGGAGCAAGCGAAACACCCTGACGTTGTAACGTTTCCGGCGCTTCGGCGTCGTACTCCACAGAGGTGCAATATGAATGAGGACGGAAAACACCGCTCTTCCACAGAAGATCGGCCCGATTCACCCGCCAAGGCCGCGGATGCCGCCGTGCGTCGTGCGCTATTGGAAGGTCGTCGGCATATCCAGCATTTCCTGCTTCGACGGCTTGGTGACGCAGACGCCGCCGAAGAAGTCCTGCAAGTGTTCATGCTGCGGGCCATCGACCGCTCCGGGCAGCTTCGCGATGTGCGCGCCGTGCGTGGCTGGCTCAGCCAGATCCTCGCGTCGTCAATCGCTGACTACGGTCGCAAGGTTGGTCGGCAGCGTCAGAGGGAGGTGGTGATGGCCCCAACCGACCTGGACAACATCCAAGACGGGTTCGACGAAGAACTCGACGAGGCGATTTGCAATTGTCTTTACAAACTGCTGCCGACGATCAAGCCGGAATACGCGGAAGTGATCTGGCGCGTCGATCTTCAGGAGCAGCCGCGCGAGACCGTCGCCGCAGACCTTGGCATCACGCTGAACAACCTCACCGTCCGTCTCCACCGGGGTCGACAGGCGTTGAAGACGAGGTTGGAACAGATGTGCCTGACCTGCCCCGTTCATGGCTTTCTCGATTGCGATTGCGACGCGACGGAAAAGGCACGCGCGCGCTTTCAGGCGCTGAAAGACGATGCCGGGGCCCAAACGACGGACTGAACCCGGATGCGCGGGCCTTCTCTTTCCGGCATCAACGCAATTCGCCGATCGTGGACTACGATCTGTCAGCGCGGACATGCCGATCAGTCTTGCAAGGATTTTGCCAGCCTATGTCCAGTCTTCCACGCCATCCGCCGGGTTCGTAGACCGTCGCTCTGTAATGAACATTCCCGTCCTTCGTCTGTTCTACCAGACAGCGGCTGTTGATGCCGCCTTTGGAAGAATAACGGGATGGAGCAAGCAATCATGTCCAATGGCGAAACCTCTCACGATCAGCGTTATGAACATCAGGGGGGCCGAACCGGACGCGGGCGCCTCGCGCCGGCGCGGGCGGGCATGTGGTTGCTTGCCAGATCGCTTGGCCACCTCGTGCGAACCGGTCGTCTCACCGTGTTCGATCCCCTTGGCGAGACCTGGCGTTTCGGCCCCGGCGGCGGCCCTTCCGTGTCGATCCGTCTGACCGACAGGGCGCTGCCTGCGCGGCTGCTTGCGAATCCCAGCCTGGCACTGGGCGAGGCCTATATGGACGGGACGCTGCGCATCGAGGCGGGCACATTGCGCGACCTGCTGTCGATCTGCATGACGCAGATGGATGCAGTCGACGCATTGCCCGGCAGGCGGTTGACCCGCTGGCTGGATGGGTTTCGGACCCGCAGCCTGCATCACAATCCGATCCGCCGGTCGCACGCCAATGTGGCGCATCACTATGACATCTCGACCGACCTCTATGACCTTTTTCTCGACGCGGACCGGCAATATTCCTGCGCCTATTTCCCCACCGGCGGCGAAACGCTGGAGGAGGCCCAGGCGCTCAAGAAACGGCATATCGCGGCAAAGCTGCTGCTGCGGCCCGGACTGGAGGTTCTGGATATCGGCTCGGGCTGGGGCGGGCTGGGGATGGAGCTTGCACGGCAACATGGTGCCCGCGTCACCGGCCTGAGCCTGTCGACCGAGCAGATTGCCGCCGCCCGCGACCGCGCGGCGCAGTCTGGCCTGTCCGATCAGGTCGCGTTCGAGCAGCGCGATTACCGCGAAGAGCGCGGACAATATGACCGCGTCGTGTCGGTGGGCATGTTCGAACATGTGGGCCGCAGCGGGTTCGACGCGTTCTTTGCCACCCTGCAAAGGGTTCTGCGGCCCGATGGGGTCGCCCTTGTCCATGCGATCGGCACGAAGGCGCCCAGAGGCGGCAGCGATCCGTGGATCCGAAAATACATCTTTCCCGGCGGCTATCTGCCCAGCCTGTCCGAAACCATCGCGGCGGCAGAGCGGTCGGGGATGTGGGTCACGGATGTCGAGGTTCTGCGCCTGCATTACGCCGAGACCCTGCGGCACTGGTCCGAGCGGTTCGCCCAGGAACGCGAGACCGCGCTCAAGCTCTATGATGAACGGTTCTGCCGCATGTGGGAGTTCTACCTGGCTGCCTGCGAAATGGCGTTCCGGAATGGCCGCTTGATGGTCTTCCAGATCCAGCTTGCCAAACGCCGCGACAGCGTTCCACTGACCCGCGACTATATCGCCGAGACCGAGGCGGGGCAGATTGCGGGTAACATGTCGTCCGATACAGACACGAGGAGAGCGTCATGACAGATGAAAAACGGATCAGGGTCGCCGTGAACGGCTACGGCGTGATCGGCAAACGGGTGGCGGACGCGGTCGCCGCCCAGAATGACATGGAGATGGCCGGCGTGGCCGATGTCACCGCCGATTGGCGGGCCCGGATGGCGCGCGCGAAGGGCTTCGCGCTTTTCGCGGCAGATCCGGATCGCGCCCCGGCCATGCGCGCGGCCGGTCTCGACGTGGCAGGCGGTCTCGACGACCTGCTTGGCTCTGCCGATATCGTGGTGGACTGCACACCGAAGAAAGTCGCCGCGCGCAATGTCGAGACCTACCGCGAAACGGGAATCCGGTTCATCCTTCATGGCGGCGAGAAGCACGAGGTGACAGGCCATTCCTTCGTCGCCGAAGCGAATTACGCCAGCGCCATCGGGCGCGACAGCACCCGCGTCGTGTCCTGCAACACGACCTCGATCGTGCGCACGCTGGGGGCGCTCAAGCGGGCCAAGCTGCTCAGCGCGGCGCGCGGAACCCTGCTGCGCCGCGCCACCGACCCATGGGAAAGCCACATGGGCGGGATCATGAACACGCTTGTCCCCGAGCCCGAGATCCCCAGCCATCAGGGCCCGGATGCGCAAAGCGTCGATCCCGATCTCGACGTGATCACCATGGCCGTGAAAGTGCCGCAGACGCTTGCGCATCTGCATTACTGGTCGGTCAGGATGCCGCGCAATGCCTCCAGGGACGAAGTGCTGGACGCGTTCCGCGCCTCCTCGCGCATCGCGTTGATCAAGATGTCGGAGGGCCTGGGCGCGCTCAACGCGGTCAAGGAGATGATGGCCGATCTCGGACGCCCCAATGACAGCCTCTACGAGGTCGCGCTGTGGGAGGACATGCTCACGGTCGAGGGCGACGAATTGTTCTATGCCTACATGGTCGACAACCAGGCCATCGTGATCCCCGAAACCATCGACGCGATCCGTGCGCTGACCGAGGCCGAGCGCGACGCATCGACGTCGATTGCGCGCACGAACGCCGCACTTGGGGTCGGAACGCTCACGGCGACCTAACGGCCCCCGGCGGCCGGTTCCGACCCCTATGGGCAGAGATCCGATCAGCCCGCCGCCATGCCCCCGTCGACGGGATATTGCGCCCCGGTGATAAAGGCGGATTCGTCGGAGGCAAGGAACAGGACCAGATTGGCAATATCGAGGCTTTCGCCATAGCGGCCCAGCGGGATCGTGTCGGCAAGCTGTTGCTTCACCTCCTCGCCGTGGCCGGGATTGAACCCCTCCTCCAGCGACCGCATCATCCGCGTGTTGACCGGCGAGGGATGCACCGAGTTGACGCGCACATTGTGGCCCGCGGCCTCTATCGCGGCGGCGCGGGTCAGGCCGACGACGGCATGTTTCGAGGTGATGTAGGGCGCGACATTCGGGCTGCCCTTGAGGCCCGCGATGGACGACATGTTGATCACGCTGCCGGATTTCTGCCCGATCATCACCGGCAGGACATGCTGAAGCCCAAGGAACGCACCGCGCACATTGACCGCCAATACCCGGTCGAAATCCTCGATCTTCTGATCGACCAGCGGCGCGACCTTGCCCTCGATCCCGGCATTGTTGAAGAACACGTCGATGCGCCCGAACGCCTCGACGGTCTGCGCGACATATCTCTTGCTGTCTTCGACCGAGGAGACATCGGCCGCGATGGTCAGCAGGTCGTCCGGGTTGCCCAGATCCCGCGCGGCATCCGACAGGTCGTCATCGTCGAGGTCCACAAGCGCGACCCTGGCCCCTTCGCCCAGGAAGAGGCGCGCGGTTTCCAGACCGATCCCCGCCGCACCCCCGGTGATCAGGGCGACCTTGTCTTTCAGACGTTTCATGGATAATCCTCCTTTGGTTTTCAGGTGTTTGCGATCATCGTTCCCGCGCGGCCTTCCAGCATGGCAAGCGCATCTTCCAGGCGGCCCACGCAGGCGTAGCGGTCGCGCCCCGAGACGAAGGATGCGGCGGCGGCCACCTTGGGCGCCATCGACCCCTCGGGCAGGTCGAGGCGCACCGCGTCCTCGGGCGATACCCGCCGTATCGCGGTCTGCGCCTCGGTGCCGAAACCGCGGAACACCGCCTCGACATCGGTCAGCAGCAACAGCGCATCGGCCTTCAGCTTGTGGGCCAGAAGCGCCGTCGCGTGATCCTTGTCGATCACCGCCTCGACCCCGATCAGCGAACCGTCGGCACGCCGGACGACCGGAATGCCGCCACCACCCGCACAGATCAGCGTCACGTCCTGCGCGAGCAGGAGCTGAAGCACCCGCAAGTCCGGAATGTCCATCGGCATCGGCGAGGGCACAACACGCCGCCAATGCGCACCGTCGGCCGCAATGCTCCAGCCGCGCGCTTCGGCCAGCCGCTCAGCTTCGGCCTTGTCATAAACCGGGCCGATGAACTTGGTTGGCCTGTCGAATGCCGGATCCTTGGGGTCGACCTCGATCTGGGTCAGCAGCGTGGCCACCGCGCGGTCGTGACCGAGTGCGTTTTCGAGCGCCTGTTCGATCATGTAGCCGATCATTCCATCGGTCTCGGCACCAAGCACGTCGAGGGGAAACGCCTCGTCAGGCTTGTAGGCCGCGCCCTGCAGCGCAAGCAGGCCGATCTGCGGGCCGTTGCCGTGGGTGATGACCAGCCTGTGTCCGGCGCGGATGATCTGCGCCAGCGCAGCTGCCGCACCGGCGACGTTGGTCCGCTGCGCCTCGGCGGTGAGCGGCTCGCCCCGGCGCAACAGGGCATTGCCCCCCAGGGCTGCGACAACCAGCATGGCGCTAAGACCCCAGCGTGGCGACGAGCACAGCCTTGATGGTGTGCAGCCGGTTCTCGGCCTGATCGAATACGATTGAGGCCGGGCTTTCGAACACCTCTTCCGTCACCTCCATCGCGGAGATGCCGAAAAGCTCGGCGATCTCGGCGCCGGTTTCGGTCTCGGCATTGTGGAAGGCGGGCAGGCAATGCATGAACCTGGTGCGCGGATTGCCGGTCTTGGCCATCACGTCGGCATTCACCTGATAGGGCGTCAGCAGCTCAATCCGTTCCGCCCATTTTTCTTTCGGCTCGCCCATCGACACCCAGACATCGGTATAGACGAAATCGACGTCTTTCACCGCGGCTTCCATATCATCGGTCAGCGTGATCCGTGCGCCGGTCTGCGCGGCGATGGCATCTGCCTCGTCGCGGATCGCCTGGCCCGGCCACAGGCTCTCGGGCGCGCTGAGCCGCACATCCATACCCATTTTGGCCCCGCCGATCAGCAGGCTGTCACCCATGTTGTTGCCCGCGTCGCCCAGGAAGCAATAGGCGATCTCGCGCAGCGGCTTGTCGGAATGTTCCTGCATGGTCAGAAAATCGGCGAGGATCTGGGTCGGGTGAAACTCGTCTGTCAACCCGTTGTAGACCGGCACCCCGGCGTATTGCGCCAGCGTTTCGACGATTGGGTGACCAAATCCACGATATTCGATCGCGTCATAGACCCGGCCCAGCACGCGGGCGGTATCCTTGACCGTTTCCTTCTTGCCCAGATGCGAACCGGAGGGGCCGAGGTAAGTGACATGCGCGCCCTGATCGTGGGCGGCCACCTCGAACCCGACGCGGGTGCGGGTGCTGTCCTTTTCGAAGATCAGGGCGATCTCCTTGCCGGTCAGACGCGGGACTTCGGTGCCCGCATATTTGGCCGCCTTCAGGTCGGCGGAGAGTTTCAGCAAGAAGCTGATTTCCTGCGGCGCGAAGTCGCGCAGGGCCAGGAAATGGCGGTTTCTCAGATTGTAGGACATGGGATTTCCTTATCGTCGGTGGTTCAGATTGCGTCGCGGATCGTCGGGCAACTCATGCAGTGGCTGCCGCCCCTGCCCCGGCCGAGTTCGGCACCGGGGATGGCCAGCACCTCGATCCCGGCCTCCTTCAGTGCGGCGTTGGTATCGTCGTTGCGGTCATAGCCGATGACGACGCCGGGGCGCAGCGCCAGCACGTTGTTGCCGTCATTCCACTGTTCGCGTGATTGCTCGGCCGCATCAGAACCGCCGGTGGGCACCAGATGCAGTTTCTTGTGGCCCAGAATTTCAGCGGTGATCTCGAATATGTGGCGCGCATCCCGGCGGATATCGAGCGCAGCCTTGCCGGCACCCGGGCGCAGGTCATAGCAGGTGATCGCATCCGCCACCTCCTTGAAAGTGGTCACCACATCGCCCCCGCAATGGGTGAAAACGGTGTCCAGATGCATCGCCGCGCGCGAACTGGGCATCTGGCAGGCGATGACGCGCGTCACGTCGCCACCCTCGAACAACGCCTCGGCCAGTTGGCCCACCGCCTGTGGCGTCGATCGT
>MDTD01039426.1_pt1 | contig 12633 bp, 13 predicted proteins | sample 811221 | NCBI WGS metagenome assembly MDTD01 (sample SAMN05326646, study PRJNA326480) | marine metagenome | isolation source: seawater | place: Pacific Ocean: South West | collected 2011 | reverse complement strand
GCAGATCGACAGAAGCGGGCGGGTTCCGCTGGAGGTGTTTCTGGAGCGCGTGATGAGCAGCACAGACGGTTATTATGCAGAAGATGACCGGTTCGGGCAGGCAGGTGATTTTATCACCGCCCCTGAGATCAGCCAGATGTTCGGCGAGATTGTGGCCGCCTTTCTGGCCTGGCTGTGGGAGGTTTCCGGCCGGCCGCAGGCAGATGAAATGATGGCCTTTGAGGCCGGGCCCGGACGCGGTACGCTGTTTGCCGATATGCACCGCATCTGGGCCCAGATCTGTCCGCAGATGGCCGCCGCCCCGGTCACCTTCCTGGAGACCAGCCCTTATCTGAAGAAGCGTCTGGAAGACCGGTTCAGCGGCATGGATATCAGGCTGACAGAAACAGCAGATAAGCTGCCTGAAGTGCCCTTGTTTGGGGTGGCGAATGAATTTTTTGACGCGCTGGCGATCCGTCAGGCAGTGAAGACAGATACAGGCTGGGCCTGGCGCGCGGTCAGCCATGACGGCACCAGCTTTGTGCTGACAGACGGGCCGGCCTTAACCACAGATGAGCAGGCCGCCCATCAGCTGGACCCCAACAGGGCGCTAGGAGAGGTCGCCGAGTTTAGCCCTTATTCAGAACAGATCACCGCCCAGCTGGCCCGCCATGTGGCCCGGTTCGGGGGCGGCGTGCTGATCTGTGATTATGGTAAGGCCGGAGCAGCAGGTGACAGCCTGCAGGCGGTGCGCGGCCACCAGCCGGTGCCGGTTCTGGACCAGCCCGGGCAGACAGATATCTCTCATCTGGTGGATTTTACCGCGCTGGCAGATGTAGCCCAAAGCCAGGGCGCGCGCCTGATCGGGCCGGTCGGGCAAGGCGCATTTTTGTCTGAGCTGGGGATTGAGGCAAGGGCAGAAGCCCTGCGGCGCAAAGATGATCCGGCCCGGGACCGGGCCCTGGCGGCGGCGCTTGAACGGCTTTGTGCACCTCAACAGATGGGAGAGATTTTTAAAGTCGCGCTGTTGGCACCCGCAGGAGACGGTCGGCCTGCCGGCTTTGCCAGCCTGGCTGAGGAGACGCAGACATGAGCCCTGCCCTGCACAGACAGACCAGTCCGGCCGGACCGGTATTTTTCAGTCATGATAAGCTGGGCCAAGCCGGTTTCAGGCATGGGTTTTTCACACGCCAAGGCGGCGTGTCAACAGGGCTGTATGACAGTTTGAATTGCGGGCTGGGATCAGATGATGAGAGGGCGGCTGTGCTGGAGAACAGGGCGCGTGTGGCCACAGCGATGGGGCTGGGGCCGGAGAAGATGGCCGGCCTGTATCAGATTCACAGCGCAGAATGTGTGACCCTGACAGACGCTGCCGCTTGCACAGACCGGCCGCAGGCTGATGCCTATGTGACCGCGCTTTGTGGTGTGGGACTGGCAATCCTGACCGCAGATTGTCTGCCGGTTCTGTTCTGTGATCCGCAGGCCGGTGTGATCGGAGCGGCCCATGCCGGCTGGCGCGGAGCAGCGGGCGGCGTGATCGCAGCGACCGTGCAGGCGATGCAGGGTCTGGGCGCGCACACAGATAAGATCGTGATGGTGATCGGCCCCGGCATCCGTCAGGCCAGCTATCAGGTCAGCAGCGATATGCGGGCGGAAATCCTCAAATACTATCAGGCCTCAGAGACGTTTTTTGCCCCTGATCCGGCAGCAGAGGATAAATATCTGTTTGACCTACCCGGCTTTGCAAGGGGACGTGGGCAGGCCGCAGGTCTGAGCCAGATTTATGACTGCGGGTGCGATACTTACGCAGATGAGGCACAGTTCTTCAGCCACCGTCGCGCCACCCATAAGGGTGAGCCTGATTCCGGCCGCCTGATTTCAATTATTGCGCAAAATTAAGTAAGGAAAGCCGATGCCGCATTTGTGGATATTTTTAGCTTTTCTGATGCTGGGGCTGGTGGCGTCCTGTGTGATAGTCTGAGCAGGGTGGGCGGTTTTTTTGCCTTGCCGTGAGGCGGTCAGATTGCTATCACAAAATCGTAACTATAGACGGTGATGCCTGTTCACGGCCGCACCAAAATCAGATGTTTCGTGTAACAGAACAAGACAGGCTTCGGCGATGAAGATAATGTCCGGCAATTCCAACCGCCCTCTGGCTGAGGCTATCGCCGCTTATCTGGATATGCCGCTGACGCGGGCAGATGTAAAACGCTTCGCTGATATGGAAGTGTTTGTTGAAATTCAGGAAAATGTCCGTGGTGAAGATGTGTTCGTGATTCAGTCCACATCCTATCCTGCCAATGATAATGTGATGGAACTACTGGTCACGCTGGATGCGCTGCGCAGAGGGTCAGCCCGCCGGGTCACCGCGGTTCTGCCCTATTATGGCTATGCCCGTCAGGACCGCAAATCCGGCCCGCGGACGCCGATTTCGGCCAAGCTGCTGGCGAATCTGATCACAAAGGCCGGCGCAGACCGGGTGCTGACCATTGATTTGCATGCTGGCCAGATTCAGGGCTTTTTCGATATTCCGACAGATAATCTGTTTGCTGCCCCTGTGTTCAGAGCAGATCTCAACGAAAAATACAAAAACGGCAATCTGATGGTGGTTAGCCCTGATGTGGGAGGGGTGGTTCGCGCGCGGGCTCTGGCCAAACGGGTAAATGCAGATTTGGCCATTATTGACAAACGCCGCCCTGAAGCCGGTGTGTCTGAGGTGATGAATATTATCGGTGAGGTGGAGGGCCGCCATTGCGTGATGGTTGATGATATTGTCGATTCAGGCGGCACGTTATGTAACGCGGCAAAAGCGCTGATGGATGCCGGCGCGCTGAGTGTGGATGCCTATGTCACGCACGGGGTTCTGTCTGGCGGGGCGGTGTCGCGGATTGCGTCCTCACCTTTGTCGTCTCTGGTCACAACTGATTCGATTCAGGCTACAGAAGCCATGCGGGTGGCCCGCAATATCCGCCAGATTTCAATCGCACCCCTGCTGGGAGAGGCGATTTTGCGGATTACGGAAGAAAAATCGGTATCCAGCCTGTTCCAATAGGCCTTGTCAGGCTGGCCCGATTTGCCGTTTTTACTTGATATTTTCAGCTGATCAGCTTATCAGGAGCCCAGTGCGCCGCTTGCACCCCTGGAGGCAAGGGCGTTTGTTTTTTCAAAAAACATGACAAGTAAGGATGACAGATATGTCTGAAAATACATCTATTGACGCAACATTGCGTTCCCGGGTCGGTAAGGGGTCCGCCCGTGCGGCACGCCGCGCAGGCCGGATTCCCGCCGTTATCTATGGCGATAAACAAGCTCCTCTCAGCATTGAGATGGAGGAGCGGGTAATCCGCAGAGTTATTCATGAGCCCGGCATTTTCGGCCGCCTGCTGGATGTCAATGTTGAAGGCAAAACCACAACGGTCCTGACCCGTGACATTCAGATGCACCCGGTCACAGATGAGCCGATGCATATGGATATGCTGCGGGTCGGCAAATCATCAACCGTGGCAGTTGGTGTGCCGGTTGAATTCATCAATCATGAAAAATCACCTGGTCTGAAAATCGGCGGTGTGCTGAACGTGGTCCGCCATGAAGTTGAGCTGAACTGTCCGGCCGGGGATATCCCTGAAAAAATCACTGTTGATCTGGACGGTATCAAAATCGGTGATTCGATCCATATCAGCGCGATTCCGGTCCCTGAAGGAGTGACACCGACCATTACTGACCGTGACTTTACCGTGGCCACCCTGCAGTCACCAGGCGGCGGCGTGAAGAACGAAGATGAAGAGGCCGAAGAGGCCGCTGAGGGCGAAGAGGCAGAAGAAGGCGGCGAGGCATAAGCCCGCTGGCCAGCCACAGAGCTGAACTTGGCATTGAGGCCAGACGGGGGTGGTTCTGTCTGGCCTTTTTATCTTAAGGCGTAAGTGTGGGTGAGGATGACATGCTCTGGGTAGGTTTAGGTAATCCGGGACAGAGCTATGCGAGCAACCGGCATAATGTCGGCTTCATGGCGCTTGACCAGATCGCACGTGATTACAGCTTTTCTGACTGGAAAGTGAAAGGCGCGGCAGCCCATTGTGAAGGGCGCATTGGCGGGGTGAAGCTCCGCGCTGTAAAGCCATTATCTTTCATGAATAAATCAGGCCTGCCGGTGGCAGAGATTGCGCGCTATTACGGCCTGGCCGCAGAGCAGATCACCGTGTTTCATGATGAAATTGATCTGGCAGAAGGCCGCTGCCGCGTCAAGCAGGGTGGCGGGCATGGCGGGCATAACGGGTTGCGTGATATTGACCGTCATATCAGCAAAGACTATTGGCGAGTGCGTATTGGTGTTGGCCGGCCGGACCATAAGCAAGATGTTCATAAATGGGTGCTGCAGAATTTCACCAAGGCCGAACATGAGGCCTGGCTGGACAGATTGCTGGCGGCGATCAGTGATGAGGCAGAACGGCTGGCAACAGGTGATGGGCAGGGCTTTGCCTCTCGTGTGGCACATCTGGCCCCGGCCCCGAAACCAGAACTATCAGATACAGAAGGACATTAGATCAGATGGGCTTTAACTGCGGGATTGTCGGGCTGCCGAATGTCGGCAAATCAACATTGTTTAACGCGCTGACCAAAACAGCCGCGGCTGATGCGGCCAATTATCCGTTCTGTACGATTGAGCCGAACACAGGCCGGGTCGCGGTGCCCGACCCGCGACTGACGCAAATCGCAGAGCTGGCCCAGTCAGCAGAGGTGATCCCCACCTTCTTAGAATTTGTGGATATTGCCGGGCTTGTGCGCGGGGCAGCCAGCGGCGAAGGTCTGGGCAACCAGTTCCTGGCCAATATCCGCGAGGTGGATGCGATTATCCATGTGCTGCGCTGTTTTGAAGATAGCGATATCACCCATGTTGAAAATAGTGTTGATCCGATCCGTGATGCCGCGACCGTGGAAACAGAATTAATGCTGGCGGATATAGACAGTCTGGAGCGGCGTATGGCCGCGCTGACCAAAAAAACCCGCGGCGGGGATAAACAGGCCGCGGCTGATCTGGCCCTTATGGAAAAGCTGTTTGCAGGGCTGTCAGACGGGCTGCCTGCGCGCGCGGCAACCGGATTGAGCGCAGCGGAAGAAGAGCGGCTGCCTCAGTTGCAGCTGCTAACCGCAAAGCCAGTATTATATGCCTGTAACGTGGCTGAGGCAGATAGCGCAGACGGAAACGCCCTGTCCGCACAGGTTGCCGAGAAGGCGGCCGCAGAAGGGGCCGGGCATGTGATCGTCTCTGCCGCGATTGAGGCAGAGATTGCCACCTTGTCAGATGAGGAGGCGACCGAATTTCTGGCTGATTTAGGGCTAGAAGAGCCTGGGCTGAACCGTTTGATCCGGGCCGGATATGGTTTGCTTAACCTGTTGACCTTTTTCACCGCCGGCCCGAAAGAAGCCCGGGCTTGGACCGTGCGTGAAGCCGCCACAGCCCCGCAGGCCGCAGGGGTTATCCATACCGATTTCCAACGCGGCTTTATCCGGGCCGAAACCGTGGCGTTTGATGATTATATCAGCCATGGCGGGGAAGCCGGGGCCAAAGATGCCGGCAAGCTGCGCATTGAAGGCGCAGATTACCCGGTCAAAGACGGCGATATCTTCCATTTCCGCTTCAATGTGTGAGAGATTGACCGGCGTCATCTAAATTTGCCCTGGGACAGTGCGGCGGCTGGGCAGAATTGCCGAACGAAGAGTGAAGAGGCGTTAACCTTTTCGTCCAAATAAATAACCGGACAGCCCATGGTCAGACTGTCCGGTTTATGTTTTTCAGATTTCAAACTTCAGGTGTCAGCCTTTTTTCACATCTGCCCAGATAAAGCGCATTGCCCCATATGATAGGCCAGAGAGCAGGATGAGGAAAATCATCACTGCAACACCTGTACGTTTGCGTTCTTCCATTGCCGGTTCTGCTGTCCAGGCTAGGAACTGAACCAGATCCATCGCCACCGCATCCATAGAGGTATCCGCGCCATCAGCATATTCCACATCATCACCATATAAAGGCTGTGGCATAGCTATCAGATTGCCTGAATAGGCGGTGTTGTAATACATACCGTCCGGCACGTCTGTACCCTCAGGAGCTTCATGATATGAGGTCAGCAGGGAATACAGATAATCTGCCCCATTGGCACGGGCTTTGAAAATCAGAGACAGATCCGGCGGATAGGCCCCGTTGTTGGCCGACCGGGCCGCGTTTTCATTTGGGTAAGGTGATGGGATACGGTCAGCCGGAATGGCAGGACGTGTAAACATCTCACCTTCATCATTGGGGCCATCCACCACTTCATATTCAGCTGCGATGGCTTTGATTTCAGCTTCATTATACCCAAGGTCTGCCAGATTGCGGAACGCGATATAATCCATCGAATGACAACCGGCACAGACTTCCTTGTACGCCTGGAAACCGCGCTGCATAGAGGCTTTATCAAAGGTCCCGAACGGCCCGGAAAAGGACCAGTCCGCAGATCGCAAGGTCACATCCCCGCCGCCAGCAGCCAAAACAGGAAGGCTGAATAGGGCTGCTGCCAATGTCAAAAACAGCTTTTTCATTATGCTTTCTCCTTTGGAGCCGCCGCCGCGCCCACCATGGCCCCAGAGCCGCCAAAAATCGGTGTTGATATGGATTGCGGCAGAGGTCGCGGCGTTTCCGCCACAGACAATACCGGCAGAATCACCAGGAAGTGAAGGAAGTACCAGATGGTCGCAATACGGCCGATAAGAACATAAATCCCTTCAGCAGGCATCGCCCCGATGTAGCCCAGAACCAGACAATCAACGAAGAACAGCCAGAAGAAAATCTTGAAGATCGGACGGAACCGGCCGGAGCGTACAGGAGACCTGTCCAACCAAGGCAGGATAAACAAAACCGCGATGGCCCCGAACATCGCCAAGACACCGCCCAGCTTGTCAGGGACTGCCCGCAAAATCGCATAGAACGGCAGGAAATACCATTCCGGCACGATATGGGCCGGGGTTTGGAGCGCGTTGGCCGGAATATAGTTATCCGGATGACCCATGAAATTCGGGAAGAAAAACACCGCCGCGGCAAAGAAAGACAGGAACACAGACAGACCGAAGAAATCCTTGATTGTGTAGTAAGGATGGAACGGAATAGTGTCCTGAGGACCGCGTGTATCAATGCCAAGCGGGTTGTTTGAACCAAACCGGTGCAAGGCCACCAGATGCAGAACCACCACACCGACAATCACAAACGGCAGCAGATAATGTAGCGAGAAGAACCGGTTCAAAGTGGGGTTATCAACAGAAAACCCGCCCCACAGCCAAGTCACGATTGATTCGCCAACAAACGGCAAGGCTGAGAAAAGGTTGGTGATCACTGTCGCGCCCCAGAAGGACATCTGGCCCCAGGGCAGAACATAGCCCATAAAGGCAGTCGCCATCATCAGCAGCAAGATGACCACACCCAGCATCCACAATAATTCCCGTGGGGCTTTATAAGAGCCGTAATACAGGCCACGGAAAATATGGATGAACACCACAATAAAGAAGAAAGACGCGCCATTCATGTGAATATAGCGCAACAGCCAGCCATGGTTGACATCCCGCATTATCCGTTCAACCGAATCAAAGGCGTAATCCACATGGGCGGTATAGCTCATCGACAGAACAATTCCGGTGATGATCATAATCACCAGTGAGATACCCGCCAGTGAGCCGAAATTCCAGAAATAATTCAGGTTCTTCGGAGTCGGGTATTCATTGGCCTCATGATTGAGGAAGGTGAAAATCGGCAGCCGATGGTCAATCCAGCGCACGACAGGATTTTGAAACTGATTTGCAGACATGGTCTTGAACTTCCTTGTTAAAACTGTGGCGAAGGATTAGCCGATCTTAATCACATCATCTGAGAGGAAGGCGTAAGGCGGAACTTCCAAATTGGTCGGGGCCGGGCCTTTGCGAATCCGGCCTGATGAATCATAGTGTGAGCCATGGCACGGGCAGAACCAGCCATCATATTCGCCGCGAACCTCGCCCACTTTCTGGCCAAGAGGCACACAGCCCAGATGGGTACAGACGCCCAGAACCACCAGATACTCAGGTTTCTGTACACGGTCATCATCTGCCTGCGGATCACGCATATCCACCGCGTCAGCAACTTTGGCCTCGTCAATCTCAGCCTTGGTACGATGCCGTATGAATACCGGCTTGCCGCGCCATTTCAGAGTAATGGACTGACCTTCAGCAATTTTCGAGACATCAACCTCTATGCTGGCAAGCGCCAGCGTGTCAGCTGCCGGGTTCATTTGGTCAATCAGCGGCCAGGCAAATGCGCCTGCGCCAACCGCGCCCATTGCATAGGTCGCCACCACAATGAAATCGCGGCGTGATTTCTGTTCTGCTGCCGGAGCAGCTTTGTTAGTCTTTGATGCAGCCATCTTCCCCTCTTAGCCGAGTGCGGCCCCCACAGTAATACAGGTGGCCCATTTGTGCAGTCATACATGCGAAGGGGAGGCTGTTGTCATACAGCACCTTGAAAACATCATCCCCTAGCCCGCGTTAGTATACGCCGTTCACCGCCGTTTTGCCATGCCGCAGACTGCGCCAAAATAGCGCAACCTTATCTGGTTTTGCAAGCCTGAATGACAGCCGGAATGTGAAGATTCAGATCACGGCCATCTGACCTCTGGCGGCAGGCTCATCAAAATGGCCTCTATGTTGCCGCCAGTCTTCAGCCCGAACAGCGTGCCCCGGTCATAGAGCAGGTTAAATTCCACATACCGGCCGCGCCGGACCAGCTGGAAATGGCGGTCATCCTCGGTCCAGCGGGTGGCCATGGTGCGCCGCACAATCGCATCATAGCTGTCAGCAAAGCTGGTGCCCACATCACGGGTGAAGGCAAAGTCAGCCTGTCTGTCCCCTGTATCCAGATAATCATAGAAAATGCCGCCTGCCCCGCGCGGCTCATCCCGGTGTTTCAGATGAAAATAGTCATCACACCATTTCTTATATTTGGGATAATAGTCGGCGTCATGGCGATCACAACAGTCCTTGAGCGCGCCGTGAAACGCGTTTGCTTCAGCCGGAGCCGGTTTCAAAGGCGTTAAATCACCGCCGCCGCCAAACCAGGCTTTCTGAGTGATCACAAAACGGGTGTTCATATGAGCAGCCGGCACAAACGGGTTCTGCGGATGGGCCACCAGCGAAATGCCGCCTGCCCAGAACTGGCCATCTTCACCCGCGCCCGGAATCTGGGCGCGAAATTCTTCTGAAAACTGGCCATGCACGACAGAGATGTTTACCCCGACCTTTTCAAAGACACGGCCATGCATGACCGACATCTGGCCGCCACCGCCGCCATCGCGGTTCCATGATCTGCGCTGAAATGTGCCGGCCGGCCTGTCAGATAAAGGCGTGCTGCCTGCGTCGCGTTCAATCGCTTCAAACTGGCCGCAGATCCGGTCCCGAAGGGTTTCAAACCAGTCTGCCGCATGGCCGGACAGATCGGCCATATCAGAAGACAGAAAATCAGGGGGAGTCCGGTTTGTCATGATGATGTGATGCTCTTGTTCTTGTCATACAGGGCGAGAAGCTGATCTGCTGATAAGGTGAAGTCGGTGTCAACCCACAGCTGTTCTAGTGCGGCAAGCCGCAGACCGACCGCAGTCCCCTCCAGCCTGTAGTGATGTACTATATCTCGGCCCTTTACAGGACAAGGCGGGGGCTGGAAAAAGACAATTTGCCGCAACCGGGCAGCTGTCAGGATCTGGCCGGTATCAAGAGCCTGATCAAGCGCTTGCAGGCCTGCTGCCGGACCCAGCCGGTAGGCAGAACGGGCCCAGCCCTCGCCCAGCAGGATATCGCGCACCGCCGGATCAGCCGGTCTATCTGCCTGTTCAAGATAGCGGCTGTCTGACCGGCTGAGCCTGAGGCGGGGCCCAGCAGATGCACGCGCACCCGGCGGCAGACAGAAAGACAGGCGCGCCGCAAAGCTGAGCGCGCCCCAGACAGAGGCGACCGCGTCATGAGTAAGGGCGTCTGTGCGGAACGGCGCGTCAAATAAGATATGGTCCAGATGTAATTCTGCAGCATAAAGCAGGACAGAACGGGCGGCCGGGCCCGCCATCAGCCGGTTCAGTTCTGATGCGATCCGTTCAGCTGACAGATTTGGCAGCAGATGCGTATGGACCGCTATCGCCGCGCGGTCAGCTTCAGCCATCACCAGATCAGGATAGGTCGCCAGAAACCGCAACGCCCGCAAGGACCGCAGATGATCTTCTCTCAGACGGCGAGCCGGATCGCCCACAAACCGCAACCGCCAAGCCTGAAGATCAGCCAGGCCGCCAACCGGATCAAAAAGCTGGCCAGAGGCATCGAGATACAGCGCGTTGATGGTGAAATCACGCCGCTTTGCATCTTCTGCCCAGCTGTCGGTGGGCCGGATGCGGGCGTGGCGGCCGTCTGTTTCGGTATCGGTGCGCAGCTGAGTGATTTCGGCTGACTGGCCCTGCTGCCGCAGCGTCACCGTGCCATGGGCAAGACCTGTATCATAGACCGAAAAGCCTGCATCGCGCGCTGCCTCAGCAAAACGAGTGATCGGCAGGCTAACCGCCAGATCCAGATCCTGATCGGCCCCAAAGCTGAGGCCGTGATGGTTTGCCAGCAGCGCGTTGCGGACCACACCGCCCACCAGCCGGGCCTCGCCGCCGGTGGCCTGTGCCAGCGCGAACACATCGTCAAGAAACGCCTGTCTGGCCGGGCCGAAAGCAAGCAGATACGGTTCGGTCATGAGAACAGCCCTTGAGGGGTTAACTGGCAGAAGGGCCGGGCACAGGTTTAAATTCACCTGGCTTTATCTGCCCGTTTTCAATCCGGGGCGGCTGGTAATCTGTGCTGGGCGCGCCTGAACGGCCCAGATCAAACAGAACAGCCGCACCGACAAATACAATCAGCGACACGGCAGCGGCAATCACATGCCGCCAGGCAATCAGGGCTGAGCCTTTAGCATGCCGCCGCCCCACACGCAGCAACAAGGCCAACACAACAAGCCCAGCCAATACCGCAATGATGAGGATAAGAGATGTTCGTATCATCGGCAGTCAGCTCCTTGGTTATGACGCGTTCAGATTACCATAAAGCCGGGCACAGAGACCAGTACCGCCCGGCAGGTCGCCCTCAGCCTTAGCCATCTGCGGCCAGCAAATTCACAGCCAGATTACGAAGCATCTGGGCCGTGGCACCCCAGATTAAGGGGTCTGTTCCCGGCAATTGCCAGAACCGGCGCAGGCGGCCATCCGCACTGATGCGTTCTGCGCGTTCATAAGCTGCCAGATCAATCAGAGGCGCAAGCGGGGTGAACCAGGCATCCTCAACCTCAGCCGGATCAGGTCGCAGACGGGCTTCCAGCAGGCGCGGGTGATCATCTATTACGCCAATCGCCTGATCAACCAAATAGTTGGTGCTGGTCAGAACCGGTTCCAGATAGCCATAGGGTCGGATCAGGCTGCGGTCCAGGCCGACTTCTTCTTCGCATTCGCGCGCCGCGGTCACCGCCGGGTTCAGATCATCTGCTTCCGGCTTGCCGCCTGGAAAGCTGACCTGACCGGCATGAAGACGCAGCTGATCAGACCGTCTGGTCAGCAGCAGTTCCAGATTTCCGTCCTCTCCTGCCAGTAGGATCTGGACCGCGGCCTTGCGCAGCGGCCCGTCAGATGACGGCAGGCCTGTCCAGTCCGGCGGGGCTGTAAACACAATTGAGCTGAAATCAGATCGGGTAAACGGCATGAAAGCTTATCCTGTGGTTTTGTGTGATCCTATATATATAGGACGCCCCTAGCCAGAAAACAGCACAAGATTCAGGACAGAGGAAAAAAACAGCCCACAGACCATAAACCGGGCTGGCCCTTGTCATCTTTATCATCTGCAAGGCTGACAAGTTCATACCAGACCGGCCGGGACAGCCGCGCCAGCAACCCACCGTCAAGCCGCAAATACGGCACCGTTTCCGCCTCATCATTTCTGGCGCGCAGCAGCAAAGGCTGGTCAGGGCCAAGAAGATGTGTTCTGTTCAGATTATCTGTCAGACTGATTCGGCGATCGCGCGCCTCTCCCTTACTGTCAAGAGAGGTGATGATAAACGGCGCGTCCTCCACCTCAATCCGGCCAAATTCAACAGGTGTGCGCAGCCAATGTTGGCCGTCCGCATCCACTTCCAGAACAGAAGCGAATAGCTTGACTAGCCGCGCCCGCTTAATCAGGCCGCCTTCGTGATACCATTGGCCATCTGCTGCGATCCGCATGTGATAATCGCGTTCAACAGGCCGTGGCCCAGTCTGTTGTGAAGTTGATTTTGGCTGATCAGCAGACATCATGAAAAAAGTTTAACCGGGGCAAGAAAAAAAATGAAAGAAAAATGCGTCCTATAAACGGTTTGCTGACCTTTTTCTGCCATACTGCCTTTTGTGCCCCAATAATTTGTGCGGTGCTGAGATTGTGATGCGGGTCTCTAGCCCGCAGAAAACAAAGGGGTTTGCGAAACAAAACAGGTTGCAGATCATCACTCACCTGTCTAACGAGGTAGAACGATCTGTCTCAGAAATAGAAGCGCTGTTCCCTGATCTGAACCAATCTACCCTGTCCCAGCATCTCGGCAAATTAAGAAAAGCCCAGATT
>MDTD01089895.1_pt1 | contig 12634 bp, 13 predicted proteins | sample 811221 | NCBI WGS metagenome assembly MDTD01 (sample SAMN05326646, study PRJNA326480) | marine metagenome | isolation source: seawater | place: Pacific Ocean: South West | collected 2011 | reverse complement strand
TGGGTAGAAAAATTTTATCAACAAATTTTTTACGTCCATTAGTCATAATTTTATCCCAAAGTTTATTTTCCGCAGACCTCTGCATCCCATTTACTTTAAGGAACAATGATGGAGCCCTTACTACAAAATCGACATTTCCTGTATGAGGAACGAGTAAGAGATTATTTGAGTTCTTAATCGCCTGAATCTTTTGTTTGAATTCTTCTATATTTTTTATTTTACTTATAAACTTTTTATCAGACCAAAAGTAGGAATTACATATTTCAAAAACTGCCTGACCTAATCTTTCAAAGTTCGCTTTTGCTAGTTCGTTGATTTCTTCTCTACTAAAATCTGGAAAACACTTGTGAATGTTCCAACTAACTACTTTTCTTCTTTTTTTTAAGACTTTGTATAAAAACTTACCAAGAAGTCTTCCGAAGAACATTTGTAACCTGAACGGGAGAAAGCTCAAAAGCTGAAGAAAAATTTTTAGAAGAATTTCCATTCTAGACTGATTATACTTTTATCAATTTGCTTATACATAGCACAAATAAGAAAATCATAATTGATGAAAACTTACAATTTCTTTTACACAATAATTTTTCCTATTATATTGATAAGGAGTTTGTATAAATCTCTAAGATTTGGTGAAAACTTTTCAAGATTTTTAGAAAAATTTTCCTTTTACAAAGGAGAAAAAAATCTTAAACCCGTCATCCTTGTCCATGCAGTTTCTGTTGGTGAAGTCCTTGCAAGCAGAAAATTCGTTAAAGAAATAATTAGCAGATATCCCGATCATCAAGTACTTATCACTTGCACAACTCAAACCGGATCTGCAACAGTAAAAAGGCTTTATGGAAGTTCAGTACTTCATCAATATCTACCTTTTGATTTAAAATTTTGCATCAAACGTTTTCTAAAAATTTGGCAACCAAAAATCACTTTTATTTTGGAGACCGAAATATGGCCAAATCTTATTAGTCTTTTGCACGAACAAAAAAGAAAGATTTTCTTAGTAAATGGCAGAATGTCTGAAAAATCTTTCAAAAGATATAAGTCTGTTTTGCCCATTCTAGGCAAAGTTTTTTCCAAGTTAGATTATACGACTTGTCAAGGAATAAGAGATCAAGAGAGATTTATCGAGCTCGGTATAAAAAAAGAAAAGATAAAAAGAGATTACTCTTTTAAATTTGATTCCATCTCTTTATCTGAAGATAGAAATAAATTTAAATTTGAAAAGAAAGAAAGGAAAATAATAATTTGTGCTAGCACTCATGAACCTGAAGAAAAAATCTTAGTACAAGCCTTTCAAATGCTAAATGATGAAGAAACTATTTTAGTACTTGCCCCAAGGCATCCTGAGAGAGTTACAAAAATTTTCAAAGAAATAACAAAAAATGGTGTAATTCCATCTTTATTTTCTAAAAACAAATTAAAAATAGATTTTTCAAAAAAGATTAATTTAATCGATGAAATTGGATATTTGGAAGATTTATTTTCTGTTGCCGATATTGCTTTTATAGGAGGAAGTTTAATTCCACGAGGAGGGCAGAATTTTTTAGAGGCTGCAAAGTATTCACTTCCTATGTCCTCTGGCAAAAGCATTTATAATTTTCAAGAAATTGCAGAAGAACTCATGGCCATGGATATACTAATGATAGCTAACTCAGCAGAGGAAATTAAAGATATATGGAAAAAACAATTGAGCTTAGTATCGGAAAGTTTCTCCGAAAAAATAGATTATTATCTTAAGGAAAGACAAGGTGCTTCTTCGAGAGTCTTTGATTATCTTCCTTTATAACTTTTGTTAAGGATCTCTTAAATACTTCCTAATAAAAAGTAATTATTTTTTTTTAAAAGAAGAGTGTATTATTTGATTTTTTAGGGTACCAATGAAATTTATTACCGCAATAATCAAGCCTATTAAATTAGAAGAAGTCCGCGCAGCTCTTTCAGATGTAAATGCTTTGGGAATGACTGTTACAGAAGTCAAAGGTTTTGGCCGTCAAAAAGGACAGACGGAACTTTATCGTGGAACTGAATATCGAAATGATTTCTTACCAAAAACAAAAATTGAACTAGCTGTAAAAGATGAAGATACAGATTCTGTTATAAAGGCTATTTCCTCAGTATCGAATACAGGAAAAGTAGGTGACGGTAAAATTTTTGTTTACGATCTTGAAAAAGCAGTAAGAATTAGAACAGGAGAAACTGGCGAAGAAGCTCTTTAGCCAAGTTTCTTTTCTGCTTCCTCTTTAGCCCATTTATAATTTGCCTTTCCATTCGGAGCTCTCATTACTTCATCAACGAAGAGAACTTGTTTAGGAAGCTTGTAACCAGAAATTTGTTCTCTGGTAAAATCAATAAGTTCACCTTCTTCTAATTCACCAGGCGTCTCCAGCGAAGCAAGAGCAACAACTCTTTGTCCAAATTTTTCATCTTTTAAACCAACAACCAAACAGTCATATACGTTAGGATGTTTTTTTACAGCTTCCTCTACTTCTTCAGGGTAAACCTTTTCCCCAGCTGTATTTATACAATTGCTTCCTCTGCCAAGTAGGTTTATTGTGCCGTCAACATTAATAGTTGCATAATCCCCCGGAAAGCTATAACGCACACCATTTACCTCTTTGAATGTTTCAGCAGATTTCTTTTTATCTTTGAAGTATCCTTCAGGTACAAGTCCACTTGTTCCAATTTTTCCCATTATTTCACTTCCAGGCTTGACTTCTTCTCCGTCATCACTCAAAACTATAACTCCTGGGTTAAGTGCAAATTTTGCAGTTTTTGCAGGCATCTCTCTGTTTGAAACAGATGAACCCATTCCTCCTTCAGTTGAGCCCATTGCGTCGAAAAGAGTCATATCATGCATTTCTAACAAGCCGTCTTTTATTTCTGAACTCCACATTACTCCACTGGAAATCATTGCTCTTAAGCTCGATATGTTATGAGGCTTAGATTTTTCTTTAGCTTCTTTCAATTCATCAAGTAGAGGTTTAGCAAAAGCATCTCCAACTATTACCAAACTGTTGACTTTATGCTTCTCAACTTCTGTCCAAACATTTTTTGCATCTAATCCTAAATCGCTTATCGTGACAACAGACCCTCCGCTAAACATCGGTAAAAAAGCTCCCAGCCACATCCCGGTTCCATGCATTAGAGGACAAGCCGGCATACTGACCGTCAAAGCACCGTTTTCCTTAGCCTGATTTACAATTTTTTCTAAATCGCTTATATCTTCCGGAACTTCAAAACCCATCGCAAAAGCTGTTTTAAGCATTGAAGGAATAAAGCTCCCGTGCTTGTACATTACACCCTTTGGCATACCGGTAGTCCCTCCTGTGTATAACATGTAAATATTTTCATCTGTTCGATTAAATCTTTTTTGTTCTTTTGAACTTGAAATTGAATCTTCAAAATCTATAGCCCCTTCCATCAAAGGCTCAGTGCCATCGTCTACTTGAATGAATGCTTTGATTTTAGGAAGCTGATCTTTTATTGTTTTAATTCTGTCGGCATAACAACCTTGAAAAAAAACTGCCTCTGCGTCTGCATTATCCAAAAGATAGATCAATTCGTTTTCCTTGTAACGGTAATTTACATTAATTGGGACGCCTTCAATTTTAAAAACTCCGTATTGAGCCTCTAGATACTCATTTGAATTATGAAGATAAATACCTACTTTGGAATTTGACTTCAAACCATGCTCTTCCAAAATGGTTGCAATCTTCGCAGCCTTAGAATCAAAAGAAGACCAATTTGATTTCTTATCTCCATTGATCAAAGCAATTTCATCACCAACCGTATCAGATACTCGTTCCCAAACATTTGCAAATTGCATAGACATCTTTATCTCCCTTTAAACTTTAATTATCCTAAAATAAAACCAAAAAAACATGAAGAAAGCAATTTCTATTTTAGGACCTACCCATTGTGGCAAAACTGAGCTGGCAATAGAAATTAGCAAGCACTTTCCATCAAAAATTATTAGCGTTGATTCTGTTCAGATGTACAAAGGTGCAAATATAGGTAGTAACAAACCTGATCAAGAAATCTTAGATAAATTCCATCATGCCCTAATAAATATTTTGGACCTCGAAGCGGACTTTTCAGTTAAAGGTTTTCTAAATCAAATTTCGGATGAATTACTTGATTCAAAGAAAGATCTTATATTTGTCGGTGGGACAATGATGTATTTTTATTCTTTATTTAATGGCATATCAAAATTACCAGACAAGAACGCTAATTTCCGAAATAAAGTTGAAGAAGAGGCTAAAAACAAAGGTTGGAAATTGATTCATAAAAAACTCCAAGAAATAGACCCTGAGGCTGCAAAAAAAATAAAAGACAACGACTCTCAAAGAATACTTCGAGCTTTAGAGATAAATCATTTTTCCAATACTACCTTTACTAAACTTAAAAGTTTCAAAGAAAAAAGCATCATTGAAGATTACTATAAATATACTTTTGCGATTTTACCTAGGAACAAAAAAACTTTTAAAAACGAACTGAGGAAAAGGTTTGAGAAAATGCTTGAGCTAGGCTTGATTGAGGAAACAAAAAGCATACTAAAGCAAAGTAGCAAAGGAAAAATAAAAGTTCTCGAAACGGTGGGTTACAAACAAGTAGTAGATTATATAAAAGATAAAATTTCTTATGAAGAAATGATTGAGTTGGCTACAAATGCAACATATCAGCTAGCCAAAAGACAAATAACTTGGCTTAAAAAATTTAATTTAGATAGAACTTTTTTTACAGATGAAGATGATAAGGTTATGAAGATTCTATCTATTGTTAAAAATTGAATTCCATTATTTCCATTAACAACTTAAAATGACTTTATGTCATGGAATGATCAAGGAAATAACAATGGTTCAAGAGATCCGTGGGGAAGAAATAATAATCCTCCGCCAGATATTGATGAACTAATAAAAAAATTTAGATCTCAAATTAATTCAATCTTTGGAGGCGGTTCAGGAGACGGAGACGGAGGTGGGGGGTTAAAAAAAATTCTGCCTTCCGTGCTCATTGCTATAGTTTTCCTATATTCTGTCTTTGGCATTTATACGGTTGACGCTCAGGAAGAGGCCGTAATTTTAAGATTTGGTAAATATTCAATTACAAAGGGGCCTGGTATTCATTGGAACCCACCATTTATCGACAACAGATTTATTGTCAATACAGAAAAATTATTCACGCATACAACCAATTCTTCAATGCTTACGAAGGACGAAAACATTGTTAATGTTGAAGTTGCTGTCCAATACAAACGTTCTAATCCGGTATTTTTTCTCTTAGAGGCTTCTGCACCTGAAGATTCTCTAGCTCAAGCCTCAGAAGCAGAATTAAGACATGTTGTTGGTAGTACTTCTATGGATAGTGTTTTAACAATAGGCAGAGAGCAAATTGCCATGGACGTTAAGTCTAGACTTCAGACTAGACTAAATACTTATAAAACAGGAATTGAAGTTGTAGCAGTTTCCATTAGAGAGTCTAGACCGCCGGATGCTGTTAAAGAAGCATTTGATGATGTTGTCAAAGCCAGAGAAGATGAAGTAAGACTTCGTAATGAGGCAGAAACTTATGCAAACGAAGTTGTGCCTATAGCAAGGGGTGAGGCAAAAAGAGCTGTTGAAGATGCCGAGGGATATAAACAGAAAGTTATATCTGAAGCTCAGGGTGAAGCATCGAGATTTGATCAACTTCTTGTTGAATACTCTAAATCTCCAGAAGTTACTAGGCAAAGATTGTATTTAGATGCAGTTCAGTCCGTAATGAATAGCAGTACTAAAGTAATGATTGACGTTAAAGAGGGAAATAACATCTTATATTTACCATTAGATCAAATTGCAGCAGCTTCGTTGGATCCAAATAGACAATCTAGAAATGAAGTATCATCATCTTCCCTCTCTTCTGATCTTGGATCAAATATTCAAGAAATTACTGACAGAGTTATTGAAGAACTAAGAAGAAGACAAGACAGAAGGTAATATGAAGTCATTGAATTTAAATTTAGGAATTATTGCTTTAATCCTTATAGTCGTCCTCAGTAATACTATTTACATAGTAAATGATAAACAAACTGGAATTTTACTTAGATTTGGAGAAATTGTTAATCCAGAAATTAATCCGGGCATACACTTTAAAGTTCCTATCTATCATTCAGTTAAAAAATTTGATTCAAGAGTTTTAACTCTAGATGCTCTTCCGCAGCCTTATTTTACTGCTGAGAAGAAAAGGCTAATTGTGGATGCCTTTGTTAAATGGCGTATAACAAATAATGAGCAGTTCTATATAACTTCCTCAGGAGGTCAGTTAAGTGCAATGAGAACTTTACTAACTCAAAGGGTGGATGAAGGTCTCAGGAATCAATTCGGAACAAGGACTGTCCAAGAAGTAGTCTCTGGAGAACGAGATGAACTAATGTTAATTCTAACGAACGATTTAAATAGGGTTGCTGGAGCCGAATTGGGAATTGAAGTTTTGGATGTTAGAGTAAAAAAAATTGAGTTACCCACTGAAGTTAATGAATCTGTTTATAACAGGATGAGGACAGAAAGGGAAAGACTCGCTCAGGAACTTCGCGCAAAAGGTACTGAAATAGCTGAAGGAATAAGAGCAAATGCTGATCGTGAGAGAACAATTATTATTGCTGAGGCTTATAAAAAAGCTGAAGAGCTAAGAGGAAATGGCGATGCAAAAGCTACTGGTATTTATGCTGACGCTTATAATAAAGATCCAGAATTTTACGAATTCACCAGAAGTTTAAAAGCTTATCAATCTACTTTTGAAAACAAATCTGATGTACTTCTTATTGATCCTGATAGTGATTTTTTCAAGTACCTAGATAGTTCTAAAGGTAAAAAATCAGAATAATAAAAAATGTCCACGTCCAATTCAGGTCTTCCAGATGGAGCGGAAGATTTTGTAGGTGTTAAAGCCAAAGAATTAGAAAATCTTCGCTCACTATTTCTAAATTACTTTTACAAAAATAACTGCGAACTAGTTATTCCGTCATTGATTGAATTTTCCGATGTCATTGGCGGTAATTCTAATGATTCTCTGAAGGATTATGCTTACAGTTTTTCTGACGAAAGTTCAAAAGACATCTCGATAAGACCTGATATATCCCAACAAATAGCTAGAATCGATCTTCAGCAAGGCATTAAAAATAAAAAGAAATACTGTTATTTTGGAGAGACTTTGAGAAAGACGAAAGACTCGTTAACAAAATCAAAAGTTGCTTATAAAACTGGAGTCGAAATTTTTGGAAAAATTTCCATATCTGATGAAATTGATTTAATAAAACTTATGCTTTTGAGTTTAAAAAAAACTGGAAAATATAAATTGACTCTTTCACTGGGGAGAACCGAACCTATGACAGAGCTTATGAATAGTTTAGCCATACCTCCTAAAGAAATTAGAGTCTTAAAAAAAATTATTTCATCAAAATCCCAAACAGATTTAAACGAGTTTTTTAATTCTAATAGTTTGAACAAAAAAATCTTAGTTGAAATAAAGAAACTGATTGAGCTCAACGGCAAAATTGAGAAACTTAAGTATTTAAAGAAACATAAAAATAAAATCTTTCAGGACTCAGCTAGAAAAATAGAAAAGGTAATCAAAAGTTTACCGTCTTCAATCGACTATCATTTAGATTTTTCAGATTTCCCAGGATTTGATTATCACGCGGGATTAGTTTTTTCAGTACATGTTTTGGGATTTGGGTTTTCCATCGCAAAAGGGGGTCAATATAAAAGTGTCCAGAACAATATCATTAGAGATGCAATTGGATTTGATGTTAATGTATCTTCACTTACCAAGCTAAAGAAAAAAATATGACTTTTTCAAATACGGCGATATTAGGACTACAATGGGGAGACGAAGGAAAGGGCAAGATTGTAAACTTTTTAGCTCGTAATTTTAGCGCTGCTTGTCGATACCAAGGCGGCCATAACGCTGGCCACACTCTGATCATTGACGAAAAAAAAATTGTTCTTCACTTACTACCATCGTCAATTTGTCACAAAGATTCATTGTCCTTTATAGGAAAAGGTGTAGTCATTTCTTATGAAGCGCTTTTTTCTGAAATAGATGAAATTTCCAATGTTACTCCTGGTATTACTGACAGATTAAAAATAAGTCCTGCCTGTGTTTTGATTCAGCCTTATCATCAATTGATAGACCTTTACAAAGAAAATTCCAATAGTCAGAAAACTATCGGCACAACACTAAGAGGCATTGGACCGGCTTATGAAGATAAAGTTGCTAGAAGAGCAATTAGAGTCGTCGACACACTTAGCGAGAATCAATTAAGGCCGCTACTAGAAGAAACCTTGGATTTTTATAATTTTACTATTGAGAAATTCTTTGGCAAAGAAGCTTTGTCTATAAATAGTTTAATGGACGAAAATTTAGCTTATGGAGAGAAAGTTAAGCCAATGCTAGCTGATGTGTCTATGCTGATAAAAAAACTTAACGCACAAGAAAAATCGGTTTTGTTTGAGGGTGCTCAGGGAGCTTTATTAGATATTGACCAAGGAACTTATCCATTTGTTACTTCAAGTAATTGTTCACCATCTGGAATAGCAGCTGGAGCGGGTTGTGGACCTTTAGATGTAGGCAATATTTTAGGGGTGGTAAAAGCCTATGTTACTAGAGTAGGCGAGGGTCCAATGCCTACGGAAATTCATGATGAGCTCGGAGAATATATATCTAAGACCGGCGGGGAAGTCGGTGCAACTACTGGCAGGCCAAGAAGGTGTGGTTGGTTTGATGCGGTTTTATTGAAAAGGATTATTCAAACAAACAGTATTTCTGGACTTTGTCTTACAAAAATAGACGTTTTGGATGGGCTTGATGAAATTAAAATCTGTAAGGCATATGATGATAGTGGTGACCCAATTTTTGGAGAGTGTATGAACCTCGAGAGTGTAAAACCAATATATGAGAACCTCTCTGGATGGGATTCTCCAACGAAAAATCTAACTAACTATGAAGAACTTCCAGAACAAGCAAAGGATTTTATTTCTTATATTGAGAATATTTGTGAGGTGCCTGTAAAAATTATTTCTACTGGGCCTGACGATCAGAGCACAATCCTTAGGTAGTTGAATCGTTCTTAATCACTTTATCTAGAACTGCATTGATGAATTTATGACTGGAGTTTTGTCCAAATTTTTTTGCTAGCTTTATTGCTTCATTAATAATAATTGGCTTATCCAATTGAGATTGAGACATTTCATACAAAGCCAAATACAAAATAGAAAGTTCGATTTCTCCTATTCTTGTAGATGGGATGTTTGAAAATTTTTTTATAGTTTCTAAAAACTTTTCTTCAAGGATTTTTATATCCTTAACAATTTGACTTACCTTTTCCGTATTTAAGCTTCTTTGAGATTGTTTGAGTTCTTTTAAAATTTTTGTATTGGAATCCCCAGAAATATTTTTTTGATAGAGAGTCTGAATTACCAATTCTCTGGTTTTGGTAGGTGATGGAATAGTTTTCACTTCAATTTGTTAAGGGTGTCTAAAACACTTAGAGCAGACATTGCAAACTCAGATCCTTTATAGGCAGCTCTTTCTTTTGCTTCAGTATCATTATTAGTTGTTAAAACACCAAAAATAATGGGAGTATTTTTATTTAAAGATGTTTCCAGAACTTTATCGCTAATACTTTGAGAGATGATTTCAAAATGCGGAGTTTCTCCTTTAATAATACAGCCGAGCAAAATAATTGCATCGTAGCCATCACAGAGGGTCTGTGCAATAAAGGGTAACTCATAAGCTCCAGGAACAATAAATAATTTTTTTTCTAAGTCATATTCATCTAATTTTGAGAGACAGTCTTCGAGCATTGGTTTTATTATTTCTTCATTCCAATTTGTGCTTATTACCGCGATCTTGACGCTACTTAAATCTGAGGATGGCTTATTTAAATCTATTTTTGAAGTTTTCATTTTTTTAAGTATTCAGTAACTTCTAAGTCAAATCCGGATAAAGAAGGATATCTGACTTCCGAACCCATTAATTTTATTTTCTTGACACCTAAGTCTCTAAGTATTTGCGATCCAATACCTATTCTTCTGGGGTCATTATTTGGAACGACTGTTCTTCTTTTCTTAGAAGCATTTATTTCATTAAATTCGTCTTCTTTTTTATTTTCTCCGTCAATAAGCAGGATAATTCCTTTGCCTGCTTCATTTATTTTCTTCATTGCATCTGAAACAGACCACCTGGCACCAAATTCGCTTATATTTAACAAATCATGAAAGAAATTGCTTTGTTGAACTCTCACTAAAGTAGGACTATTTTTTGATATTTTTCCTTTTCGCAAAACTAAATGGGTTTCGTCAAAAATAAGGTCTTTATATAAAATTAGGTTAAATTTTCCAAATTCTGTCTTAACTGATTTTTCTTCTATTTTTTCTACAGTTTTTTCGTTAAAAATTCTATAGTTAATAAGATCAGCAATAGTTCCAATCTTGAGATTATGCCTTTGACTAAAGTCCAATAAAGCATTTTTGCGAGCCATAGTTCCGTCTTCATTCATGACTTCACAGATTACAGCTGATTCTGTTAATCCTGCCAATCTGCAAAGATCTGTACTTCCCTCAGTATGTCCTGTTCGAGATAAAACTCCTCCTGGAACAGCTCTCACTGGAAAAACATGCCCTGGTGAAACAATATCAATCGATTTAGCTTTAGCTTTTGAAGCAACGGCAATTGTTCTTGCACGATCAGCTGCAGAGATACCTGTAGTTATCCCTGTGGCCGCTTCAATAGAAATTGTAAAACCTGTGCCATGACCACTCTTATTATCATTAACCATTTGATTTAAGTTCAAAGCATCACATTTACTCTGACTCATTGCTAAACAGATTAATCCTCTGGCATGTTTTGCCATGAAATTTATTTTTTCTGCAGTAACTTTTTCACCAGCTAGGATTAGATCTCCTTCATTTTCTCTATCTTCATCGTCCATTAAGAGAACCATATTTCCCTTTTTTATTTCAGAAATTAGTTCCTTAGTACCATTCAAATCCATTATTACTTTTTCCTTAAAATTATTTTTCTATCTTTCCCAATTTTGGTTTCTTCAACTATAACGAATTGCTTAGTATCAAAAAAGTTTAATTCTTTGTAACCGCCATAAAAATAAGAGGCTTTGTCTCCAAGTTTTTCCTTAGAAATATAAAAAATATATTCATCTATCAGGTTATTATCTCCAAAACTTCCTAGGAGTTTTGGACCAGCTTCAATCAAAATATTATTAATTTTCAATTTGGATATTTTATTAATGAAATCTTCTGAACTTAAAGAATTATTATCTTTTTTAATATTCATTATTGAAACATCTTTAATTTTTTTAGCAGGCTTTGGAAAATCTTTTTTTGAAGTTACCACTACTTTTTTACCGGGAAGTTTAAAAAAAGGCGTATTCCAATCAAGCTCGAGACTATTCGAAAACACATACCTCTGTGGTTGAACGAAATTCTTATTTGAAATAATTTTCTGCGACCTAACATTCATTGCAGGTTTGTCTGCGTTTATTGTTCCAGCACCCGTGAGAATAATATCTGATTCTGCTCTAAGTAACTGAACGTCGTTCCGAGCAGGAATTCCTGTAATCCATTTTCTCTTCTTTGAAGCAAAGACAGATTTATGATCACTAGACATAGCAACTTTTGCCCTGACAAAAGGTTTTTTGTATTTAGCTTTATGAAAAAAGTCTTCATTTAAAATTAAGCATTGATGATTATTTAAATTTCTTACTTTAAAGCCTGCACGCTGAAGGTTTTTAATTCCATCCTGAGTAGGATCTCTTGCACCAATAACAATTCTATTGAAATTGTATTTCTTAAGTTCATTGACACAAGCTCCAGTCTTACCTTTTTTACTACAAGGTTCCAGAGTTACGTATATATCACTGCCAGATAGCTTAGAATGATGATCCTTGCCGAATTTGCTTTTAACTTCATTTATGGCATTGATTTCAGCATGTGAGCCACCAAAATTTTCGTAAAAACCTTTACCAATTATCTTATTATTTTTTACGATTACACAGCCAACATTTACTCCTGGTTTTGTGGTGAACTTACCTTTTAAAGCTAGAGAAACTGCTTTGGAAATGAAATGAGAATCATTCATCACTCAATTTTTTAACTTCTTCACTAAATTCATTTGGGTCTTGAAAACTTCTGTAGACTGATGCAAACCTAACAAAAGCAACTTCATCTAATTTTCTCAAATGTCGCATGACAGATTCACCGACTTGTTTGGATTCAATTTCTCTTTCCCCAAAATCTCTAATTTCTTTTTTTATTGAATCGATAAGAGTTTGGAACTGAGCATCACTTACTGGACGCTTTTCCAAAGATCTAGCTATCCCCTCTCTAATCTTGGTCTCATCGAAAGGTACCCGAGATTTATCTTGCTTAATTATTTTCGGCATCACTAGTTCGCCAACTTCGAAAGTGGTCCATCTTTCACCGCACTTGAGACATTCTCGCCTTCTCCTAATTTCACTTCCTTCTGTCACTAGGCGAGAGTCGATAACCTTACTTTCTTCGAAGGAACAAAAAGGACAATGCATGATTTATTGTGAATAAACTGGAAAGTTGCTACAAAGATTTTTTACTTTCTCTTGGAC